>SAMEA3663208__coassemble_195_pt1 | contig 26787 bp, 19 predicted proteins | sample SAMEA3663208__metabat2_high_PE_004 | metagenome-assembled genome bin SAMEA3663208 (sample SAMEA3663208) | pig gut metagenome | biome: pig gut; feature: pig-associated habitat; material: faeces | place: China | collected 2013
CGTGACCTCCAGCGTGACAGGCTGGCATTCTAACCAACTGAACTAACGCACCAGAATGTTGTTCTACGTCCTTGCTCCCAGACCTTGACATATTCAGGATTAATCCATTCGTCAGGCTTTCAGGCTCTCTTATGATAGGACGAAAACTGTGCCTTTTGTCTTAGCGGATGCAAAGGTAATACTTTTTTCCGAACCTACCAACTTTTTTCCATAGAAATTATAAAAAAAACTGCAATATAATCCCATTTTCATACTTTCCATCGGTGTATACCCAGTCTGTTAACTCTCCTGACCGTACAAATCCTACCTTGTCCATCAAGTTTGCCGACTCTCTGTTTGTCTCTGGCACGATAGCATAAATCTGGTGCATACCGATGTCTCTCCTTGCCGTCTCCTTTATCTTCTCTATAGCAGCATTAGCGAGACCATGCCTTCGATATTCGTTCCTAACGACTATTCCCATCTCTGCCCTTCTGTCCTTCGGCGAGAAATCGAAAAGGTCTATAAGGCCCACCACCTCACCACCTTCTTCTATGACATATCTCACCTGTCCATCTTTATATATATCACCCTCGTTATTTGCTATATAGTCCCTAAGATGATATTTGGATAATGGGGCTGTCCTTGAACTGAGCCACCATAGCGATGGGTCGTTCTCTATCGTGTAAAGGATATCGAGGTCTTCGGGTTCTAAAGCTCTGAGTCGCATCGTGTCTTTGTTGGTATGATAAATATGAGAGCCAAGGCGAGGATTATGCTGAGGTATGCGAAAGCCACCTTCATGAACCCGTAGTACAGAAGTATGTTTGCCAGCATTGGCAGCATGAGCATCTGCATCCGTGCTATAGCGGCATAATAGTGCCCCTCTGCGCCTTTCTGCTTTATGTATTTGGCCACCTTCTCTATCTTAAACAATTTCAGCGCGAGAGGTATCATGGCTATTGTTATCAGTTCCATCATTGTTGTCACGAGAAATTCCGTGCTGTTATCACCTGTCATTCCTCCTTCAAGTATGATGTTCGTCTCGTACATGATGATTATCACCACTGCCAATGCTAATTCTGAGCAGAATAGCGTCATGAGACTCTTTTGTTTGCTGTTCTCTTCTGGTTCCATAAGTTTAGGTATGTGTGCAATTATTGTATTTCAATGATTAAGCAGGTGTGCAGTGTTTTTTTTATATCGATGTCCTGTTCAGTATAGAGCGTCCCAATGTCACCTCGTCAGTATATTCTAGTTCATCACCGACAGATATTCCGCGTGCTATGACTGACATCTTTATGTTATACTGTTGCAGTCTCCGTGAGATATAGAAGTTTGTCGTGTCTCCTTCCATCGTCGATGCCAATGCGAATATCACCTCATCGACCTCCCCTTCGCCGACACGTTCCACAAGGCTGTCAATCTCTATGTCCGCTGGTCCTATGCCGTCCATAGGCGATATTATACCTCCAAGAACATGGTACAATCCGTGATACTGTCCGGTACGCTCTATCGCCATGACATCCTGGATATTCTCCACGACACATATAGTCTTTCTGTCTCTCTGCGGGTTGGAGCATATCGGGCATATATCGCTGTCTGAGATATTATGGCAGACGTGGCAGTATTTCACTCCCTTCCTGAGCTCTGCCACTGCAGTAGTGAAGTTTTCCACGTCACTTTCTTCCTGTCTCAGCAGATGCAGCAGCAGGCGCAGTGCCGTCTTCCTTCCTATTCCGGGAAGTCGTGAGAATTCGTTTACTGCCTTCTCAAGCAGTTGTGATGGGTATTGTTGTTCCATATTTCAAGTTGGCTGGTATTAATTCGCATATTCCTTCCCGTTGTTCAGTATGTCCAGAGTAAAGGTCTCATGCCATAGAAATCCTCCGTGACTCTCCGTGACCATCCGTGTGAAGAACAATTCGCAAATTCGTGACAAATAAATCCTCCGTGACCGTCCGCGATTCTCCGTGTGAAGAAAAATTCGCTAATTCGCAAATTCGTGACAAATAAATCCTCCGTGACCGTCCGTGATTCTCCGTGTGAAGAACAATTCGCTAATTCGCTAATTCGGGACAAATAAATAATCCGTGACTATCCGTGTGATGACTCGCCATGCCGATGAATAGTCAGCCATCTTGTCCCTTTCATACACAGACAAGCCGAAAGCCGGAAACATGTATTTCTTTTCTTGCTTCCGGCTTCCGGTCTATTGTTTCTGTCATCAGAATTTGTAGCCCAGGGTCATCAGAATCTGGTGGCGGTTGTCGTTCACCTTCACCATGTCGCATATATTGTCGAGGCTTCTGTCGCCGTTCGAATAGTAGCTCATGAATGGGTAGTACTCGCCCTTCGTTGTGCTGTATTTGTATGCTATGTCGGCTGTGAAGTTGCCGAAAGCGAGTCCGAGACCAGCTGTTATGCGGTGGGTGTCCTGCCAGTTTATATAGTCCGTCTCTGATGCGTAGTATGTACCCTGCGACTCTATCGAGCCGTCTTTATATCCTGACTTGCTAAACTTAGGCGATACATAGTTGTATCCGAGTCTTGCCGACAGTCCCGGCACGATACGCATCTCTGCGCCCACTCTGAATGTGCTGACACCTTTCAGGCATTCCTTCGTGTTCTCGTTCATGGCGCGGTCAGGCGATGTGTGCTCGCGGTAGTCATCCCAGAATGGGTCGTAGCTCTCGCCGTCTATGACTCTGTTGTTCAGTGTCCCATAGTCGGTATACTCGTATGTTGCGCCGAAAGCGAAGTTCTGTCCTACGGTATGTCCCACAGAGAGACCGAAGAGCCATGGTGTGTGGAGACGGAAGTCGAGTGTCTCGCTCGATGTCATGTTGTCATAATTGCCACATTCTTTTGGCAGATTGTTATACATCGTTGTCCTGTTCGATGTTGTCAGGCTGTACCATGTCGGTGTATGCACGTATGCACCGATGCGGAAGGGCGATGTCTCCACAGGGCGGAATATCGCGCCGAATTTCAGGTTGAATCCTGTTCCTGATATTGAGCGGCTGTCTACTATGTCCACTGTCCCGATGTTTGTCACATCGTCACCGTTCAGTATCTGCTCGCTGTAGAGAGAGTAGCTGTTATAGTTCACATCCTTTACCCCTACTGTCAGGCCGAGATAGACACGGTTATGGATATTGCCGCTGATGTTGAAGTCATAGTCGGCTATATACCCCTCGTGCTGCTTCTGTGTCTCGTATGCGCTTGAGTTGTAGTATTCGTAGAAGTCTTCCTGCATCTCCCCCTTGTCGTTCACGATGCCGTTCAGCACATAGTCATACAGATGGTCCACCTGTGAGTAGTTATAGTCTGTCATAGCCCCTGTGTGGTATTTTATGTATGACAGCTTGTTCTGCGATGCGTTCGAGAGCCTGTCGGCTACAAAGAGCAGCTGGTTCATGTTGCGCGATTTGTGGTAGTTGAATCCGAAGTTCAGGTATGAGTCCACTCCAGTCTTCATTGTCGCCACAGCTCCTGCCTGGTCGAAGCTTGCCTTTGTCCGCGATGCGTCGGTGAATGACAGCTCGTTGCCCTCGATGCTCTGGAATCCGAATGACACCGCTGCCTGTGATTTCCTGAACAGTCCTATGCCGGCAGGGTTCGTCCCCATCGTCGACAGGTCTGCTCCGAGGGCTTCCATTGCTCCGCCCATTCCCACATAGCGTGCTGTGCCGTTAAGATCGTCGCCGGCGAGTGCGCTGCTCTGGTATGTCTCCTGTGCGGCAACGCTGAGCGATACAAGCCCAAGAGCCGCGATGGCTATCATATGTCTTGTCATGTCTTCTTTCATTCTTTTATCTTTGTTGTTCGTTCTTCTTTTCTTCTCTTCTCGTCGAGGCCCCTCTTTATGGTTATCGTCTTCCTCCACCGAATGAGCCGCCGCGGCTTCCACCGCCGCTCATGCCGCCGCTGTGTCCGCCGAATGAGCCTCCGCTATGTCCTCCACCGCTGTATGATGGCGATGATGACGACGATGTGCTGTAGCTGCGGTTACTGTTGTATATGCTGCGGCTTCCATTCGTGTTGTTGTATGTGTTGTAGTCTCTGTAGCTGCGGTTAGTGTTGCCACGGTATCCCTGCCCCAGATGCCTTGTTGTCGTCTCTCCGTTGCGCTTTGCTATGTCGTAGCTCTTGCTTCCAGAGATGTTTCTCTGAGCGTTGAATCTGTGGTTCGATGTTCCTGCCCATGGATGGTAGCGCGAACCTGACGGTGCTCCACCGCCACCGCCCGATGGATAGTAGCCTATGATTGGGTGATGGCAACCCCACCATCCACCATATCCCCACCATCCTCTGTAGTCCCAGCGGGAGAATGACCAGTAGTAGAATGGGTCGTACCATGGCGAGAAGTATGGGTCATACCACGAAGAGTACCACCATGAGGCGTACCATGGGTCATACCATGGGTCGTACCATCCCGCATACCAGCTTATCGGCCTGTTCCAGTACCATGGGCCGTACAGTCTGTCCCACCAGTAGAAATCATAGAATCTTGCCATGTTCCTGCAGTAGAGATAGTCATCGTCGTCCACCACTATATATTTGTATACGGTGTCCACTCTCACCTCGTCGTTGCTGGCCTGGTATGTTCCGTCGCCTACGGTGAATTCTATTACATCGTCATACAGCGAGTCGCCAGGCTCCTTCACGTCAGGCTCGTAGGGTTTGAAGTCCTTCCGTGTGTTGCGTCTGTTATACTCGTCGTCGCTCTTGTTTATGCCGCTGTAGTATGTCTCAGCGTTATAGCGGGCAGTGTTGCTCGCCTCCTTTATCTTCTTACGTTCCTTTTTCGCTTTTGCTATCTCGCTCTTTGTCGGGGTGAAGTACATGTCGTCCTGTGCTGACATGTTTGCCGGCATTACGAGTGCAGAAGCAAAAAGTAATAAGCATAGATAACGTTTCATATACATGTTCCTTTCTTCTTGTTTTTTAGGTGTTTCGTTCTTCTTGACTGCAAAATTATCAGAAAATTATATGCAAATATACGGAATTTCCCTATAACGTGCGAGGATTTTCCCTATTTTTTGTAATTTTGTGCTGACATTTAATGATTTTTGTGTAGCGGCCGATGCTTTCTTGGATATTGTTCGCTTTCAGCGTATGTCATGCCCAAGAGTCTCCACAGGCAGTCGCTTACTGTCCTCTTACCAGGCTTGTAAGCCCCGCCTTTTATTCTATAATGTTTGTTGGAGGCATGTCTTTTATGCTCATTGCCCGCATTCATCTGCTGCACGTCCAGAAACCATAAACTTTTGAATATGGATTATAACGTAACACATTTCACTATTGCTGTCAACGACGACCTCCTCCAGCCATGCCGTGACCTCCTTGCCGATGCTGTCGCCGAGGCAGGTTATGAGTCGTTCGCAGATACCGATAAAGGCTTGGACGCTTATGTCCAGACACAGTTATATAATCCCGATATGGTCAGCCAGATAATTGCTGATTTCCCTATCGTCGAGGCTGTCATAACCTATGCTACTGACGAGGTGGAGCCCGAGAACTGGAATGCCGAGTATGAAAAGGAGGTCTTCGAGCCTATACGTGTCGGCGACCGTTGCATCATATACGATGCCTCCAGCCCTGACGCCTCGTCGCTGATGCTCCAGACCCCCATCTCCATTGCCATCGACCAGACCATGGCGTTCGGCAATGGAGCCCACGAGACGACGAAGATGATTGTCTCTGAACTTCTCTCTCTTGACCTCTCCGGCCTCCGTGTCCTCGACTGTGGCTGCGGCACAGGCATCCTCTCTCTTGTCGCCAAGCGTTGTGGGGCAGCCCATGTGACAGCCTATGACATAGACGAGTGGAGTGTCGACAATACCCGTCATAATGCCGAGCTGAACAGCATAGAGCTTCACGATATCCTCCTTGGCGATGTCAGCGTGCTGAGCCATGTCGACGGAGTCTTCGATGTCATCGTGGCGAATATCAACCGCAATATCCTTTACGATGATATGCCGGTCATTCTTGAGACATTGTCGCCCGACGGCACGCTCATCCTCAGCGGATTCTATGAGGACGATGCGCAGATGCTTGCCGACAGGGCGGCAGAGTTCGGGATGAGGGAGGTTAAGCGCAAGGTGGACAACTCTTGGACCATGCTCTGCTTCAAGAAGACCACTGTCTCCACCACAGTATCATAACCATCCGCTCCCCACGTAAGTCGTTCATCACCCGGATATTTCTTTGTCCCGAATTATCGAATTCCTCTTCACACGGATTATTCTTGTCACGAATTATCGAATTATCGAATTGTCTTCACACGGATTATTCTTGTCACGAATTATCGAATTATCGAATTGTCTTCACACGGATTATCACGGATTTATATATCTTGTCATGAATTCGCTAATTCGCTAATTCGTGATAAAGAAGAACATCTGTGATATTCCGTGACATTCCGTGTGAAAAAGAAAAATTCGATAATTCGCAAATTCGTGATAAAGAAGAACCGTGATAATCCGTGGAACTCCGTGTGAAGAATGTTCGCTAATTCGGGATATAAAGAAAAACTGTTATGATGCGATATATTTTTATCCTTATCTTCTTGCTGTCATGCGCCAGACACGCTGTTTGTCAGGATATCTTTGTTGAGGCATCAGCGACAGCCAGCACTGGCGATTACGCCCCCTTGTGGCTCTCGTCCAACCGTCAGGGACTCGTCTCCCCCTATTCCAGCTCAGCCTATGAGCGAGTCGGCATATCAGGCGTGACATCCCTCACGCACCATGCCACCGATTCCTCCCATGCCATACGCCTTGCCTATTGTGCCGACCTACAGCTCTCGCAGAATGCCCAGTACACATTCTTCGTCCATCAGCTCTACGGCGCGTTGACCTATCGTCGCGCCACGCTAACCGTCGGACAGCGGGAGCGCAGTGTCGACCTACGCAACAACCGCCTCACCTCCGGCGGACTGTCACAGGGCATCAATGCCCAGCCCATCCCCGAGGTGCTCCTCTCGCTCGATTATTTCAGCGTCCCTCTCACGCGCCAGTGGTGGAAGATATGCGGCCGCATAGGATTCGGGCGCACCACCGATGGCTCATGGCAGGAGACATGGCTCGGAGCTCCCGAGACACATGAGCGCTACACATCCGATATCCTCTACCATGAGAAAGCCATGTACTGGAAGTTCGGCAAGGAGACCTCACGTCTCCCACTTACCTTCGAGATAGGATTGCAGATGATGACACAGTTCGGCGGAACGACATACAATGCTGTCGGCCGCAACCACGACGACGCCTCCGTTCCCATCCACCATCCCGAGAATCTCAATGCCTTCTGGCACGCCTTCTGGCCTATGGGCAGCGAGGATGTGACAGACGGCATGCACCCTAACTCAGCGGGCAACACCTTCGGCTCGTACAATATGGCGCTGACATACCACGGCGGCGGATGGAAGGCACGGGCATATTTCGAGCGTATGTTTGAGGACCAGTCCATGCTCACCGTCCAGTATGGCATCTACGACCATCTCCTTGGCTTTGACCTTGAGCTTCCCGCCAATCCCTATGTCAGCCATGTCCTCATTGAGCATCTTAACACGAAGGACCAGGCAGGTCCCGTCTACCATGACTCTACGCATAACATGCCTGAATCATATACTGGCATAGACAATTACTATAACCATGGCCTTTATGCGGGCTGGCAGAATTGGGGTATGGGAATGGGCAATCCGCTCCTCACCGCGCCTATATATAATCAGCCCCATATCCTCCAGTTCCGTAACAACCGTCTTCGTGCCCTCCACATCGGCGTCGACGGCAATCCAACCCCAGACATCTCGTGGCGCCTCCTTGCCACAATAACACGCAACTGGGGCACATACCGCCAGCCATATGATGATGTCCTCCGCCAGCAGTATTATCTCGCTGAGGCCACCTGGGCCCCGTCATTCTTGCGAGGCTGGAGAGCGACGCTCGCCATAGGCCTCGACCATGGCGCCGTCCTCGGCGACAGCTATGGCGCGCAGCTGACGCTACGGCGCACGGTGACTCTCGGTAAAAACTAAGGCCGGAAGCCCCAGATGTCCCGGATAATCCGGATAATCCAGATAACCCGGATAACCCGGAGGATCCAGACTCTCCGGATGACCCGGAACCTCTGGTCCCTCCGGTAAATCCGGCTCCTCCGGACAATCCCCCCATAACATTCCACCTATCTGATATGAAACTAAGCAGGCTATTTTCTTTTTTCCTTTCCCTCTCGTTCCTCCTCGCTGTTGTCGGCTGTGACAAAGTCCCCGACAACGGGAGGCTCGATGGCATGTGGCAGCTCATGGCTGTTGAGCGTGATGGCGTTGTCGAAGACATGAAGCCTCAGAAGCGATATTGGTGCATACGGTATAATCTGCTTCAGCTCAGCGGTGTCGGTGTGCAGGACCATTACGCCCATTTTGAGCGTGAGGGAGAGACGCTCCGCCTCTTTGATTTCTGTTATTTCTCCAACAATGCCACAGAGGCAGATGATAACGAGTGGATACCATACGAGGAGCGTGATGTCCTCCTGCAGTGGGGACTGGTCCCTCTTCCTGACAACTCACGTCCCGGCCGTATCACACAGTCCTTCCACATTGATGTCCTAAATGCGTCAGACATGGTCCTGTCTGCCGATGGCTACACCCTCCGCTTCCGCCGTTTCTGACACCAGTTTTCTTCACACGGGTCCCGGTTTATAATCTTCACACGGAGAGTCACGGAGTATCACGGTTCTTTCTTTTCACACGGAATGTCACGGAATATCACGGATCTTTTTCTTTATCCCGAATTTTCGAATTAGCGAATTCATGACAAGATATATAAATCCGTGATTCTCTGTGGAACTCCGTGTGAAGAGAAATTCGATAATTCGATAATTCGTGACCCGTGATATTCCGTGTGATAAATGATAATTCGCAAATTCGATAATTCGTGACCCGTGGAACTCCGTGTGATAAAGAATAAAATAAACACCCGGCGACATCGACGTCGACGGGTGTTAAAATAGTGTTATGTTAAAAAATAAAACTACATTGTGAAATCTCACGACTTCAGATTTAGACTAATATAATTTATGTGTACAAAAAGATTTCTTGTAATGTCCTTGACGTTTCCTTCGCCATCCAAGCAAGCTTGAGGTCCGCTCTTCTGGCTTACCGAAAACGCTTAGTATTCCCAGAGGTCCCACATCTGGTTCTTCTTTGACTCTTCTGGCGCGGTGTTATTAGGACCTTGCCCTAAGTTGTCACCAATCCCTGGACCAGAGATTTGTCCTTTCATGCCAGAGTCATCGGCAGCAGTACGTACTGTTTCGCCAGAGATATGGTCGAGAAGTTTTACCTCCTCATCCATTGGGATGATGGTGATGTCAGGCATTATATATTTTTTCTTTTTCATGATTTGCTCTTTCTTTTCCATAGTTGTATATTCTTTTCCCATTCTGTGTCGCCGGATTTGTCTTTGTCCGGTCGACACAGAGTGGGGTGGGGTTGTTATTATCTTACTACGGTCTTCTTTCCGTTGACGATGTATATACCGGCCTTGAGGTTACTTGTGTCGTTTGCCACACGCTGGCCGCTGAGGTTATACACACCTGTCTGTATGCCGAGGGCCTCGATGAGGTCTGGAGCCATCTCTGCCACGTCGATTGATGTCGTCGTGTCGTCATCGTCAGAGAAAGAGCTCATGACAACAGAGATGCTCTTGACAGCATTTGTGCCAGACTTATTATTCTTCAGCCATGCACGGTAGCCCTTGCCGTACGATGAATCGCCAGAGACATACAGCTTGCCGTCGCCCTCGCTGACAAAGATATCGTTCGCCTTGTACTGGACACTGTAGCCCGGTTTACCTGGAACATCAGCTGTACTGTAGCCTGGTGTACCCATGAATGTATATGGTTCTGTAACTACCTTAAACGGATCTATGGACGGATTGATACACTTGTTGTTTGCAGTGAAACCATTAACATTCTGTGTCGGCTTAATCAGATAAGGATAGCCCGGCAGCACATTCTGTATCTCGTGATAGATAAATGTCAGACGTGCTCCACCCTCACTGCTTAGTGTAGCTTTGTCGAGCATGATAATCTGTGTTCCATCGCCGAAGATGCTCTGCACCTCGTCCTGTGTCAGGTTGAACGGCAGGGTCAGTGTTGTCCACTGTCCAGCCTTGAAGGTGCGGTCGAGCGTGATGCTCTCATACTGAGGTATAGTTACATTTCCGACCACAGCGTCTGTGCCTGCTTTTGGAGCAGTGTATTTCTCCGTATCTGATAATGATAATGTTTTTGTTGGCTGAGCATTATCCGGCTGGAATTCCGCTCCAGCGAATCCCATCTTTGAGAAATTAGAGAAGAAATAATATGTCTCGTTGCCTGTCACATGGAAACGATATTTGATAACAGCCTTCTGGATGAGAAGGAATGAGCCGTTAGTAAGCTCTATGACAGTCTCAGAACCGTTGTCTCCATCTTTCCAATGCGTATATACGGCTTCACGCTCATCATCATCCAGTGTCCAGAATTCTGGCCAGTAAGAAACGTCTTTTCCGTGTATATTCATTTCAGCATCAGCTGGCTTTTTATCTCTCTCGTATATCGAGCATGAATAACCACTTTGTACTTTCTGGTTCACATCGTAGCTGTACATGCCAGGCGCGAAATCCTGAACAGTTAAACCACGCTGGTTAGTGATAAAGAAAGAGTGCATACGGAACTCACCTGGCTTTATGGCTCCTTTTGCGTACTCTATACCGTCTACAGTCGTCGCTTTATCGTATGTGTTCCATACGCCATTCTGGAGTATATATATTGTCAGCCAGCCATTCTTGGTAGGCTCGAATGTCATATATGCTCCACGAACGGGAAGTGTGAAAGGATATGTTGTCACTTTGCCTTCGCTGTCTGTTGTGTTGGTCTTGAACCAACCGTAGCGCACGCTTCCATATATCGGAACTTCTTTGCCATTTTCGTCCTTAGATGCCGCCTTTGACTCATCAACAGCATCTTTTCCTCCACTAAACCAATAGTCATAGCCGTCAAGCTTACTTACGCCCTCTGTCTCTGCCGCCGACCAGCTGTCAACTTGCAGCTCATTCTTCTTATTTGGTACATAATAAGAGTGGTCATTCTTATCTGTGTTCGTGCCCCATTTCCATCCGCCGAAGGTCATCTTGACCTTTGTGTTACCAGCGTTGTCTTCTATGTACTTAACGCCGTTAACACCAGGAGATTTGTCACCACTAGACACTTTATACTTGTATATAGCAGTGACTACCTCTATGCTTACGATGTTTGATATGTCTTCATATGTTTTCCCATTTAAGGTAGCTGAGGCTTTACAGTAGTAATATTTGGTTCCTACAGTTGAGGTTGATGGGGTATAAGACGCAGATGTGGCATTTTCAATCAATGTAGAGCCTTCTGTCGCTTTGCTTGAATTAGAGTACCACTGGTATGTTGGTTCTACCCCGAGGTTTGTCGCTGCTACGACTGTGAGTGCACTTGCAGCATCATTAATTGCATACGAACCACTCGTAGGCTGTTTAGTGAACTTGATGTATGGCTCGCTGACTGTTATCTTAGCTACATCAGATGTGGCAGTGAGAGTCTCTGAACCTTCCTTTGTAGCTGTTACGACACAGTAGTAGTATGTTGTGCCTGTGCTCGACAAAGTCGGTGTGTAGCTTTTTGTGGTTGCTCCGGATATTGGATTGCCACCAGTGTTTGAATTTGTGGTGTTCTCATACCACTGATAAGAGAGAGAATATCCATCTAATGTTGCCACTACTGTAAGAGGTTTAACAGTGGCTCCTGCTAGATAATCAGTACTTTCAGGCTGTGTGGAGATTGATATTGATATTGATGGAGCTGTCGGCTGGATGTCAACAGCTACCAGAGCCACACCCTTATCACGCTTACTTATTGTATATGAACCAGCTTCCAGCGTGATTGTAAATGTTCCGTCTTCTCCTGTGGTATAAGAATTATCACCTATCTTGAATTTTTTGCTTGCTGTATCAAATACAAATGTTACTTTACTCTCAGCAGTAAGTGTTAAAGTGATATTTGTAGAAGACTCCATCTTAACACCATTAGTGTATGTTTTGCCTCCATATTTAACACTCACTCCTTTAGTATTGCCTTGGTTCACTTTAAGAACGTTCTCGTTTGATGATGTCTTTCCTGAAGTGAAGTATATCACCTCACCTGTTACAGAACCACCTGTCTCGCCACCTGCTGCTGCAACCGTCACATCTGCCGTGCTTGTAGTGATGGTGTATGGCTCTGTGCTTGCAGCTCTTGTCTTTGCAGCTGTAGAAGAAGGAGGAGTGACTGTTATTTTGCAGTAGTATTTGCCAGATTCTGTAGGGATATATGATGCGTTTGTTGCTCCAGTGATAGCGGATGGAGTGGTTCCTGTGGCATCGAACCACTGGTATGTGGCTGTGCCTTCGCCGAGCACCTCTGCAGAGAGGGACTCATTGGGGCCGAGAGTGTATGTCTTGTTAAGGTCATTAGAAAGCAGCATAGAGGGCTGATACTGACGCTCATACTCTGTCGCAGCAAGGATAAACGCACCGAGAACCTTGCCTTCGGTAATTCCCTCGCTCTTATCAACCCTCGCCACGTCAGAGCCAAGGAGATAGTAAGGCTTAGAGCCGTCACGGAATTTTTCTTTACCGGCTGCATTTTTATCTTCATTGCCTCCCAGACCTGCAGAGCGGCAGCTTCCGAAAATGTTTACGTTGCCATTATCGTCGACAGAGAAGAACTGATTTACCAGACATTTGTAGCCATTCACTGCTACAGTCTTGTAAATTGTTTCGTCAAGATATCCCTTACGGATAGCCTTCAGGTATGCCGCTGTAAAGAGGGCAGTAGCTGATGATTCTATATAGTTGTATGTCTTTGTGTATGATTTACCGTTGTATGACGATGCAGAATACGTGCCATTCTCATCAAGAATCTGATACCATCCGCCTGTTGCCTGATCCTGACGAGCCTTCAAACCGCCTGCTATCTCTTCTAGGTAGCCTTTTAGGGTGGTGAATTTTGTATCAGTTGATGCAATATTTGCCTTTTGCATCTGCTCAAGGATATCAACGAGCGCGAGGAAGTACCATCCTACGGCGCGTCCCCAATATGAGGCAGAGTGGAAGACGTAAGGTTCGCTATGGCTTAGCCCATACCATGTGTTAGAATGTGATGTTTCGTTTGTTCCTCCGTCAGCTGCAAAGGCATGGTATGGTAGCATGTCATCTGAATTCCAGCACATTTCGTGGAGGATAGTTAACTGCTTGACGATAAGGTCCCAGTCGTTGGATGAGTCGATGTTTGTCTTTTTGCCTGAATAGTTTACGAGCTCTGCGAAGAGAGCAGAACCCATATATGCACCGTCGAGCCACATCTGGTTCTCATAAGCTTTTTTATGCCACCAGCCGCCAAGGACATCATGTCCTGCTTTTTTTGCAAGAATGTTCTCGTCTTTAATACGATATTTGGTATTGTGTTCTTTCAGGCCAGTTATTGCTTTATTGAGAGCAGTAGCTGTATTTGAATAAGTATTGTTATCCTCAAATGTGCCCCCCGACTTAGTCAGTTCTCTAAGCGGCAGATACAACTTCACTGCATTGAGGTCATCAAGGCTGCCACCACTTGTTGCGACTCCTGAGTAGAAATTGTTACCGTAGTTCTGTATGCTCAAGAACCAAGGCTTCGCAAAAGACTGTGCCCATGTGAATTGGCTGTAATACTGTGAAGCCTCGATAATGCTCTTGGCAACAAGACCAACAACATAGTCGAGCGATGTTTTTCCGTCAACACGGCCAGCAGTTTGCTTGCCATTCTGGTCATAAACCGCAAAGCCGCACTTCGTCGTGTTGGCGTAGAAATCGTTCATTCTCGAATCTATAACCCACTTGGAATAACGTATTCCTTCGTTAAACGTAAGGTCAGATTGTGCTTTCGCCACATTGCCACACAAGACGAGCAGCAATGCGGTTAATGCCCCTTTTACCCAGATGTGTGTGCTCTGGGATATGCCAAAAGTATGGCATAACTTCAATTTAGTAAAATTTGACATAACAATAGCGAATATTTGTTTATGATGTTTGTATCAAGAAGAAGTAGTTTGGGCAGGTCGTATGGCTTCTATGAAGATGGTTCGTAAGCGTGTGTTGCAAGCCAAGAGCATAAGAGTATGATAAGACAGGAATGGTGTTGTTTGTCTGTTTCCTCTCAAATCATGATGTCATTACAATCTGTCTACAGTTTTTTGTTAATTTCTTTCTTCCATAGTATACAGCGCAGTATGTTTGTAGTAGTTTGGGACTATATCTCCTGCGTCTGCTTTGTAAATAGCTTGTGCAAAGGTACACTTATTATTTAAATGCAAAAAATTCAAAAAATAGAAATCAAGAAAGTTTAAGAAAACGGGTTGTTATTTAATATGTGTTAACACATAAATGAGGATATGTAACGGCTACACTTATCCCACTGCATGGTCACGAAGGGCATGGCTCTCCCTGCCGCCCCCGACAAGAGGAGGCAGTTGAGATAAGAAAAAAAGGTCAGGGATTATGTCCCGACAGGCAAAAGGTACTGAATCACACGGTAAAGACTGAGTAATTACACAGTAAAGACTCAGTCATTATCTTCTCACATGTATTGAATCAGTGTGCTACACTGTCCCGATTCTTTTTCTTTTCACACGGATGGTCACGGATTATCACGGGTTTTTTCTTTATGTCCCGAATTATCGAATTATCGAATTTTTCTTTTCACACGGAATGTCACGGAATATCACGGTTCTTCTTTCTTTTCACACGGATGGTCACGGAATATCACGGATGTTTTTCTTTATCCCGAATTATCGAATTAGCGAATGCATGACAAAAAATAAATCCGTGATTCTCCGTGGAACTCCGTGTGAAAAAGAAAAATTCGATAATTCGATAATTCGTGACAAGAAATATTAATCCGTGATTCTCCGCGATTCTCCGTGTGAAGATAATAATTCGATAATTCGATAATTCGGGACAAAGTGAAAAGTCCGTGTGAAGATTATAAACCGGGAACCGTGTGATGAGGGGTTACTCGGCGGCGGAGTAGAGAATCTCGCTGAGGGTCGGGTGGATATGAATCATGTCGTGGAGCTCAGGGAGAGTCGTGTCCTTGCAGATGAGGACACTCGCCTCCTGGACAAGGTCGGCGGCATGAGCCCCGAAGGCATGGCAGCCGATGATGCGCTTCGTGCCAGACTCGATGATGAGTTTCAGCAGTCCCTCCGTCTCGTTCATAGCCAGCGCCTTGCCATTGGCGCGGTGGAAAGCCTTGCGACATTCGTAGCTGATGCCGTGCTCCTTACAGTAGTCCTCACTGACGCCGACACTGGCAGCCTCGGGAGTGGTGAAGACAGCAGAGGGCATGACATCGAAGCGTATGCCGTCTGTTATGCCGAGGATATGGTTGACAGCACGGAAGCCCTGCATCGTGGCGGCATGGGCGAGCATGCAACGGCCGTTGACATCGCCTATGGCGTAGATATTGCCGACAGACGTCAGCATATTGTCATCGACGACGATACCCGTCTTGCCATACTCTACGCCGACAGCCTCAAGGTTCAGTCCCTCGGTGTTGGCGGCGCGTCCTGTGGCGACGAGCACCATGTCAGCGTCGACCGTCTGGGCCTTGTTCTTCTTTGAGAATGAGACACGGAGCGAGCCGTCATCATTACGCTCTATGCTCTCCACGCAGCTCTGCATGTGGAAGTCGGCCTTCACCTGCTTGCGCAGACGCTTGGCGATATCGCTGTCAAGGACAGGGAGACACTCCTTGAGGAACTCTACGACGGTCACCTCACTGCCGAAACGGCTGAAGCATGAGGCGAACTCCATGCCTATCACGCCGGCGCCGATGATGCACAGGCGGCGTGGGACGGCCGAGACATCAAGCAGCCCGGTAGAGGTGACGACACCCTCAAGGTCTATGCCCGGGATGGGGAGCATGCGCGGACGGGACCCTGTGGCTATGATGATATTGTCGGCGGTGTACTCGTCACTGCCCACGACGACGGTATGGGCGTCCTTGAACGTTGCCTCGCCACGGACGAATGATATGCCGGTCTGTGACATGAGGGCCTCGACGGCGCCACGCAGCTGTAGGATGACCGCCTCCTTGCGCTCAGCTACCTTAGCATAGTCGAGATGGTATGTGGCGTCTGTTATGCCGTAAGCCTCGGCGTCGGCAATGGTGGTGAGCACCTCGGCGTTGCGGCACAGTGTCTTTGTCGGTATGCAGCCGCAGTTGAGGCATGTGCCGCCAGCCTCGTCACGCTCTATGATTGTCACTGTCTTGCCGTGACGCGCGGCGTATTGTGCGGCCTTGTATCCACCGGGGCCGCTGCCTATGATGATGATGTCTGTGTGCATGGTAAGTGGTTTGTTTTAGGGTGAGGGCCGGATAATCCGGATGCTCTGGAGGTTCCGGGTTATCCGGGTTTTCCGGAGCGTCCGGGATATCCGGGACGTCCGGATTATCCAGATTATCCAGATTATCCAGATTATCCAGATTACCCGGATTACCCGGATAGTTCTTTTTTATCCCTCTGACACGAGGGCACGGTATGTCACTACAGGATGCTTGGCGGCGAGGACATCGTCGACACGGCCTATCGGGGTGTTGTGTGGCGCTCCGTGTACAGTCTCAGGGTCTGTCAGAGCCTCCTCCGCTATCTTACGCATGACAGCGATGAAGCAGTCAATCGTGTCCTTGCTCTCATTCTCTGTAGGCTCTATCATCAGACTCTCATGGAAGAGGAGAGGGAAATAGATGGTAGGAGCATGGTAGCCATAGTCTAGGAGACGCTTAGCGATATCCATCGTCGTGATGCCCGTCGACTTGTCTTTCAGTCCGTTGAAGACAAACTCATGCTTGCAGAGACCCTCGATAGGCAGCTCGTAGACATCCTTCAGACACTCCTTGATATAGTTGGCGTTGAGAGTGGCGAGAGGTCCCACCATGCGTATGTTCTCCTTTCCGAGAGTGAGGATATAGGTATAGGCACGCAACGAGACGAGGAAATTGCCGAGGAAAGCTCCGACGGAGCCTAAGGAGTCGGCTGTCTGACACTCGACAGAGAGCGTGCCATCAGGACCCTCCACGACACGTGGCACAGGGAGGAACTGCTCCATGCCAGCCCTGACACCTACCGGACCGTCACCGGGACCACCACCACCATGAGGTGTGGAGAATGTCTTGTGGAGATTGATGTGCATGACATCGAAGCCCATATCGGCAGGACGCGAGACGCCAAGCATAGGGTTCAGGTTGGCACCATCGTAATACATCAGTCCGCCACAGTCATGTACAAGCTGTGTGATAGCCGGTATCTCACGCTCGAAGAGTCCGAGAGTGTTAGGGTTTGTCATCATCATGGCGGCGATGTCGTCGCCAAGGAGAGGCTTGAGGTCTTCAACATCGACAAGTCCGTCGGCAGTACTCTTCACCTCGACAATCTCCAGTCCGCAGACAGCGGCAGAGGCAGGATTAGTGCCATGGGCAGAGTCAGGCACAATTACTTTCGTGCGCTTCTCGTCGCCACGGGCGGTATGGTAGGCACGTATGGCCATGAGACCTGTCAGCTCACCATGTGCTCCGGCGAAGGGGTTGAGGGTGAACTCAGCCATGCCTGTGAGGGCGCAGAGAGCCTTCTCCAGTCCACGATATACGGCGAGGGCGCCTTGGGCGGTCTCAGCAGGCTGTAGTGGATGGAGGCCAGTGAAGGCGGGCAGGGCGGCTATCTCCTCGTTGATGATGGGGTTGTACTTCATCGTGCAGCTACCGAGAGGGTAGAAGCCGTTGTTCACGCCGAAGTTGTTGTTGCTGTGGTTAGTATAATGTCTGACAACTGTCAGCTCGTCACACTCAGGCAGCTCAGCGTCGCGCTCACGGCGCAGAGTGGCAGGAAGTGATGCCGGCGAGAAGTCGGCGAACTCATTGGCTGGCAGGGAATAGCCCTTGCGGCCTGGCTTAGAAAGCTCGAAAATCAGATTGCCATATAGTCTGTTATTCATACTGATGTCCCTCCTCTATGATTTTAACCATGTTGTCGATATCCTCGCGGCTGTTCTTCTCAGTAGCGGCGAAGAGAATAGTGTCGTCCCCCGTCTTCACTCCGGCAAGGAATCCAGCCTTGGCGCAACGGCTCTGGAGAGCGTCGGCATCGCCGTTGTAGCGGACGAGGAACTCGTTGAAGAAAGGCTTGTCGTAGACATCGGAGAACAGACCGGTGGCTATGAGCTTGTCATGGAGGTAATGAGCGGCACCGTAAGACATGGTGGCGGCCTCCTTAATGCCCTCTTTGCCCATGAGCGCCATGTATATTGTAACATAGAGCGCCATGAGACTCTCGTTAGAGCAGATGTTGGATGTAGCCTTCTGACGACGGATATGCTGCTCACGTGCCTGCAGTGTGAGGACGAAGGCACGCTGTCCGTTGGTGTCGACAGTCTTGCCTACGATGCGGCCAGGAATCTTTCGCATGAGCTTCTCTGTGCAGCACATATAACCGACATAAGGACCACCGAAGGCCATCGGGAGCCCGAGGCTCTGTCCGTCGCCGACAGCGATATCGGCACCCCACTCGCCTGGTGTGCGGAGGAGGGCAAGGTCGGCAGCGATGCTGTTGATGACGAATAGTCCGCGAGAAGCATGGACAGCGTCGGCAACACCAGTGAAATCCTCTATGATGCCGTAGAAGTTAGGCTGCTGGACTATGACACCTGCCACGCCACCCTGGGCGAGGCGCCCGCGCATGGCGTCGAAATCAGTCGTGCCGCCGGCTGCGGGAATCGTCTCGATGTTCACACCGTGATACTTGGCGTAGGTGTTGATGACGGCAAGAGTCTTAGGGTCGACAGTCTCAGAGACGAGTACAGTGTCAGCCTTCTTGGCTGCATTATAGGCGAGGAGCATAGCCTCGGCTGTCGCTGTCGTGCCGTCGTACATCGAGGCGTTGGAGATATCCATGCCTGTCAGCTCGGTCATCATCGACTGGTACTCGAAGATATAGTGGAGTGTGCCCTGTGATATCTCAGCCTGGTATGGGGTATAGCTTGTCAGGAACTCAGAGCGCTCAATGATATTCTGTGCCACAGAGGGGCAGTAATGGTCATAGACACCGGCTCCGGCGAAACATTTCAGAGGTGTGTTCTTCGCAGCGAGAGCCTCGAAGAAGCGGCGCACCTCAATCTCGCTCTTTGCCTCAGGGATGTCATACTCGCCCTTGAAGCGTATGCTGTCAGGCACATCGGCAGACAGAGCATCGAGTGAGGGGAGCTGGCATGCGGCGAGCATGGCGTCGATGTCCTCTTGGGTATGAGGGAAATACTTGTATGTCATAATTTATGTTGATATTAGAAATCGGTCTCCAGAAGAAAGGTTTGAGGTTTAGTTGACTTATGATATCCTCAGCATAATCTCAAACAATCTTAAGGAACATCCTTTCAGTCTGGGAGTTAAGGAGAATATGTATCGGTGTATGGGGGACTCATCCTTGGAGCCATATCGGGGATGAAGGCGAAGGGCGCATCATGGTGAGATAAGGCAGAAAAAAAGGCATGCCATGGGGCGGACGGTATGGTATGCCGTTATCATCCGCTCCCACGGCATGCCTGTCACTGTCAGGATAAATCCTGCCACACATGTCCAGATGGTTTGTTATTTGCAGAACTCCTCGTATGCCTTGGCGTCCATGAGGTTGTCAAGCTCAGAGGGGTCGGACAGCTTCACCTTGATAATCCAGTTGCCGAAAGCGTCGGCGTTGATAATCTCGGGAGAGTCCTCAAGGGCGTCGTTCACCTCGACAACTGTTCCGCTGACAGGAGAGTTGAGGTCGCTGGCAGCCTTGACACTCTCCACAGCTCCAAACTCCTCGCCTGCCTCAACGTCGTCGTCGACCTCAGGCATGTCAACATAAACGATATTGCCGAGAGCATGCTGGGCATAGTCAGTGATGCCTACGTATCCATACTCACCTTCAACTTTAACAAACTCATGACTCTCAGAATAGTAGAGTCCATCAATTACTTTTGCCATAAGATAATAGTATTAAATTCTTGTTTTAGTTTCGTATATGGTGGGTTCTGTTAATCAGCTTTGTCAGATTTCAGATTTGTCTCTGAGAGCAGGGGGACAGTTCCAGAAGAAGCGATGCGGGCATCGTGACTGAGAAAACTGGCAGTATGCGCCGAGAGAGACGGAAAGGTGACAGAAACGTCAACCCATAATAAATCATTTGTTATGGTGGGAGATATGTCCTCTGGACCCACTGGGCGCAGGGAGATAATCTGTAGACCCCGCCATAATGCTGATGCCACAGCCTGCATGTAGGTATGTCAGCCGGTGGCGACCCCGTCAGACAGGAAGGGCTGTGTGAGGGGGAAGGGTTATTTCTTGTAATGCTTCTCGTAGAACTTCTTCTTCACAACGACACCCGGGAATGTCTTCTTGCGAATCTTAATCTCAAGCTCTGTGCCGAGCTTCGCATATTGTGAGTCGACGAGAGCCATGCAGACGCTCTTGTCTGTCGATATGGTATGATAGCCTGTCGTAACCTCTCCGACTGTCTCGCCGTCCTTCACCACAGCGTAGCCATGACGTGGTATGGCCTTGTCGCTCAACTCGATGCCGACAAGCTTGCGTGCGACACCCTCAGCCTTCTGCTTTAAGAGCGCGTCACGACCGATAAACTCCTCCTTGTCGAGCTTGCAGAAGAATCCCAGTCCGGCCATTATAGGCGAGATATCAGCCGACAGCTCGTCGCCATAGAGCGGAAGCCCCACCTCAAAGCGCAGTGTGTCACGGCATCCGAGTCCGCAAGGCTTGCACTCTCCACTCGCCATGAGCTTGTCCCATGCCTCGCGTATCTGCTCGTGAGAGCCGTAAATCTCAAAGCCGTCCTCGCCAGTATATCCTGTGCGGCTGACGATGATGTCGCCGATAGTCTTCACGGTATAGAATGTGAGGTCAGCACACTCGTACCCGAGCACCTTCTCCACGACAGCCTCGGCCTGAGGTCCCTGTACAGCGAGCTGTCCGTAATAGTCAGAGACATTCCTCATGTCGATATCGAAGCCCTTGGCGTTCTCTGTCATCCATGCCCAGTCCTTGTCGATATTGGCAGCGTTGATGACGATGAAGAAGTCGTTGTCACCCATCTTGTAGACGAGGAGGTCATCGACTGTTCCGCCATCAGCGTAGAGCATCATGCCGTAGAGAATCTTCCCTATGGCCATATCCTTAACGTCGTTGGTGAAGATGTGATTGACGTAACGCTCAGCGTCAGGACCTTTCACAGTCACCTCGCCCATGTGGCTGACATCGAAAACACCACAGGCGTTGCGGACAGCCTGATGCTCGTCGACAATACCAGAATACTGTATAGGCATATCAAAACCGCCGAAGGGGCTGATGAGAGCTCCTAAGGCAACGTGCTTGTCGTATAAGCAGGTGCGTTTGTTTTCCATTTCCAATGATATTATTTATTATATGGTTATTATTAGTTCCGAATGCAAATTTATACAAAAATTATGTGTCAGCAATACTTAATGGGAAAATAAAATGTTAAATAATAATAAAGTGAGAAACTGTAATTATGGTTATTACTGTCCGGTAAAACTTAGGGTGAGAAATGATTGATTTATTGTCCACAGCAGATGTGGCAATAGCCATTGATTCTTATCCACAGCACAGAGGCGCGAAGGAGGAAGACAAAGTCAACCCCACTTGAAGTGAGGGAGGAGGCGCAGCTGACGACAGAACGCAAGGAGGGCTAACACGTGTCTTGTAGCAGCATAAATAAAGAGACTAAAAAGACAGTCCGACTCCTGCCTTGTGTAAGGCTGAGACATTATCCTCGAAGACATCGAACGCCGTGAAAGCGTTCTCGATATGCTCTATTTTCCAATTCGTATCAGGAGAGCCGATGATGGATATGATATCAAACCGCACATGGCGGTTCTCCTTTTTATATAGTCTGCGGTAGGCAGATGCCGCTTCCACGATGTTACGCCGCTTCTTAGAATCGACAGCGTCGATGGGGTTGCCCCTTAAAAGCGTCGTGCGTGTCTTCACCTCAACGAAGAGAAGCGTCGTGTCGTCCTCGTCGATACAGACAAGGTCTATATCCTTATGCTCCCATTGCCAGTCGCGGTGGCGGATATACCATCCCTTGCCCGCCATGTATCTGGCGGCGATATCCTCGCCCCATCGTCCTATGTCGTTATGCTCTGCCATGATGTCTGTGTTTTTTAGTTGTTATGATAAGAAGAGGACGGAGTAATGAAAAGTGGAATGCATAATATCTCCCCGTGTGCGAGATTCAGCAATAACGAATAAGCGCGGGCTCCCACCCCCGGAGAGTATCTCCTCCTGTGTGGAAACCCGCGCATATTATGGCTATCTGTAAATCTTCTTTATCTCAGCATCCTTATAGTAGTGGAGGAGAATCTCGTCGTATCTGAATCCCTTCTCGCCCATCACTGCAGCACCTATCTGGCATAGCCCGACACCATGCCCCCATCCTTTGCCGTGCAGGATGAAACGGTCGCCTTTATCCTCTATATCGAAAGCCGAGCTGTATAGATGGGAATCAGACAGGGCACGGCGTATCTCAAGCTCTTTGCCTATGGTGAACGAGCGTTCTGTCCCGATTATCTTCAGGCGAGAGATGCGTCCGCTCTTGCCACGCTCCATGGCCTCCATTGTCACTATGCTGCCAAGATCGAGGTTAAGCTTGTCGTTAAGCAGTTTCCTTACTTTCTCCTTTGTTATCTCTACTGTCCAGCGGTAGAAGTCGTGTGTCTCCTGGTCATAATTGTTAAGCACCTGACTGAGAACCTTCTGGTCGGTAGTGTTGCAGTAAGGGCATGGGACAGAGACGAGGTAAGGCTTGTTTATATTCTCCCAGCAGTAGCGGTACTCTTCTGTCACGCCGCCACAACACTTGGAGAATCTTGCATCGCATATCTCATCGCCAGAGACAAGAATCTCACCCTTTGTCTGCCTCACGGCCTCACGGACACGTGGCAGAGTCTCGCGTGTTATGCCCTGATAACGCTGGCAATGGTCGTCGGCGCAGACATCGAAGATGGTGTGGTCCTCACGGTCGTACCACCTTATCAGCTCGTTGTCTTTCTTCACGAACGAGAAGAAGCCGCTGCCCGCTGCCTGCTCATCATGGCGGCGTCTCATCTGTGCCAGGAGCCAGGAGCGTGATATGACGGCATGTGCCTTGAGAAGCTCGACAGATGATGACGCGGACATCTCGGACGATATGACGCTGGAGAGATAGTCCTCAACAGAGAGCTCATTGATGGCGCACACCTTGTCCTCGTGGACCACCATGCGCAGGATTCCTGTGAATGTCTGAGCCTCACGCCGCTGCCAATGGAAGTCTATGCCTATCATTACATCATGGATAGTGAACGAGGGCGCGTCGCCATGGTGCTGCTGGGATGGAGTGAAGACGAGCTCACGGTATTTGTTGCCATTCCAAAGTATGCTTCCCTCAGAGTAGACAACCTTCTGCTGCCCCTCTATTGTCTCGCCCTTAGCCATGTAAGGAGCATTCAGCGAGAAACTTATCTCCTCGCCAGAGATGATGCCGACAGTCACGTGAGGCACCTTCTGCATGTATAGCTCAAAATCTCCAGAGCGTTTCTTCTCCTTGATGTTATCAATGACAGTCGCCATGGCATCGTTGTCCAAAGCCACTTCACGAAGTATGCAGCCTGCTGTGGCTGATGTCATACTGTCAAAATCCTCCTTGCGTGGGGTTATGAGGAGACCAGCCATGTCGAGAGCACCAGGAGAGACCATGGGGCCGGTCTCATAACATGCCGGACGGTGGCGGCGGCGTGGGAATACCACGCAGACTATCTCCTGCTCAACACGCCATGCTACAATGTTCATCATAGGCTCTGGCTCATGGGCTGGGAGCGCATGGTATAGTATCTTGAAGAGATGGCGGAAAGACTTCTCGCTCGTACAGCGTATGGCGAGAGCGGGACAGACATAGTCCTGTACAAGCGACAGTGACGCCCCGTCGGTATCGGCATACAGCTGTTTCAAGGAGCGGGACAGACGTGCCCATTGTGTCTGTATTGGCAGCAGACCCGTTGTGCCTGCCTGGAGATGCAGGTGGTCAGGGCATGACGCTCCACATTCAGGCCCGTTATAGAAGACCGTCAGGGTAGGGTAGGCATCGACGATACGGTATATCTCAGGGTAAACATCGGCTATAAGCTGCGGCTTGTGGATATGGGCGGGTAGAGTGAAATGAGTAGGCAGGATAGGGAAGGGGTTGACAAGAAGGTCGAGGCGGGAATGCTTCTGCTCTCCTGTCATCGGCCTTACCATCTGCACGTCAGGCCTGTTCTCCTTACAGAGGAAACAGGGACGGTTTCTTATAGCCGCCTTGTCAATGCGCGCTCCTGTGGACACGATTCTTGCAGGGTTATACTGCGCCTTGATTGTCAGTCCGGTGGCATCGTCGTGAAGTTCACGTGTGAGCACATTCTTCAGCGCATTGTAGCGCCTGCGTGCATCGTCCCAGACCTCGAGCTGCCTGTTGAAGAAGCGTGCGAGCGAGGAGTCCATATCTATCTCCACGCCCTGTGCCGGCTGTGAGCGCATCTCGTTAGTGCGGCGACGCGCACGCAGCTCCATGGTGCGGAGCCGGTCCTTATACAAGTTGTTGGCATTCTGGCGCGCAATGGAGAGAGCGGCATCGCTGTTGCCACCCCATCGGCGGCAAAGATACAGCTCATCGTATATGCGGCCGATGCGGTAACGGCGTGAGAAGGCAAGCCCGAGGGCATAGTCCTCTCCGTAGCTTGTGTTGGGGAAACGGAGCTGGCGGAGGATAGGGGTGAAGAAGGCGCGAGGCGCACCGAGGCCATTAATGCGCAAGGCATTGTTCATGCCGTTCTCGGGTGTCCACTCGCGGTGGTCGATAAGTCCGGGTGGCAACGTCTTGAGATTGAAGTCGCAGATGCGGTAAGAGCCTACAATCATAGCGGCTTTCTGCTTATAGAAAGCGTCGACAATCTGCTGCAGGGTCCTGTCAGTCGAGTAGAGGTCGTCAGAGTCGAGCTGTACGGCGAAGCGTCCGCAGTGGATAGAGTCGATGGCTACATTCCAGCATCCGCCAATGCCAAGGTCGTCACGCTCGGGAATGATATGGATAAGGCGCGGATTATCCTTGTACTCGTTGAGAATGGCTGTTGTCGAGTCAGTGGAGTGGTTGTCGACAACGATGACATTGAACTCGAATGTTGTCTTCTGTGTCAATGCGGAGATGACAGCGTCGCGGATAGTCTTCTCACGGTTGTAGACAGGTATGACAACAGAAGCCTCGATGGAGAACTCCTGCTCATGGAAATCAGGCGATATATAATCGTTGGCATCTACCAAAGCTCCAATGGATGCGAGATGCGCTGTCGCGGCACGCTCCATCTCCACCTGGACCTCGCGGTTGCGTGGGTTGACATAGTCAAACTGCCGCTCGCCGCTGTCACGTGTGTCAAGTTCCTCCTCGGTATACAGTGTCTCGTTGAGATGGAATATGTCGCCTTTTGTAGACAGCCACAGCCTGAGGGCATATAGGCCGGCATACTTATAATCGGCTGTCTGACTCGACGCATACTCCTTGATGAGGTCTGTGCGCATGAGTATAACTGAGCCGAAGTCGAAATCGTCTCTCAGTGCGCCCTCCTGATAGTCTATGACGGGATGGTGCTCACGTTTGCCATTGCTGACGGTGTGATAATCGCTATATACCATTGCTGCCCCGGTATAAATGGCAGCCCTGAGCATACGTTCAGCCGCATACTGTCCCATGATAAAAGGTGTCGGCTTTGTCACAAGCATGGTATATCGCGCCTTTGCGTCAGCAGCGATTGCCTTGACTGTGGCTGTGGAGCGAATCTCGGGAACGTCGAGGGTTATAATGGAGTTGACAACCTTGTCGTCGCGGAGTTGCAAACTGTTCTGTGCGGCGACATCGGGTAGGGTGGAAACTAAAAAGCAGTCTATCTTTGATCTCATGATAGGTTCTGGTATTATTCTATAAGTGATAAATAAATTTGCCGCGCTCGTCGTCACCTTCCCTTCTAAAGCCGACAGCTCATAAATGAACAGTGGCTCTGCTCGCTGACGTAGGGGGGACGCAGTGGTTATAATGATGCATGGAGCGGCATAGGGGCGATGCTGGCACAAAGCATGGATACAGTATGTCTGCAATCATTCGGTGTAAGGGGAATAGTCACGAATGCGGCAAGAATATTACAACGATTTCGTTAAGCCAGAAGACCAAAGGGAGCTTGCTCGCTTTGGCTTGGCGAGGAATCGCACTTTTAAGAACGCAAAAGTAATACATTATTTTCAATCTGCCAAACATTAATGAGGGAAAAAGAACAGTCCGCGTGTTTTCCTGGCATTAATTTTCATGGGGCGGGTCTATACCAGAAAGTTGTATACTGTTGATAATTCAACGTTTTAGTTAAGCCAGATGAGCAGAGACCAACCGATGGAGCAGCGAGAGCAGAAGCTAAACTTGTTTGGATTATGCCGAAATATCGTGCAAACGAGAGCAGAGTCAAGCTTGCTTGGCTGTGCCGAGTGCAGCCGATATTCAACGAAGTTAATCGTGACAGAGGAAGACGAAGTCAAGCTTGCTTGGGCTATGCCATGGCGAGAACTGACGACAAGCCGAGAGGAGAGGCTGAGTTTACTCAG
>SAMEA3663208__coassemble_203_pt1 | contig 26136 bp, 22 predicted proteins | sample SAMEA3663208__metabat2_high_PE_004 | metagenome-assembled genome bin SAMEA3663208 (sample SAMEA3663208) | pig gut metagenome | biome: pig gut; feature: pig-associated habitat; material: faeces | place: China | collected 2013
CTTTGCAATCGTTATCCTGAAAACAATCTTTTTACCTTAAAAACTAATACCTATTGAAGATAAGAGCGGTTGCCTGCGAAGGTCGTCGCTTTTTTATTTTTAAAGTATTTATAGCGAAATCTGACACCAAACCAATAGCTGACCAAGGGTTAGCCACAGACGCTCTGATAGAATACGGACATATTCCTATCAGAGCGTTCTTTATTATATGGTATGATGATAACTGCTGAGTACAGCAGCTCTCCACGTCATACTTAGCAAGAAGGATAGATATAGAGATAAAGAGTACAACACAGTTCATCTCTATATCAAGAACACACCAGAATCTCGTCCTTACAAACCCATCATCACAAGGCGACATTACCAAGGAGCAACTGCTAATATGAAATTTTATACAAAAAATATTCACAAATTCTCTATTGATTTTAGAAAAAATTATTATCTTTGCACTACCAAAACAAGCATAAGACAGAAGCTATGGACAAGCCATTACAAGCAAAGAGCATTTTCGGTTCAGCCGCAGGCCATATAGGCGCATTTCTCGTAGTATCAATCTGGGGCACGACATTTGTAAGCAGCAAGGTGCTGCTCAATGCCGGATTGATGCCTGCTGATATTTTCTTCGCTCGCTTTCTCATAGCCTATATCTGTATGCTATCTGTTTCCCACAAGAAGATGATAGCCGACAGTCTTGGTGATGAGCTCACAATGGCAGGTCTCGGCCTTATGGGAGGCTCGCTATATTTTCTCACAGAGAATATGGCTTTGGTATATTCCACATCGTCCAATGTCAGCATCTTAGTCTCCTCCACTCCCCTTCTCACAGCCATTGTAGTATCAATATTCTACAAGAGTGAGCGTCTTACACGTCGTCAGGTATTAGGGTCGATAGTAGCATTTATCGGAGGTGTGCTTGTAGTGCTTAATGGCCAGATTGTTCTACATCTGAATCCGGCAGGCGACACACTTGCCCTCAGTGCAGCTCTTATGTGGGCATTCTATTCCCTTCTCATGCGTCGTGTCATGGACCGCTATTCAACCGACTTTATCACCCGTAAGGTTTTTTTCTACGGCATCATAACAATCATCCCATATTTTTTCATATTCCATCCTCTTGATGTCAATCCTGAGATATGGTGCCAGCCAGTAGTGATTGGCAATGTGCTGTTCCTTGGGCTCATAGCTTCCTCTGGGTGCTATTTGTTGTGGAACTGGGTTATGCGTGAGGTCGGTGCGGTACACTCTACCAACTACATCTATCTCCAGAGTCTCATAACAATGCTATTTGGCGCCATTATTCTCCATGAGCGCATCACATTGATGGGTCTGTCAGGCGCAATCATTCTTATTCTTGGAATGGTGGGAGCGCTTATGCGGCGCAAGTGATGCTTTTTGCTCAGCATCTGGCTCCAATGTTTGGCGTTTACAATTATTATTATTAATTTTGCAGAAGATAAGAACAATACTGTTGTAGCGGTCATGAGTAGTCCTGTTTTCTCTGTCTTCATCCACATCATTACATAGACATAAAAGAAAGCGGGACGTTGACGGCACACGAAAAAAAGCCGAACAAGAACATTACAGATGAAACAAGACACACAGAACATTTTCAGACGGTATCTGGCAGACATCATTGTGGTGTTGTCATTTGCCGCCATTTCCTTTGCCTATTTCTTTCCTGCAGTGACAGAGGGTCGCATACTCTATCGCCATGACTCATCAGCTGGTCGTGGTGCAGGACAGGAGATCTCAACCTTCAAGGAGTCTACGGGCGAACAGTCAAGATGGACCAATGCCCTTTTCTCTGGCATGCCGACCTACCAATCAGCACCGTCATACGACAGTGCGAAGCCCCTGTCGACACTCAGCGAGGCATACCATCTCTGGCTACCAGAGAATGTATGGTACATCTTCGCGTATCTCCTTGGATTCTATATTATGCTGCGCGCATTTGACTTCAAGTGGTATCTCTCCACCCTTGGAGCCGTCATGTGGGCATTCTCCAGCTATTTCCTGATAATCATCGCCGCAGGTCATATCTGGAAAGTCATGGCTCTCGCCTATCTCCCACCGATGATAGGCGGCATACTGCTGTCCTACCGTGGGCGCTATGGTGCCGGATTTGTTGTCACAGCCTTGTTTGCGGCCCTTGAGATACTTGCCAACCATGTACAGATGACATACTACTATATGTTCATCATTGTATGCCTTGTCATCGCGTTCCTTATCGACGCCATCCGCCGCAAAGAGCTGCCACGGTTCTTGAAAGCCACGGGTGTATGCCTTGCAGCCGCTGTTGTGGCAATAATGCTTAATGCCTCAAATCTCTATCACACATGGGAGTATCAGAAAGAATCGATGAGAGGCAAGAGCGAGCTTGTTAAGAAGAACACAGCCAACCAGACCTCCTCCGGTCTGGAGCGCGACTATATAACCCAGTGGAGCTATGGTATCGGTGAGACATGGACTCTCCTTATCCCCAACACGAAGGGAGGCTCGTCCATGACTCCTATCTCCGACAGCGATGTCGCCATGAAGCATGCCGACAACAATTATATCTCCATATACCAGCAGCTGGGACAGTATTGGGGCGAGCAGCCTGGAACATCAGGCCCTGTATATGTCGGCGCATTTGTCATCATGCTCTTCATTCTCGGCATGGTGATTGTCAAGGGGCCTGTCAAATGGGCACTGATAGCAGCGACAGTGCTCTCCATACTTCTCTCATGGGGCAGGAACTTCATGCCGATGACAGATTTCTTCATCGACTATATCCCTATGTATGCCAAGTTCCGCACAGTGGCCTCGATACTTGTCATAGCAGAGTTCACCATACCTCTTCTTGCCATCCTGGCGCTGAAGAAGATTGTCGAGGAGCGCGATGACTTCAAGAAGTACCTGAAGCCTGTGCTCTATGCCTATGCGGGGACAGCCGGCATCTGTGTCCTTTTCGCATTGATGCCCTCAATGTTCTTCACGAGCTTTGTCTCCCAGGCCGAGATGAACGCCCTCAGCCAGTTCCCGCAGGACCAGCTCCAGCCGCTTCTTGAGAATCTGAGGGAAATCAGGCGTGCCATGTTCTCGGCAGACTGCTGGCGCTCGTTCTGGGTGATAACCATTGGCACAGCCATGCTTCTGGCCTTCGGCATGAAGAAGATCAATGCGGTATGCGCAGCATCCCTGATGACTATCATCTGCCTCATCGACCTCTGGCAGGTGGACAAGCGTTATCTCAATGACTCGATGTTTGTCAATGCTGAGGTCCGCGACCTTCCACAACCAATGACAGAGACAGACAAGGAGATACTCAAGGACAAGAGCCTTGACTACCGTGTGCTCAACTTCGCGTCCAACACATTCAACGAGAACGAGACATCCTACTACCACAAGAGCATAGGCGGCTATCACGCCGCTAAGCTAAGAAGATATCAGGAGCTTATAGAGAAGTATATCCATCCTGAGATGCAGGCCACCATGTCTGCTGTGGCTGATGCAGGTGGGGACATGACAAAGATAGCCCCGACAGCATCTCCTGTCCTTAACATGCTCAACACGAAATACTTCATCCTGCCTCTTCAGGGCGGCGCGACAATACCGATAAAGAACATCCACGCCTATGGCAACGCATGGTACATAGACAAGGTTTCATATGCTGACAACGCCAATGGCGAGCTTGACGGCATGTCGAAGCTCGACTTGAGACACGAGGCGATAGCCGACAAGCGCTTTGCCGATATCCTCGGGAAGAGCCAGAAGCAGGATGATGGAGCAGCCGTGAGCATCACGAGCTATGCCCCCAACCACCTTGAATACACCGCGAAATCGGCCAAGGGAGGCATAATAGTGTTCTCAGAGATATACTATCCTGGCTGGACAGCTACTGTTGACGGCAAGGATGTCAGTCTCGGAAGAGTCAATTATGTGCTCCGTGCCCTCAATGTAGCGCCTGGAGAGCACAAGATAACGCTCGATTTCCACCCGAAGACACTGAAAGTGACAGAGAGCATGGCATACGCAGGATACGCTGTCCTCGTCGTTGTCCTTGGTGTCATGATATTCCTGACACGCAGAAAGAGATAGCCCATGGATTTCAACCGTCATAATGGCTCGGACGAGACACGTCGTGAAGAGCTTCTGAAGAATATCGAGATGGCCCTCTCGCGTCTTTCCCTCAGCGAGTTGGAGGCTATCAGCTATGACCTCATGACAAAAGGTTACATGGACTAAGGACACATCTACACCTACAAGGCCGGCATGCACAGTCATATTTATGGCTGTCGCAGCCGGCCTTTCCCATGCCCATATGGAAGACCATCCCCTACCCTTCTGACGCATTGACAGAGAAGATGGGCACGGCGTGCCGCCTTTGAGTGTTCAGGTCAAAGCCTCGTATAATCAGCCTAAAGCCCGGAGAAGAATCTCTTTTGAGTTCCTCTCCGGGCTTTATGTGTCAATTGAGCAGCATCATCTGATGCCGTCATCATCTTTCTGGCTTACGTGTCACTACTCCTCATTAGGTATGATGAGCTTGTATCCTTTGCCGTGGATATTGATAATCTCTATCTGCGGGTCGTCCTTCAGATGTTTGCGTAGCTTTGTGATGTAAACATCCATAGAGCGGGCGTTGAAGTAGTTATCGTCTATCCAGATGGTCTTCAAGGCGAAGTCACGCTGCAGAATCTCGTTGGCGTGGCTGCAGAGCAGGGCGAGCAGCTCGTTCTCCTTCGTGGTGAGCTTTGTCTGCTTGTCGCCTATAGTGAGCAGCTGCTTCTGTGTGTCGAATGTGAAGTTTCCGACGCGATAGACAGAGCTCTCCTTGTTTTTCTTTCCACGCACACGGCGCAGTATAGCCTCAACACGGAACACGAGCTCTTCCATGGAGAATGGTTTGGTGATGTAGTCGTCAGCACCTATCTTGAATCCCTCGAGGATATCCTCTTTCAGCTGCTTGGCGGTGAGGAAAATGATAGGCACGTCAGCATTAGCCTGTCTGATTTCCTGTGCGAGAGTGAAACCGTCTTTCTTAGGCATCATGACATCAAGGATGCAGATATCATACTTCTGCTTCATGAAAGCGCGGTATCCGGCTTCGCCATCAGGATAGAGTTCAGCACTGAAGCCTTTAGCTTGAAGGTACTCACGGAGAAGCATGCCGAGGTTCTCATCGTCCTCGCATAGCATAATTTTGATGTTATCGTCCATAGTCTTGTTGGTTTATGTGTTATTAATATTATTTCTGTTTATGTGTCTCTGGGGTGTCATCAGTGGTTATACGCGTCATCCTTCATGAGCGGCAGCTGTATTGTGAATGTTGTTCCCTCGCCCACGGCAGACTCCACCATTATGCGTCCCTTGTGCAGGTCAATGATTTTCTTCACGTAAGCGAGTCCGAGTCCGAATCCCTTTACATCGTGTACGTTTCCTGTATGTACGCGGTAGAACTTGTCGAAGATTTTCTTCAGAGCCTCTTTCTTTATGCCGATGCCAGTATCCTGTATAGACAGGTAGACATGATGTTCATCGTTCCATGTCCTTATGAATATGTCGAGAGGAGCGTCGGGCTTGGAGTATTTCACCGCATTGTCCATGAGGTTGTATATGGCGTTAGTGAAGTGTACCTCGTCGACATATATCTTTGACTCTATGGCCTCTATGTTGGTATATATCTTTCCGCCGGTATGCTCTACTCTCAGCTGGAACGACTGCTGTGCGTTCTCAACGAGGTCGTTGATATCGAGTTCCTTCTCCTTGAATATTGCCTTCTTCTTGTCGAACATAGACATCTGCAGGACTTTCTCTACGAGGAACCTTAGTCGTTTTGACTCATCGTTTATGACACCTCCGAGGTGCTGCATCATTGTCGGCGACTTTGGCACGGTGCTGTCGCTGAGCATCTGTGCCGCGAGTGATATGCTTGAGATAGGTGTCTTCAGCTCATGTGTCATATTGTTTATGAAATCGTTCTTTATCTCTGTCACTTTCTTCTGTCTGAAGATGGTGACGACGGTGAATATGAACGTTATGAGCAGGACAATGATGAATATCACTGACGGCACCACGAAGCGCACTGTCGAGAATATATACTTGCCCATATCGGGGAAGTGTATATGTACGACACCCATTTTCTGTTGTGGGTCATTGCGGAAGAGGACCTGTGAGTAACTTCTCTCTGCTCCGTCCTCGGTATAGTCGGGGCATCTGTAGACTTCCCTTCCGTCCTGTGTTGTGACGCTGAAGTGGTATGGTATATCGATGCCATTGTTCATCAGCTCAGCCTTGAGGTCCTGGTCGAGGAGCTTGAAGTTGATTCTCTCCTTCAGCGGTTTGTCCGATGCTGAGTATAGCAGCGCATAGACGACCTCGTCGAGGAGGGCTTTCTGGTATACATAACGGTTGCGTACAATCTCCTGCATCGACTTCGATGTCTGTGTCATCTGTGTTCTGTCGTTGCGCAGTATCATCGCCTTGGGCAGCTGTGACGGCCGTGCTGTTATTGTCCTCAGTTCGAACGATGAGTATATCGTTCCGTCTCTTCCTGTCACAGCATACTGTGTTGAATGCTGGACATTATTGTTATGCATGCCGTTGGCGTTTGATATGGAGTCTTGCAGTAGAGCCTGGCGCTCAACCTTGTTGACATCTTTCTCAAGGTATCGTAGTGTCTCGTTGAGCTCAAGGTTGCGCGAGGCCTGATAGAGGGCGCGGTTGACCGACTCGTCAAACTGCTCGCGCTTCATATTAACCATCTCACGGGCGTATATCAGCTGCAGGTAGAGCAGGCCGAGAAATGACATTCCCATGATGATAGCTATGGTCCATATAGTTGCTTTCTTCATTTTCGCTGTGTTCCTTTCTGTGGTGCAAAGATAATTAATATAAGATAACGGACAGCAAAAAAGTTAAATTATTTGCTGTCCGTTTCGTAATTTTAACCAAAGAAACCGTTTATAATTAACAATAATGAATTATAACGCATTTTGGTTATATTTATCTAATGTTGTCGCCCTATTCTCCTGAGCTTCCAGCCTGTGACCTCTGTGTCATCTACACGAATGGCCCCAGAGGGTGACGAGCCGGCGTTCAGCAGGCTGTTGTCAGAGCCAGGGGAGGTATTATGCCGCTTTCTCCCTTATGCCATGCTGTAGACGATGTCCATGATGCTCTTAGCGAGGGCGTCGGCCTCGTCCATTGAGTGAGCCTCACTGTATACGCGTATGATAGGCTCTGTGTTTGATTTGCGCAGATGTACCCATCTGTCAGGGAAGTCGAGCTTCACGCCGTCGATGTCGTTGACCGCCACATCTGGCTTTGAGGCGTACATCTCCTTCACCTTTGCCAGTATGGCGTCGACATCTGTCTCTGGTGTGAGGTCGATTCTATTCTTTGCTATGAAGTATTCAGGGAAAGTCTTTCTCAGCTCAGAAGCTGTCAGTCCCTTCTTCGCGAGCGACGAGAGGAAGAGCCCTATGCCTACGAGGGCGTCGCGTCCGTAGTGGCTGTCAGGGTATATCACTCCGCCGTTACCCTCTCCTCCTATCACGGCTCCTGCCTCTTTCATCTTTGTTGTGACATTCACCTCGCCCACGGCAGCAGCGGTGTATGTGCCGCCATAACGCTCTGTGACATCACGCAGGGCACGTGTCGAAGAAAGGTTGGAGACGGTATTGAGCTCCGGGTGGCCTTCCTTCTTTGCCATCTCAGAGAGGATATAGTCGGCAACAGAGACGAGGGTGTATTCCTCTCCGAACATCATGCCGTCCTCACAAATGAAAGCGAGGCGGTCGACATCAGGGTCAACGACAATGCCAAGGTCATACTTTCCTGACCTCATCTCCTGCATGATGCCCTGCAGATTCTTCTCCAGAGGTTCGGGGTTATGGGCGAAATCGCCGTTAGGCTCCTTGTTGAGGAAGGTGTATTCCACGCCGAGGCGGTCGAGCAGCTGTGGCAGAATGATGCCTCCGACGGAGTTTATTGCATCGACACAGACTCTGAAACGTCTCTCTCTGACTGCCTCAACATCGACGAGTGGAAGGCTGAGGACGCTCTCCACGTGTCGCTCGTCATAATGCTCTGCTGTCAGGTGGCCGAGGTGGTCGACATCGGCATACTCAAAACTCTCTTCGGCGGCTATCTCCAGCACCTCCTTTCCATCGGCTGCGGTCAGGAACTCTCCGTTCCTGTTCAGCAGTTTCAGTGCGTTCCAGTGGCGTGGGTTGTGCGATGCTGTTATTATTATGCCTCCGTCGGCCTGTGCCATTGTTACGGCGAGCTCAGTCGTTGGGGTTGATGCGAGCCCGATGTTCACGACATCAAAGCCCATTCCCATGAGCGTTCCGCAGACCACATTGAGCACCATTTCTCCCGAGATACGTGCGTCGCGGCCGACTACGATACGGTTAGTGGGTGTGTAGCTCTCGTCGGCCACGGTCGATTTGCGTATGAATGTGGCGTATGCTGAGGTGAACTTTACGATGTCGAGGGGGTTGAGGGTATCTCCTGCGGGACCTCCGATGGTGCCGCGGATACCAGAGATGGATTTAATGAGTGACATTGTCTTGAAAAATATAAATACAGGGTATTGGAATCCTGACCATGCGGACTCTTGCACTTGTTTGTTATTCTTTGTGTTGGGAGGAGACTGTTCTCTTGGGCGTTTTATGTCTCCTGACCAGCCTGAGGGGGCAGATGATGATGAAAGAGAAGTATGCTGACCAGCCTGAGGGGGCAGACGCTGATGAAAGAGAAAGATGCAATGATGTGCAGAATGCCTGGGGCTATTCTCCACACCGTTGCATCTTCCTGTTTATTGTGGTATGTGTCAGAGCCCTCGTTCGTACGTCAGCTCATAATAACACGGGTATGTGTTTGCCGATGCATAGTAGTGTCCCTCTGACGAAGGCACTATGATGTTCACCTTGGCTATCTCCTCGTCAGGTTTCTCCTGGCGGCCTACATTGACATATCTGAGCGGCAGCAGCCATCCGCTCGGCACTGAGGTGCTGCTGTATGCGGCAGCCATGACGCTGCTACCATCGACGAATGTGCCTGTGAATGTGCCGTAATAGTTTGTCACGGTCATCTTGTCTGGTATGTGCTGGAAGTATATTCCGTTGTTTGTCAGCTGCAGGGTGTCCTCAAGTATGTTATACTCATTGAAGCGGCAGAGGACTGTTGTTGTCTCTCCCGACTCTATCTTCGAGCCGCATCCCTGTCTGACTATCTGCATATATACACCGCTTGTCTCGAAAAGGACAAACTCGTTCTTCTCGACATCGGTCTTGTAGCCGGCGTCCTCAAACTCCTTCTCTGTGATTACCGTGATAGGTTTCGGGAACAGCTGCTTGGCTGTTGAGAGGTTGTAGGCGATAAACTGTGATATCGCGGCATCCTCCTTCTTTCTCTTGTCGGCGTATGTCTCTGTATCGCTACAGCTCATCATCGATGCGAGGAGTGTGGCGAGACACACGAGGGCGAACAGTTTCTTCATTATTTCCGTTTATTATCAGCTATTATTAAAGGCCGGGGTGGAGACTTCAGCGGCGGTGGCTGATGTCCGCGCTGTGCCTTCCTCCTGGCATGGGCCATTGTTTTTGACACACATGCCAGCAGGCCGCAATGTCCTGTGCCACTGTGCACAATCGGCATGTCTGTGCAAAATTACTAATTATAAATGATATTCTCGGCCTGTATTATGATTTATTAGTATTTAAAATCTTTTATTGCACGTTTGACTATTTCCTCAGCCTTTTCGAGCGAGCAGTACAGTCTGCCGCCTGAGGCATTGAGGTGTCCGCCTCCGTTGAAGTACTGCTCTGCCATCTTGTTACAGGGGAAATCGTCGACAGAGCGCAAGCTGACCCACACGAGATTAGGCTTCTCAGTGTCTTCCCTGAGTGATATCGAGAGCTTCATGCCCTTCACCTGAAGAGGCATATTGACCAATCCTTCGGCGTCGCCCTTGATGTAGTTGTAGCGTTTCATATCCTTGCGCGATATGGTGAAGTATGAGGCCCGTCCGTCGTCTGACACGATGAAGCGGGACAGGATATCGCCCCACAGCCTCATGCGGCTGACAGAGAAGACCCAGTAGACATTGCGGTAGATGCGGTCCTTGTTAATGCCTTTGGCAAGCAGGCGCGCTATGACGTTGTACACCTCGGGCGATGCGCTGTTATATGTGAATGCTCCTGTATCGGTCATCATGCCACAATATATGCATGTGGCTGTCTGGCTGTCTATGCCATCATATCCGCCGAGGGCGTCGATGATGTGGAAGACAGCCTCGGACGTGGAGCTCATGTCGGGGAATGAGAATGTCACGCGGCTGTCCACCGTGGGGTTCAGATGATGGTCAATGAGCACCTTTGGCGCTGCGGCCGTGGCGAGAGGCTTCATCATATCGTCGCCGACGCGGTCTATGCCGTTATAGTCGAGACAGAAGATGAGGTCAGAGATGCGTATCAGCATTGACGCCCGCTCAGGATGCTTGTCGTATCTTACAATCTCCTGTGTGCCTGGCAGCCACATGAGGAAATCGGGATAGGCGTCGGGGATGACAATCGTCACCTCCTTACCGAGAGATTTCAGATAGCGCGACAGTGCCAGCGATGAGCCTAAGGCATCGCCGTCAGGACTGCGGTGGCATGTGACAATAATACTCTGAGCCCCGTCAATCAGATGGCGGAGCTCAGAGAGTTGGTTTTCATCGAGTTGTTTCATTCAATGTCTTTTGAGCCTGGCAAGCCTGCTGGAGGCATAAAACCTGGCCACCACAGTGGCTTTCCCTGCTGACTGTCAGGCTGATGTGTCAGACTCGCATATGCCATGTCGCCTCTGGCGCACATGGCATACGGGTCTCACGGTTTGTTCTTTCTTTCATTTTGCGGCTTTCTCTGCCCTGGCCGTCAGCATCCATCCCCCGGCCTGTGGGCTCTGTCCGTCATGGTTGTCCCATGCGCGGTGGAGCCGTCATGGTGGGTCTCACCCACGGTCACTCTTATCAGAAGAGCTTTGCAGGGTATACGCCTTCCTCGACGAGGCCCTTGATGCGCTCTACTGTCTCAGGGCGGTCCTCAGCGTATGTCACGCCGAACCATTTGCTTGTCGTGTCGAGCACCTTGCATGTGGCTGTGCCCTCAGTGATGAGCTTGTTGACCATGAGAGGGATGAAGAATTCTGACTTGAGGTTCTTCTGGTTCTCAGGGTCGGCGAGGAACTCCTTGAAGTACTCCTCTGAATAATCGAAATAGTCGGGTGTGAAGCCCCACATGTTCATTGACACAGGAGTGTTCTCTGATATCTCTACCCACTCGCCATCGTCCTTGTTGTCAGCCCTGTAGGCCACCTTTCCGTCGACACGTGCTATCTTTGTGCGCTCAACACATGTTGTGAGGCATCCCTCATCATTCTTGGAGCATATACCACGTGATACGGTGCCATTCTCCGAGAGGGTGTTTGCGACACGGAATCCCACCATGGCATACTGTCCGCGTGAGCCCTCTGGAAGCTCGCTGAGGAACTTTCCGATAACGCGGAAAGCGTCACGGTTGTAGAAATCATCACAGTTGATGACACAGAAAGGCTCCTTGATGACATCCTTGCCCATGAGGACTGCATGGTTTGTGCCCCATGGCTTCTGGCGTCCCTCTGGCACAGTGAATCCCTCTGGGAGGGCGTCAAGGCTCTGGAAGCAAAGCTCACACTTCACCTTACCCTCATACTTTGACAGAATCTGTGTACGGAACTGCTCCTCAAAATCTTTGCGGATGACCCATACAATCTTGCCGAATCCGGCCTCTATGGCATCATATATACTATAGTCCATAATTGTCTCGCCATTGGGGCCGAGACCATCAAGCTGCTTGAGGCCGCCATAACGGCTTCCCATACCTGCAGCGAGAAGAAAAAGTGTTGGCTTCATAATTCGTGATAATGCTTATAGATTGTTTTTTAGTATTTCGATGCAAAGGTAGCAAATTATTTTTATATATAGGTATGATTTCTGCTGTTTTTTTGTCTTTTCAGACAGATATGCCCGCTGTGCATGGTTTGGGCGGAATGATTTAGGCTTCAGCATGGGACAAAAGGGGGATTCATGACAGCGAGATGGTGCCGGCGACTACCGCTGACTGGTGTCACGCAACAAGGACCTCGGGCAAGGGTTGCACACACGCACTGGCACATGACATGGCAGGACAAAGCTCGCCACTATCCATCCCAGGAATGGTTCGGGCACATGGACTGGCACATGGCAGAGAAGAGCGCCGGAGGTTTCAGATTGTAAGCCCAGGGAGGTTGTTCGCTTACAATCCGCATTGCGCATACGTCAGAAAGATAAGAGGTGCTGGATGAGCGCGCAAGGGATACTGTTTGATGTCATCATACAATACGAATGAGACGCTAAAAGGCACTGCTTACAGTCAGTGATTAATGCCTACTATCCTGCGACGGAGCGGAATGGGGCGGGGGAAGGCCCTCCTGACCGCTGGCTGGAAATGGAGTAAAGGTGTGGTTTATAGGTCTGCAGGGACTCATGGGGGATAAAAGTGGGTGGAGAGCGAGAGGTGCTTTCCATATCACGGGAGCATCTGATGCGCTCAGACCAGAGAAATGGCTATGGCACGAGAGGACATGGGGATGGACGAAGAGAGATAAAAAAGCATAAAATATTTGCACAGCATAGAGATTTTGGTTACTTTTGCAGATGCGCTGTGCGGCATAAGGCAACGTCAGCCACACGGCTTTCCACATGAGACCTGCATAACAAGACAACAAACACGACAATGAGAAAAAACATCATACTGACAACAATCATGTCTGTCATAGCGGCCATAGCGCTCCATGCACAGCCTGACGCCGGAACATTCTCCGTCACTCCCCGCATAGGCGTGACACTGCCTGATATCACAGGGAACCCACAGGCATACATAGCCACATCAGGTCCTGCACCTGAGTACAAGACAATCGCGGGAAGCACAAACGACTCGCGACGCACCACAGGATATTATTTCGGGTGCGACGCATCATATCAGCTGACAAGTCTGATAGGTCTGTCGGCTGGTGTCGGCTACTCGTTCCAAGGCACTAAGTATGAGGATTTTGAATTGGACGATGCTGTCTCTGAGGACAAGCCGTCGACAAAGATTTGCGACACGAAGCTCGACCTTCGCTACATAACATTCCCCATAACAGCGAGCGTCTATGTTGCCGACGGACTGGCACTGAAGGCTGGCATACAGCCTGCCGTATGTGTCGGGAAGGATATAAAGTCGAAGATTGTGTTCGCGGAGAGCGGCATGGACTACGAGAGCGAGTATGAGAGAATCAGCGGCTTTGACCTGTCGGTTCCCGTCGGGTTGTCATATGAGTACGAGAATGTCATCCTTGAGGCGCGATACAACATCGGACTGACTGACACATACAAGAAGAGCGACAGCGATATGGCAAGCGGAGTGAAGCCAACGGCTGATGGGGACAGGAAACACAAGAACAGTGTCATCATGTTCACCGTAGGCTATAAATTCTCGTTCAGATAACCTCACACCGCGCTCGCGGCAGACTCCTGACAACGGGAGAGCAGCGATATTGACACCGTGAAGGGGGAAAAAGGAATAACGGCAGACAGGGTTTAGGATTCGCCCTGCCTGCCGTTATCTATGTCTGCTGACTCTCCCTTTATGGCTCAGAAGAACTTCACCTCGGCTATAACCTGAGAACCTACTGCGGCATTAAGCTTGTTCTTAAGCTCTGTGCGCATCATGCCGATATCAGCTCTCAGCGCAGGATTCGTTATCTTCACCATGAGAGTCTGGTTACGTATGAACTTCTGTCCGGTGTATCTCGCCACGATAGGTGGCACGACATCATCCCACGCACTGAGCAGACGGCGCTGCAGGAGAGGTGTCTCAAGACCCTGCTGGCGCAGCACCTCAAGGACTATGTCGTTGGCTATCTTCTCTTTTCGTCTGAACATAAGGTCATTGTCTTGATGTGGCAAGCATGTATGCCACACCAGTTTCTTGGATATCAGTTGGGGGATGTAAGGTTTATGTATATGTGTCGCTGCCCGGTATGCGGACTGCAAAAGCTGTCGCGCTCACTGTGGAAGAAGGGGTATGCGGCGAGACTGTTGTCCATCGTGCCGTCATAAAAGCCTGGCTAAGGGTACAGATACAGCCCCTGCCTGTATCATTATGCCACAAACGGCACGCCAACAGGCTCATAGCCGGGAGGCTCACTGTATCTTCCCGTCACTGACATGGAACAGCTTGTAGTCGAGGGCAGCATGGCTCAGGATATCAGAGAGGTGGTCGCGGTTAGTGTCTGTTATGAATATCTGCCCGAAATCATCACGCGACACTATGTCGACAATCTTCTCCACACGGGCCGAGTCAAGCTTGTCGAAGATATCATCAAGCAGGAGTATGGGCAGAGTCTTGCTCGATGTGTTCCGCAGGAACTCAAACTGTGCCAGCTTGAGCGCTATGACGAAGGTCTTGTTCTGCCCCTGACTGCCCTCGCGTCTGAGAGGGTATCCGTCAATCATCATCTCAAGGTCGTCACGGTGAACGCCATGGAGCGAGTAGCCTACGGCACGGTCCCTCGGCCTGTCACGCTGTATGACATCAAGCAGGGGGCCACGCTGGCAATGTGAGATATAGCTGAGTCCGACAGTCTCGTGTGAGCCTGATATCTCGTCATAAAGACTGTTGAAGACAGGCAGGAGGTCTCTGACGAAAGCGTCGCGGTACTTGTAGACCCTCTCTCCCTCCATGGCCATCTGCTCCTCCCACAGCTCCATGAGGTGTATGTCTGGCTCTTCTTCCTGCTTGAGGAGAGCATTGCGCTGCTGCCACGCTGTGTTATAGCGCGTCAGGATATCAATGTACTCCGGATGACACTGGGATATGACAATGTCAAGCAGACGCCTCCTCATGTCACTGCCTCCGTCAATGAGGGCTGTGTCCGACGGCGACACCAGGATAAGAGGCAACAGTCCGATATGCTGTGCAAGGCGCTTGTACTCCTTGTTGTTACGCTTGAAGTGTTTCCGCTGCCCACGCTTCATGCCGCAGTATATGCGCTCCTCTGTCCCGTCCTCCGACACATAGCTGGCATCGAGGACAAAGAAAGGCTCGTCATGACACAACAGTTGGGAATCGGGGACAGCATTCTGACTCTTGCAGAACGACAGATAATAGATGGCGTCGAGGACATTCGTCTTGCCCATGCCGTTGCTGCCGATAAGGCAATTCAGCTTCGGCGAGAAATCCAGCGACGCCTCCCTGATATTCTTGAAATTAATGATTGACAGCTTATTGAGTATCATTTTCAGTCGATTTTCACGCAAAGTTATGGCTTTTAATCGGAAAAAACGAAAAAAAACGGTAAGAAATTTCAATATCTGAGATAAATTAAGTAATTTTGCGACGCAATTGTGTGCATACTCACCGTGCATAGAAAAACGAATAAAAATAAAAAGAACAAAATATAATGGCAACAAACAAAAATCAGCAGACTCCAACACAGGAGTCTATCTCTAAGCTTGAAGCCGGAGTGCTCAAGTACAAGAAAGTTATCAGCATCTCTGTCGTAGCAGTAATAGTTGTTGTGGCAGGATTAATTCTTCTGAACACACTTTACCTCAAGCCACGCCAGGCAGAGGCAAGCACAGCGCTGGCAAAGGGTCAGGAGCTGTTCGCACAGCAGCAGTATGAGGCTGCTCTCAATGGCGACAAGACAGGATATATCGGATTCCTCAAGGTCATCGACCAGTACGGATGCACAGACGCTGCTAACCTCGCCAAGCTTTATGCCGGTCTCTGCTACGCAAACCTCGGCAAATGGAACGAGGCTGCCGAGCTCATCGACGACTATTCTGCCGGCGACGACGCTATGGTATCACCAGCTGCTGAGGCCGCACTCGGCAATGTATACGCACATCTCAACAAGATTGACGACGCTGTAAGCTGCCTGAAGAAAGCCGCTAAGATGGCCGACAAGAAGGTGGAGAACGGACACAGCGTATCACTCGCACCACAGTTCCTGCTCCAGGCTGGCATTCTCCTTGAGAGCCAGGGTAAGACAAACGAGGCTCTTGAGATATACGAGAAAATCAAGAAAGACTACGTCAACTCTCCTGTTCGCCGCGATATAGACAAGTATATCGAGCGCGTAACAAAATAAAGAAACATAGCTGACAGGGAGTAAAGAAGCTCTGCCGAGGCCAAAACAGCACAGGATGTCCCAACCACCTGAATGGAAAGACAGACGTGCTGAAGCTGATTGGCCGGAAAAAGGAAGCAGGCTCTTTTGCTCCCTGTCATCATTTTTCACAAGTGGAAGAACGTCTCTGATGCCGATACTGGGCCTTCTCAGTCAACGGCATTGGAAACAGACGATGGCATCCAGCCATCATATATAACAATATGGCAACAAGAAACTTTTCTGAATATGACCGCACGAAAGTGCCTAACGCCGAGAACATGTGCTTCGGAATTGTCGTGTCAGAACGTAATCCAGAAATAACAGAGTCTCTGCTCAAAGGTGCCGTGGAGACACTCGAGAGCTACGACGCCCTGCCCGAGAATATCCATGTGAAGCGTGTGGCAGGAACATTCGAGCTCGTCTACGGGGCACACCAGATGACACTCAACGACGGATATGATGCCGTGATAGCATTGGGAGCCGTCATAAGGGGAGAGACACCTAACTTCGACTGCATCTGCAACGGCATATCAACAGGATTCGCACAACTGAACGCCACAAGCGCCGTGCCCGTAATATTCGGAGTGCTGACAACAAACACAATGCAGCAGGCAATAGACAGGGCTGGAGGAAGATTAGGCAATAAAGGAGAGGAATGTGCCGTCGCCGCTATAAAGATGGCAAAATTCTAACCACACATAAAATCAATAACCGAAAGGATATGATCCTACACGAGATACTATCTAAATACTCTTTTGACACCATATTCGGCGAACTCGTCGATATGATGCCCGATTTGAATCGTAAGCGTCATGAGATGAATGAGGCTTACGATTTTCTTTTGACACAACAGCCAGTGGCGTCAAAGAAGCGCATAACATACCAACTCATTGACGCACAGGACAGCGATGACTGCTTCGTGGGGGCTGAGGACAGATGCTTCGAGGCACAATGGAATGTCATAACAGGAAAAGAGGTGGTCGTTGACAACGACATTGAGATAACAGAGATGGAGATAGCCGTGAACAGCTTCTTCTGCATCCTTCTCATCGGATTCTATCCACGACGATTCGAGTCTCTGCATAACGACCTGGTCGAGATGATGGCGTAGGCCGTGCCAGAGACAATGCGCCCCAGAGGTAGCAGACCTCAACCCATAAGACAGAAAGACATAGAAAGACACAGAATAATGAGAAGCATACTGTACATAATGACAGTGGCAGCGATATTCTGCTCATCATGCAAGGAAAAGGAGCAGAAGAAGGACATCATCGTGCCACCACCAACAGTGGAAAAAACTACCGCACCGTCTGAGATGCAGACAACAAGGCAGCAAAGGGATGTCGAATGGCTCGGTGCGACATACAAAGTGACCATCGACCGCTCTGCGGACAAATCACTGCCAAAGGCATACGACGAGAACGGGAATGAATACTACGACAACGCAATATCACTGCGCATACAGCGTGAGGACGGCAGCGACGTCATGAACAGGACGTTCACAAAAGAATACTTCAAGCAGTATGCTGGCAACAACAGCATGGTGAAGAGCGGAGCGTTGCTCGGAATTGTGCTCGACAAGGTAGCGGATGGGAAGCTCATCTTCGCAACATCAATAGGCTCGCCAGAGATAAGCAGCGACGAGTTCATACCCCTCATCATGGCTGTAGACAGATTCGGGAACATCAAAGTCAGCCTCGACACACGCTTGGACAGCGGAAGCGACAAAGAGGATGATAAAGAGATGATGGACGACGAAGGGGTATGATAACTCCAGCAACGTACAAGGACATCAAGCCGAATGCCATGGGCTTGCTCAATGGGTGAGGTGCGAATTATCGGGCAAGCGAGTACAGAGATAAGCTTACATTGAGCCATACCGAGCGCTGCTCGGTATTCAAAGAAATAAAAGGTAGCCGATATCCGGACGAAACAAGTCGTAACAGAGGAAGCCCCTATTCATATCCCACCAGATAAATGAAGGCCGGAAGGCTGTACCGAACGATGCGTTTGTAGCCGCATTGGCTGTCCAATAAAACTATCGCAACTCATACTAAAGTCTCATCGGACAACGATAAACCGCAATAAAAACATGCCGGAAGTATGGTCGTCTTGCAGAAAAGCATAGACCATGACTTCCGGCATTTTATTATAATTGAGAGGATAATCAGCGGCTGACAGCTCAACAGTATCAGCGTGACACAGTTGTAGAGTCTGCCTGGCTATCATCTCTTTAACAGAAAGCAGAGGGTTTTACCCTCGGTGTATACACTGCATCTGTTCTTTCCAGTCTTAGTGAAACAGAGGCGTTCAGTCCATGCTGTCTCACCATTAGAGTCGAGGAAGACGAAGTCAACACAGAAATCATACCACAATCCTGTATCTTCACCATACCCCTTCACTGTGTAGCGGAACTCATTCACGATGTTAGGGATATGGGTGGAGTTGTCTCCATCTTTATCGACCCATACCCCAGTGCCGTCCTTCCGGAACGTCCAGACATAGCTGCCAGGATTGCCAGCGGGTTGGTGTGTAACAACATCGACTTCATCAGTATTCCAAGAGCCAGTAAGGAAATTTGAATAATCCTCAGTGTCAAAATCATTATTGTCACCGCATGAAACCAGAGTAAAGGCGGTGATGAGCATGACCATCAATGCGATCAGCTTGAATTTCTTATTTTTCTCCATCTTTATTAAATTAATATTGGTTTGTGTATAATTGATAAATAGGTGTGTCCAACTATTCGATAGCTCGGGCAAACTTCCTCCCGGTTTACATCAGCAGCTTACTGTCTGTTTTCCAATGCGAGCATTGTTGGGCGGCCATAACATCCATACAGCAGGGAATCATGTGGGTCCTGGACATCTGGCCGATGCATAAGCTCAAGCCGCGCGCCATCCTGGAAATGGATGAAACGCGAGCTGAACCCTGTGGTGGGATTGTTATACAGATCTATCCTGTTCGCTTCGAAATATTTCTCTATAAACTCGCTGACAACAGCCATATCGCGCACATAAACTGCAATATGATGAATACGCATATAATCATATATATTATTATTATTTGTCCATATCCCACATCGTCTTGAATGTCTTCCATGCTTTGATGGCATAGCTGACGGACAGCAAGCCTCGGGGCGTGGATGCGGATAAGAGGATGGGATGGATGGTTAAGTGATGTTGACTTCGGTTTCTTATGTCACGATTAACTTTGTTGCTCCTTCGGTTGGCTTCGTCTTCCTCTGTCACGACTCGGGATAGCCTGAGTAAACTCAGTCTCTCCTCTCGCTGCTCCTTCGGTTGACTTTGTCTTCCTCTGTCACGACTCGGGATAGTCTGAGTAAACTCAGTCTCTCCTCTCGCTGCTCCTTCGGTTGATATACTATCTACTCAAACTGACTTTTCGGCATGACCCAACTCATGATGATATATAAGACTACCACAGGCACAACTGCTGTCATGAAGGCAATAAGGACAAAGCCTATCCTTACCAATGTTGAGTCTATATCATAATAGTCTGCTATTCCCCCGCAGACGCCAGCCAACATCTTGTCGGCACTCTTAGTCAGTCGTTTTTTCATATCTTATGAGATGTTTAATGGATGGAAATCACGCTGCAAAGATATATAGAAAAAGTCCATCTGTCAAGTTTATGGGACAGACGGACTGTTTTTGTTACGAATAGCAATGATGGGGATGAATGGTGTGACAGATGGTAGAAAAAGGATACTGATATCAGACAATATGTAAGCAGCTCCTGGCATGGAGATGTGATGCTCTTCTTCAACTTCTCATTTCATCTCGTGCCGTATAGTGTGGGCTTTGCCTATGGTCAGCAGGACGGATTCTCCAGTCTCTCACGTATGGATGTGGTGTAGGTCCTGGAGACTGGCACCATGGTCTCAGTATGCTTCAATTTCAGCATGAACCCTGATGACCGGCTGACAACCCTGACTATATGCTGGGGATTGATAATATACGCACGATGGCAACGCATGAGGGGAGTGCCCTCACATGACTCCTCCATCTCCTTCATCCGCGTGCGTATCATGGCCGATGCGACATCCCCGTCTCTCATATAATGGATATGGACATAGTTCCCTTCTGAGACAGCGAAGAGGAACTCTGAGGGCCTCAGGGTGACACTTTCCTTCGTAGAACCAGAGAATGTCACGGTCTGCTCATCTTGCCCGTCGCAGGCAGCCGGTGGAGCTGACATCGTGCGCTGACGCTCCTCAAGCATTCCGTTGATACGCCATGCCTCTGCAAGCTCCTTGGCATAGAGGCGTTTCCAGTAGACATTCTTCCAATACAGGCTCATCATGAGAGACACGCCTGAAAAAACAAGCAGCAGCTTCACTATAAGGCTCCAAGAGATATGGTTGTCCACAATGTCGTTATTGACAAAGCGTGAGAGATAAAACGCCAAGAGCGGAACAACAAGAAACATATTCAGCAAGCCAAAAAAGATATTGCGCCTGACCATATAACGCATGCCTCTCTCTGGAGCCTGAGGCATGTGAAAAACATATCTCATCACGATCTCGCTTGTCACACAACAGAATGTGACAATAACTCCTATACCCGCAAGCAGGGGCCAACGCATCCATCCGAAATGCTCAAGGCCGAATGGAAAGAATATTATGAAAAACATCGTGCTGAGCATAGCACTTATAAGTCGTTCTTTTATCATATAGCATTACATACAGACAAGAGAGTCTGACAATGGATGCAAAATTACTGAAAATCTTGGATAATTTGACCGTTTCCGGGAATTAATTATTAACTTTGCATAATGAGACAGCTTTTGCCCCGAAGCTATGGCTTTAATGAAAACAAAACACAGAAGTATGAATTATAAGAATAAAGGAATATGTCGCTGGATTATGTCGCTGGCAATAATCATGGTGACAGCATATGCGTCTGCCGCATCTGCCTCTACTGTCGGATGGCAGACAGGTAACAGCACAAAACATCAGGTATACGCCGTAAGAGGGAAAATGGCGGGGGAGACACGCGCTGAATCAATTAATGGTATCACACATGAGTTCTGTGCCGACACTATCAGGAAGAAAGTGCTCGCCACACCTGGCATGGGGACAGATGGCAAAGGGAGAAAGCGGAGCGGCAAGATAGACGAGATGCCCTCGTTCCCAGGCGGACAAGAAGCTATGGAAAAGTATCTGAACGCCAACATCAGATACCCGAAGGTTGCATTAGAGAATAACATACAAGGCAAAGTGACAGTCCAGTTCATGGTAGAGAAAGATGGCTCCTTGACTGATATTGAGGTCATAAAATCTGTTGACGACGATCTGGACAAGGAGGCGAAAAGGATTATCAGCTCTATGCCAAGATGGACACCGGGATATAACAAGGGGAAACCAGTGAGGACAATGTATTACGTCCCCATAATATTCAGGATATCAGACGCGAAGAAAGACAGGGCTTGCTGCGAAGCAGACTCTGCTGGGAAGAAGGAGGGACTTGTGCTCCCAAGGTATATTGTCTGCGGACGCTACTTCGCCCCAACCTCATCCACACACATCTCATTTACAGGAATGTCATTCATGGCCGTCAAAGACAAGGAGGGGCACCGCGCTTTGATCCTTATTCCATCTGACGGCAGGATACCTGAAAGTCTTCTTTCATGTGAGATTCCTCATGATAGGGTAATGAATGTCAGGGAGTTCGAAGAAGCTGCCATGACTGCGACAAGCATGTATAAGGCTACACATGCCAATGCAGGGAACAAAAACGTGCTGGCTGTAGGCAAGAGACTTCCAGGGGCTTTCAGGCTGAATGACATTGACGGGAAGGTATGGACAGGAGAATCATTGTCGGGGAATGTTACGGTGATAAACTGCTGGTACTCTGGCTGCGGACCTTGCCGCAGAGAGATGGCCGAGCTTTCACAATGGAGAGGTGAGTGGCCTTCTGTCATCTTCCTCTCTGCCAATTTTGAGAGTGCGGATAAAGTGCGGGAGATTGTCAAGGCTGAGGGTTTCAACTGGACACATATATATAACGACACTTATTTCACCCAATGGGTGGGCGGTGAAGGCTATCCCCTCACCATTGTCTTAGACAAGAGCGGCATAGTACGCAACATCACACATGGTACAAACAAGGAGAAGCGCATCGCCATACACAAGATGATAGAACAGCTCACAGGCGAGTAATTATCCTTCTACCCACGGCATAGTATGCTTTCAATATAATGCTAATGCCCAAGCGAAGAAATAGGATGAGATTGCAGATTTATCCTCATCAGTGTATAGAGAATACAAGATGGATCCGCAATAAGGATAAAGCCCGGATATCTCCATAACACACACGTTATCCCCCTGCTGCTCATCAGGACAGCAGGGGGATAACTGTCTTTAAGTCTACGGTTGGATAGACAATCCTATTCCTTGTACAGTACGACACAAGGAGCAGGATAGCAACACACGTACGCCAACATCCGGCTATTGCTGACAGCTATTACTCATTATATGAGCTGCATCGAATCAACCAGACAGAGATGACTGATAGTAGCAGGCTCATTTTTTCAGAGAAGGAGAAGAAGAAGGAGGAGGAAACGCTACTGTTTATTCTTTCACGTTGAAGATTGCCGGCAGCAGTCATGTAGGTATATGTCCTCCTCCTAATACTATGCAAAACCGGTGGCACTCCTCAGAGGGAATGTCACCGGTTTCGCATAACGTGTTATATATTATTGTTTCGTATATCAGTTAGCTTTCTCAACACCGAAGCATACTGCATTCTTGCCCTGAGCAGCATCCTTGTATGATGTCTTGATTGTCACGACAGTGATGACATCACCGACAACGATGCCATTGTCGCCAAGGAAGTTCTTCTTGTTTGTACCTGTCCAGTCGCCGTAGCATCCGTAGAGATAAACCTTGGCTCCTGTCTCGTCCTCGATATATACGTTGCCGTATGTGGCGTTTGCAATCTCTGAGATCTTACCTTTGAGGAGATAGAACTTGTTGTTGTCGTCGGCTGCTGCGTTGAAATCAGCGAGCGAGATGGCCTCTGCTGATGCCTCGATCGTCTCAAGAGAGCCGCTTCCTACCTGCGGATTGCCTTTGTACTCAGCGTGTTTGCCGGTGAGGGTCACGACATCACCCACCTTCACATCGCCGCTGTTGGCTGCCTTATAAACGTAAGTTGAGCCTGTGTAGTCGCTGATGTAGTATTTTCCTGCTGCCGCATCCTCTACCTTTGTCACAAGACCTGTCAGGCGGAAGACGGCATTGCCTACTTCCTTGCCGTTAAACTCGGCGATATTAACAGGGACGATGGCACCTTTCTGTGTCAGTGTCGTCTGTGCGGTGTAATTCTTCTTGCCGTCTGTAGTGCGGAATGTGATTGTTGTCTCACGGTCACCACCGGTATTCTCTGCGGCACGGAACTTGACGCATGCGTCGGTGCCCTTCTGGTCTATTGACTGGATGGAGAGCCATGACTTGGCATCTTCTGGTATCTCTACCGATACGCCCTGACCCTTTGTGATGAGGTATGTCTCGAAGACACCACCCTCAAGTGGGAGAACATTGTTATAGACAGAGTCGACCTTGATGAGCGACTTGTTGAGGGCAACGACAGTAACATTAACAAGCTCTACGGTTGATCCGTATGTTGTCTTTGGTCCCTGCACTATAACCTCATCGCCTACTTCAAGTCCCCAGCTGAGGAAGTTCTTCTCATTGCCCTTGCTGTCGAGAGTGCCATAGATGTAAATCTCGCCAGTATCATCCTTAAGGTACCAGTTGCCGTAACTTGTGTTTGCAATAGCTGTACAGATACCTTTCACCTGGTATGTCTTCTTGTCTGGGCCAGCTATGACCTCAGCACATGTCGCTGTTGTCACACCTTTCAGTCCCTGCATGACATTGATGTGCTGTATCTCGGAGCCAGACACGAGAAGCACCTCTGCGGTGCGGCCGTCAAGGGCTGCCTCAGCGGAGAAGGTCACTTGTGATTCGCCTGCAGTACCATGGTCAGCGCTGACATCCAGCCATTCGTCTGTATTGGAGTCAATCTCTAACTGCCAGTCGCCTGCGGCATTGATTGTTATCGTAGAGCTGCCGCCCTCAAGCGGTATTGCTACGTATGATGACGATACGCTGATGCTGTCAAGGACGTAGGCGTCGTCGTCACTACAGCTTGTGGTGAAGAGAGAAGTCACCACAGCGATAGCTGCAAAAATATATTTCTTCATTTTGTGATAATCGTTTAGTGTTTCATTATTGTCTTCTGTGCTCGCCCCAAAAAGCCACCTGATATCAGGCCAGGGGCTTTTATGGGAATAAAGCTCATCAAGATCAGTTGAAGCAATATTTGATACCTATCGATGCGTACCAGCACTGTCCGATAGAATGGTATGGAACGAATGACTTGACATTGCCGTTAACTGCAGCTGGTGTGGAGAATGTGGCGAAACCGTCCTTGTCAACACCCTCGTACTTCAGCACGCGTGGGCCGTCGCTGCCAAGAGCTGGGTTCAGATACTTGCTCACGCCCCATGAAGAGTTGAAGAAGTTAAGGACGTTCTTCATATCGAATGATAGCTGAAGCTTGTGTACGCTCTTGCCGACATTCACCTTGAAGTCGTGCTTGTATGCGAAGTCAATGCGATGTACCCATGGAGAGTAGAAGCTGTTGGCCTCGGTGTACTTGCCCTGACGGCTGCTGAGATAATCATTGTTGTGAACGAAGTCCATGAAGCGTGTCTTGTCATCCTCTGTCTTGAAACGGAAGAGACCATCGGCAACCTCCTTGTCAGTAGGAACATAGATGGCATCGTAGTTGTAACCGTCGCCGTTCATGTCGTTAGCTGTCATGAATGAGTAGTTATATCCACCGCGCCATGTCTCGTAGATAAGGCTATAGTGGTTGCCGCTCTTGTCGTGGATTGTAGCGTTAGCGATGAAGCGGTCAGGTGTGAGGTTCTCGGCATTGTGCAGGCGGAAGTTATTCACACCCTCCCATGTTGATGTGTAGTTAAGTACAGAAGATGCGTTTGAGCCAGGGAGTGATGTGACCTCCTTTGATGCTGTGTGAGTATAGGCAGCCATGAGGTTGATCCACTCTGCCGGGCGTGCGTTCACTGTGACACTTGTCGACCATCCGTAACCGCGGCTTGTATTCTCAAGTACATATGCGCTCGTTGATACCTCCTTACCCTTGTCATTGACGTATGTGTAGTAAGCGTCGGAAGGGAAGACAGGACGGTTATCGGCACCGTTGAAGCGTGCGAAGCCATCAACAGACTTCTGGCTCCAGTCGCGGAGCATGGCTGCGTTGATATTCTTGTTGAATATTCCCTCTACAGAAACTGTCAATGGGAACGATACAGGAACAGCGTAGTCAACAGCAAGAGAGGTCTTCCATACCTGTGGCATCTTGAAATCTGGGTCGATGCCGCAGAATGATGAAGGTATAGAGCCTTGCTCTGGGGTAATTGTCTCAGGATATCCCATAGAAATGAGCTTATCGCGGAGAGCTGCTATGCTTGCCTTTCCATTGGCGTCGGTCACGAGACCTCCAGCGAACTGACTCATATCAGCACTCTTTGAGTTGAGCTGTGCCTGATACTGCACCATACCACCATTTGATGGCATATTGGTGAAAAAGACGAGCGGGAGACGGCCAGTAAAGAGACCTGTACCACCGCGCACCTTGAGGCTCTTGTCTCCAAGGACATCCCATGTGAAGCCTACACGTGGAGAGATAGAGAAGTTTGTGCCAGGCCATTTGCCTGTATCAACGCTGCGGCCGCCGTAGTCGATGCCGAGGATTGCGTTGTTCGTCATGAGGTCTCCGTTGTTGAAGAAGAATCCATCAGCACGCAAACCGTATGAGAGCTTGAAGTTCGGGTTGATGTTCCACTCGTCCTGAGCGTAGATGCCGAGCT
>SAMEA3663208__coassemble_204_pt1 | contig 26020 bp, 19 predicted proteins | sample SAMEA3663208__metabat2_high_PE_004 | metagenome-assembled genome bin SAMEA3663208 (sample SAMEA3663208) | pig gut metagenome | biome: pig gut; feature: pig-associated habitat; material: faeces | place: China | collected 2013
CGACGGACTAAACATATCGCCCGGTGGCGTATATGTCGACGTGACATTCGGCGGCGGAGGCCATTCGCGGGAGATACTCTCACGGCTTGATGCCGGGGCGCATCTCTACTCGTTCGACCAGGATGCCGATGCCGAGCAGAACGCCACGACAGTTGGAGCGGGAGGTGTCGTCCTCGCCGGCGACAAGCGCTGGACTTTCGTCCGCTCAAACTTCCGGTATCTGAAGAACTGGATGAGATACTACGGTGTGGAGGGTGTCGACGGCATACTGGCCGACCTTGGAGTCTCAAGCCATCACTTCGACGATGAGAGCCGCGGATTCTCCTTCCGCTTCGACAGCCCGCTCGATATGCGCATGAACAACCGCGGAGGCGCCACCGCAGCAGATGTCGTCAACACATACAGCGAGGAGCGTCTGGCAGATATCATATACCTGTACGGCGAGCTGAAGCAGTCGAGGCGCATAGCGGCAGCGATAGCCACGGCACGCAAGGAGCGCCCGATAACGACGACACAGCAGCTTGTCGACACCGTAGGGCGATGCTTCCCGCGCGAGAGGGAGAAGAAAGACATCACCCGGCTGTTCCAAGCCCTGCGCATAGAGGTGAACCACGAGATGGACGCGCTGGCCGAGATGCTCACAGCAGCGGGCGAGGTGCTGAAGCCCGGAGGGCGCCTCTCTGTCATAACATACCACTCTCTTGAGGACCGCATGGTGAAGAACATCATGAAGACAGGCAATGTCGAGGGAAGGCAGCATCAGGACTTCTATGGCAGGATATCATCGCCATACCGCCTCATACAGAACAAACCGATAACCCCCACCACGGCAGAGCAGCACGAGAACCCTCGCAGCCGGAGCGCAAAACTACGCATAGCCGAGAGAACAGACGACAAATGAGAGAGCAGGCGGCGGGAGGAAAAGGAAAGGACCACAGGACAATATGCCGCTAAACAGCAATAAAAAGCATGAACATGAACGACGACAAACCATACGAGATAATACTTGAAGCGGACCCCACGCCACAGCCGTCAAGAGAGAAGCCGGAACCTCCGGGCGACGACAAAGCGCCGGCAGAGACACCACAGGCAGAGAGGGAGACGCTGACAGAGAGAGAGCCACAGCAGCAGGAACAGACATTCCGCGAGGCACTGAGAGAGCAGATACACGAGGAGGAGACGTCAGGAATCAAGACATCGTACATCGACCTCCTCTGTGGCAGCTTCTTCACATCACAGATACTGCGCCGGCAGATATGGCTGATACTCCTCATCACACTCTTTGTCATAATATATATATCCAACCGCTACAGCTGCCAGAAGAGCCTGCTGGAGATTGACCAGCTGAGGATGGAGCTCCAGGACGCCAAGTACAAGGCCCTCTCCACCTCCAGCCGCCTGACAGAGAAGTCGCGCCAGAGCCGTGTCCTCGACATGCTGAAGACAAACAAGGACAGCGTGCTGCACATTGCCGACCAGCCTCCGTTCATCGTCAAGGTGCCCGAGGGCGAGTGAGAAAGAAAGCTCAGCCAACCGACGGAACACCTGCGGGGAAGACACTACAGACAGAGAGCCGCCGCCCACGGCAGAGCCACGCGCCAGCACCGGCAGAATGACTCCGCAAGCAAGTCAGCAAGAGCAGTGGCGAAAAGCTATACTCCGCCGACACCGTCCCTGGCCAATATCCACTCCAGTCCTGTATGTCCAGCAGGATAATCCGCAAATGGAGAAAAAAGCAGAAAGGAAAGAAGATGTTCAAATTCAACGCCAAGAACCCAATAACACGATACTACATAGTGGCCTTCTTCGTGGCCATGCTCGCCGTCGTCATAGTGGCAAAGGCAGCCATCATAATGACTGTCAAGCGCGACTACTGGATGCAGGTGGCCGACAGGCTGAAGAATGACAGCGTACCCGTGAAGCCTTCGAGAGGAAACATACTCAGCTGCGACTACCAGCTCCTCGCGTCGAGTCTGCCAGAGTATAAGCTATACATAGACTTCCGCACCATGGAGAAGACCAAGACGGACACCCTGTGGGACGAGAAAGAGGACTCAATATGCCGCGGCCTGAACGCCATATTCCCGCAATGCAGCGTGGAGGAGTTCCGCAAACATCTCCGTGAGGGACGCGAGAAGCAGTATACCGACTCGGAGGGGAATGTCCGCAAGGGAAGCTGCCACTGGCCGATCTGGCCCAGGCGTGTCAGCTACTCGACATACTCAGAAGTCAAGCAGCTGCCCATCCTGCGCCTGTCGAAGAACAAGGGCGGATTCCATGTCGAGGAGTTCAATGCCCGCACAAGGCCCAACGGAACCCTCGCCTCGCGTACTATAGGCGAGATGTACGGCGCTATAGACTCTGCACGCTGCGGCCTCGAGCTCTACTATGACTCTGTGCTGAGAGGAGAGCAGGGCCTCATAAACCGCCGCAAAGTGCTGAACAGATACCTCGACATCACCATAAAGGAACCTGTCGACGGAGCGGATATCGTCACCACGCTCGATGTCAACATACAGGACCTCGCCGAACATGCCGTAATCAACGAGATGAAAGAGATAAACGCGGAGCTCGGTGTGGCTATCGTCATGGAGGTGAAGACAGGCGATGTCAAGGCCCTCGTCAATATGACGCGTCTCAATGACGGCAACGGGGGCTATGTATATAGAGAGGTGAAGAACAACGCTGTCTCTGACCTTGTCGAGCCAGGCTCTGTCTTCAAGACGGCATCAATACTCGCAGCCCTCGAAGACGGCAAGATAGACACCACCGCACAGTATAACATAGACACGGGAGGAGGCGTATGGCCCATGTACGGACGCGAGATGCGCGACCATAACTGGCGACGTGGCGGATACGGAGTGCTCACCGTGCCACAGGTGCTGTACTACAGCAGCAACATCGGTGTCAGCCGCCTCATAGACAGGGCATATCACGACCATCCCGAGAAATTTGTGGAGAGGATACACAGCCTGGGACTTGGCATAGACTTTGACCTCCCATTCCCGGGCGCACAGAAGCACGCCATAGTCCGTATGCCCAAGAAGGCGAAGAACGGACAGTATCTCAACTGGTCGAAGACAACACTGCCATGGATGTCAATAGGCTACGAGACACAGGTGCCACCGATATTCACCGTGGCATTCTATAACGCCATCGCCAACAACGGACGCTTCATGCAGCCACGCTTCGTCAAGGAAGTGCAGAAGGACGGTGAGACAATAACACGCTACGACCCCGTATGCCTCAAGGAGCGTATATGCGGAGAACAGCCACTGAGGAAGATACAGCAGATACTTGAAGGCGTTGTCTCGAAAGGCCTCGGTTCCAAGGCCGGAAGCAAATCGTTCAAGGTGGCTGGAAAGACAGGAACGGCACAAGTGGCCGACCAGAGTGGCTCATACAAATCCGGAAGAGTAAGATACTGGCTCTCATTCTGTGGATATTTCCCGTTCGAAGACCCTGAGTACACATGCATCGTGTGTCTGAAGAAGACCGGACTGCCCGCATCGGGAGGCGGCATGTGTGGAGTCGTCTTCCACAATATCGCCGAGGGAATCATGGCAAAGAAGCTGAAGCATGACGTCGATGTGGCAAACGACTCGCTCTCTGTTCTCACACCCGATGTGAAGAGTGGCAACCTCCTCGCAGCCGACTATGTGCTGAGACAGCTTGATATAGCCACCTACGGAGGATGGAACGGCGTTTACGCCACAGGAGCTCCTGTATGGGGAAAGGCCGTGAGAGAGAAGAAAGGCGTGGAGCTGGCAAAGCAGGGCGTGCCCTCAAAACACTATATCCCCAATGTCGAGGGTATGGGAGCGCGCGACGCTGTCTACATGCTCGAGAGCAGAGGCGTCAAGGTCTCTGTCAAGGGATGTGGGAAAGTGAGACACCAGAGCATAGCGCCAGAGACAAAGATACGCCCGGGCATGAGGATAATCCTCGAGATGGGATAGGCGTGAGGCATACACCCGGCTGCCCCTCCGCCACATAATGGCCAGGCAGCCTGCCGCAAGCTGGCACAGACGGCGCCCACCCCCACCATTCTTGACCATAAGCAAGCGACAGGCCACACAGCACGTTTCCATAAGAAAAAAACTTGCAACCGCAAAGGAAAAATAGTAACTTTGCACCCCCAAATAAAACAAGACATGAAACTGACAGCAATCCTCTCAAAACTCTCCACACTCAGCATAACAGGCGAGACGGAGAAAGAAATCACCGGCATCAACATAGACAGCCGCAAGATTCAGCCCGGACACATCTTCGTGGCTATGAAGGGAACACAGGTTGACGGACACCAGTTCATACCAAAAGCCATAGAGCTGGGAGCCACGGCCGTAATACTCGAGGATATGCCCGACACCATCGCAGATGGCGTGACATACATTAAGGTACAGTCATGCGAGACTGCTGTGGGCCCGGCAGCGACAATGTTCTATGGTGAGCCGTCAAAGCATCTGAGACTCGTCGGTGTGACAGGAACAAACGGAAAGACAACAATCGCCACCTTATTATATAATATGTTCCGCAAGATGGGACATAAATGCGGACTCCTATCCACTGTCTGCAACTATATCGAGGGCGAGGAGCTGCCCGCATCACACACCACACCCGACCCCATCGAGCTGAACAGTCTCCTCGCACGCATGGTAGAGGCAGGATGCGAGTATGCCTTCATGGAGTGCTCAAGCCATGCCATATACCAGCAGCGCATAGGCGGACTGGTCTTCGCGGGCGGCATATTCACCAATCTCACACGTGACCATCTTGACTATCACAAGACATTCGAGAACTACCGCGACGCCAAGAAACTGTTCTTCGACAATCTCCCCAAGGGAGCATTCGCCATCACCAACGCCGACGACAAGAACGGAATGGTCATGGTACAGAACACCAGCGCCACCGTCCGCACATACAGCACACGGGCCATGGCCGACTATAAGGCACGCATCATAGAATGCCACTTCGAGGGCATGCTGCTTGAGATTGACAACCGTGAGGTCGCTGTGCAGTTCATCGGAAAGTTCAATGTCTCTAATCTCCTCGCTGTCTACGGTGCGGCACGCATGCTCGGCAAGGGACAGGATGAGGTGCTCCTCGTCCTCTCGACACTGAAGAGCGTAGCCGGAAGACTGGAGCCTATACGCTCTGCCGAGGGCGTGACGGCTGTCGTTGACTATGCACACACACCTGACGCAATAGAGAACGTGCTGAACGCCATACACGAAGTGCTCAACGGAAAGGGACAGGTGATAACTGTCTGCGGATGCGGCGGAAACAGGGACAAGGGCAAACGGCCACTCATGGCACAGGAGGCTGTAAGGCAGAGCGACAAGGTCATACTGACATCTGACAATCCGAGACATGAGGAGCCGGAGGCCATCCTCGACGATATGGAGGCCGGACTGAAACCTGCCCAGATGAAGAATGTCCTCCGCATTACAGACAGAAGGCAGGCCATACGCACAGCCGTGACAATAGCAAAGGCGGGTGATGTCATCCTCATCGCCGGAAAGGGACACGAGGACTACCAGATTGTGGGCGATGTGAAACACCACTTCGACGACCGTGAGGAGGTCAGAAAGGCCTTCGGATTGGAATGACGTAAAGTCACTGCCAACAACGGTCAGGGACACTCCCCCAAACAGGGATAGCCATAATCCGGCAAGACCGGCCCACAGACTCCATCATAACAGAGATACAGAAAAAGACAATGCTTTACTACATCTTCAGATACCTTGAGCAGTTCGGCATACAGGGAGCACATCTCTGGAGCTACATATCATTCCGCTCACTGCTCGCACTCATCCTCTCGCTTGTCATAAGCGTGTGGTTCGGTGAGTATTTCATAAAATGGATGCGCCGGCATCATGCCACCGAGACACAGCGCGACCGTGACATAGACCCTTACGGACAGCAGAAGAAAGGCGTGCCGACAATGGGAGGGATAATAATCCTCGTCGCCATAATAGTCCCTTGTCTCCTCTTCGGCAGGCTCAGGAACATATACATGATTCTCATGCTTGTCACCACAGTATGGCTCGGGGCGATAGGCTTCATAGACGACTATATAAAGATGAAGATATCAAAGGACGGACTCAGGCCTATATACAAACTTGCCGGACAGTGTGTCCTCGGCCTCGTCGTCGGACTGACACTGTGGCTCTCGCCCGACGCTGTGATACGTGAGAATGTCTCCGTGCAGAAACAAGGTACAGAGATGGTTGTCCACAAGAGCGAGCCCGTGAAGTCGACCATCACGACGATACCTTTCGTGAAGGACAACAACCTCGACTATAAGCAGTTAGTGGCGTTCTGCGGTAAGTATAAGTATGCTGCCGGATGGATTCTCTTCGTCATCATGACCACTATCGTCGTGACAGCCGTCTCCAACGGCTCGAACCTTAACGACGGCATGGACGGCATGTCTGCGGGCAACGCCGCGATAATAGGCATAGCGCTCGGCATCCTCGCCTATGTCTCCTCTAATGTCGGCTACGCCTCCTATTTCGACATCATGTATGTGCCTGGCTCACAAGAGCTCGTGATATTCATCTGCGCCTTCGTCGGGGCCCTGATAGGCTTCCTGTGGTATAACGCCTACCCGGCACAGATATTCATGGGCGATACAGGCTCGCTCGCCATTGGCGGTATAATAGGCGTGACAGCAGTCATCATACATAAGGAGCTGCTCATTCCTGTCCTCTGCTTCGTCTTCTTCATGGAGAGCGTCTCGGTATTGCTACAGGTAAGAGTGGCAAAATACGGGAACAAGCGCGGAAAGAAACTCAGACTGTTCAAGAGAGCCCCTATACATGACGCGTTCAGAGTGCTCCCGGGACAGCTCGCACCAGATGTCAAGGTCATACTGAACTGGCCGAGGGGATGCTGGCTCGAGTCGAAGATAACGACACGATTCTGGATTATAACAATCCTCATGGCTGCACTCGCCATCATAACGCTGAAGATAAGATAAAACGAAAAAGCCACAGAGAAGAATCTGCGGCAGACAAAAAGCCCATGGCCACACGCTGGCCATACGGGCGATAAGGAATTAAGAAAGAAAGGTAAGCAGAACGATGAGACTCGTAATACTCGGTGCCGGAGAAAGCGGTACAGGAACAGCCATACTCGCAAAGAAACAGGGCTACGACGTGTTCGTGTCCGATATGGGAGGCATAAAGGACAAGTACAAGGCCCTGCTCGACAGTCATGGCATAGAATGGGAGGAGGGACAACATACCGCCGGAAAGATACTGACAGCCGACGAGGTGGTGAAAAGCCCCGGAATACCCGATACCGCACCAATGGTAAGACAGCTCATGGAGAAGGGGACACCAATACTCGCAGAGCTCGAGTTCGCCAAGAGATACAGCCATGGGAAGTGTATATGCATAACAGGCTCTAACGGCAAGACAACGACAACATCCCTAATATACTACATAATGCAGAAGGCTGGGCTCGATGTCGGACTCGCGGGGAACATCGGACGCTCTTACGCCATGCAGGTGGCAGAGGGCGACCACGAGTGGTATGTGCTCGAGATAAGCTCCTTCCAGCTCGACAATATGTTCGACTTCAAGGCCGATGTCGCTGTGCTCATGAACATCACACCCGACCATCTCGACCGTTATGAATTCTGTATGCAGAACTATGCCGACTCAAAGATGCGCATAATACAGAACCAGACACCGGAAGACACTTTCGTATATTGGAAGCAGGACGAGTATATCGACAATGAGCTGGAGAAACGCAGACAGGGATACAGGCCACAGCCCACACCGACCAGCCGCCCCGCCAACGACGGACAACCATCCCTCTGCCCATTTACCGACGATGACTTCGAGCGCCTCGGGCTCGTCTTCTCACAGATGGGACAGCACAACAAGCGCAATGCTCTAGCCGCATACTATGCCACAAGGCAGGCAGGAGTGGACGAGAAGCTCATCAGAGAGTGTCTCGGGACATTCCCCGGTGTGGAGCACAGACTTGAGAGAGTGGCAGAGAAAGACGGTGTCCTCTATATCAATGACTCCAAGGCGACCAACGTCGACGCATGCCGTGTGGCACTGCAGGCCATGGAACGCCCTACCGTGCTCATCGTGGGAGGCAAGGACAAGGGGAACGACTATACCACAATAGCACCACTCGTCAAGGAGAAATGCTCGGCAATAGTATATCTCGGAGCCGACAACGCCAAGCTCCACACGAGCTTTGACAGCCTCGGGCTGCCTGTGGCTGATACCCACTCGATGAAAGACTGTGTTGAGGCTTGTGTGCGTCTGGCACATAAGGGCGACGCTGTGCTGCTCTCTCCATGCTGCGCCTCGTTCGACTTGTTCCGCAATATGGAGGACCGTGGCGAGCAGTTCAAGACCCTTGTGCGCGCGCTCTGACATTAATCCCTCTGCCGGGACACAGCCAGGAAAGCCCAAACACCCCATTGTAAACCCACTATGGGTGGCTCGTCAGAAACATCCCATAACCCTATATACCCCATATAAAGTCTATGAACAATAAATTAGGAAATATCTTCAAGGGTGACAAAGTCATCTGGATGATATTCTTCTTCCTCTGTCTCGTGAGCATCGTAGAGGTGTTCTCCGCCTCGTCGTTCCTCACGTTCCGTGGAGGAAGCTACTGGGGACCGCTTATCAAGCATTCCTTCTTTATCTTAGTCGGACTGTGCACGACACTCTGTGTGCTGAACATCCCATGCAAGTATTTCAAGATAGCGACACTGCCGATGCTCTTATTCTCGTTCATCCTGCTCATCATAGTGCTGTGTATTGGAGAGAGCACCAATGGCGCGAGCAGATGGTTCGGCATTGCAGGCATACAGTTCCAGCCGTCGGAGATAGCGAAAGGCACACTCATACTCGCTGTGGCACAGATTCTCAGCGCTATGCAGACAGAGAAAGGCGCGAGCCCGCAGACATTCTTGTGGGTGGCGGTGACGAGTGCCTTCATCATTATCCCGATAGGTCTCGAGAACCTTTCAACAGCAGCTCTCTTGGCCTTTGTAGTGCTCCTAATGATGATTATAGGCCGCGTGCCGATGTATATCATTGGCCGTGCCCTCGGACTGTTCTTTATCGTCGTGGCCATGGGGGTATTTGTCTTGCTGCTCCTTGGAGACAATTCGACTGCCACTGCCAGCAATAACGATAAGACGATACTCGTCGAGAGCGCGGAGAAGACCCCAGAACGCGGAGGACTGCTGCACCGTGCCGACACATGGAAGGCGCGCATAGAACGCTGGGGAGGCGACGAGGTGAAGCCAAGTGAGTTCGACCTTGACCGCGACGCACAGGTGGCACATGCCAATATAGCGATAGTGAAGAGCAACGGCATAGGGCGCGGGCCAGGCAACAGCGAGGAGCGTGACTTCCTCTCACAGGCTTTCTCTGACTTCATCTATGCCATCATAATAGAGGAAATGGGCATCGAGGGGGCAGCTCTAATTGCCATACTCTATGTCGTCCTGTTCTTCAGGGTAGGCACAATAGCCAAGAACTGTGTGAACACCTTCCCCGCATTCCTTGCCATGGGGATAGCTATACTGCTCGTCGTGCAGGCCCTGTTCAATATGATGGTCGCTGTCGGCATAATACCTGTCACAGGACAACCCTTGCCGTTGATATCCAAAGGCGGTACATCGACAATCATCAACTGTGTGTATATCGGGATGCTGCTCTCAATATCACGCTCGGCAAAAAAGAAGAAGCCGGTGCCGGAGATAGCGTAGGAGAGACAGTGGGCTACACACGGGGGGATGGCTGATAAGGCGCGGTCGCCCCGCCAGATAGCGAATGGGAAAGCCAGCCACAGCATCAGCAAGCTTGTGGGACGGGCTGGCTTGAGAACAGAAAAAGTGACATCATGCCTCCATACCATAACATGACGCATGGCAGGGAGACTGTCGCCACAATATAATAACAAAAAAGATAAGAACAATGTCACTACGAATAATTGTCAGCGGAGGAGGCACAGGAGGACATATCTTCCCTGCCGTGTCAATCGCCAACGCAATAAAGGCGCTGCGTCCCGACGCAGAGATTCTCTTTGTAGGCGCTAACGGACGCATGGAGATGGAGCGTGTGCCACAGGCAGGATATGAGATTGTCGGACTGCCAGTGCGCGGACTGATACGCCCCTTGTGGAGCCCGAAGAATGTGGGTGTGATGATTGATTTCCTCAAGAGCCGCTCACAGGTGAAGGAGGTCATACGCAAGTTCAAGCCACAAGCCGTCGTCGGAGTCGGAGGCTACGCCAGCAGCCCTACGCTGAATGCCGCCTATTCGATGGGAATACCATGCATAGTGCAGGAGCAGAACTCGTATGCCGGAGTGACAAACAAGTCGCTCGCCAAGAAAGCCGTAAAGATATGCGTCGCTTACCATGGCATGGAACGCTTCTTCCCCAAGGACCGTATCGTCATGACTGGCAACCCCGTAAGGCAGAGCCTGCTCGAGTGTAAGGCGTCGCAAGAGGAGGCCAGGAAGAGCTTCGGGCTCGACCCTCACCGCAAGACTCTCCTCGTCATCGGCGGCTCGTTAGGAGCACGGACAATAAACGACTCCATAGCACAGGGCATCGCAGCCTTCGAGATGGCTGGCATACAGGTGATATGGCAGACCGGAAAATACTATGCCGAGGAGTGTAAGCAGAAAGCTGAGGCCTATTATGCCGACAAGACATCGCCAAGAGGAGCAGACCATCCTCTCGTTCATCCTCAGGCATTCGTCTCAGATATGGCCATGGCATACCGTGCGGCAGATATCGTAGTGTCACGTGCCGGAGCGTCAAGCATCTCAGAGCTATGCCTGCTCGGAAAGGCAAGCATACTTGTCCCATCGCCCAATGTCGCGGAGGACCACCAGACAAAGAACGCCAGGGCGCTCTCCGATAAGGATGCCGCGATATTCTGTGCCGACCGTGAAGCGCGCCAGATGCTCGTCAACGAGGCCGTAACGCTCATGGCAAGCCCAGAGAAAATCAGATGTCTCGAGACAGAGGTAAGGAAACTGGCCTTCAATAACTCGGCAGAGGTGATAGCGAAGATAGTAATCGACGAGGCCGAGAAGAACGCGTAAGCCAGCAGCAGGAACACAGTGAGAGCTGGATGATATATAATTCAGACGGCAATATGGGGCATACATAGCGATAGAAAACTCCCTCGTGGCCTCTCTTTAATATATATCGGATGCTGTAGGATGAGCCGCCGCGCCTCTCGCTCACAATGTGGAGGACTGCAGATTGTGGCAACTCTCTTCCTCTGTCCCGTAGCGGTTTTGCTCCTGTCCCGTGGCAGTTATGCTCCTGTCCCGTGGCGGATTTACTTCTGCCCCATAGCGGATAGCCATGACTGGGGCAATGGGTGCTGGAGAGAGGCTCTACCAATCGGGATGCCACTTACGGCAGACGGGACACGCTGAGCAGCCAGAAAGAAAAAGCAAAGATAACAGATACACGAACATAAATATGAAATCGATATACTTCATAGGTGCTGGAGGCATAGGCATGTCGGCTCTCGAGCGCTACTACAATAAGAAGGGATACAAGGTCGGTGGCTACGACAAGACACCGTCGGCCCTTACCGACGCACTTATCAAGGAGGGCATAGACATACATTTTGAGGACAATATAGACAGTGTGGCAGAGTGTTTCAAGAATCCGGAGGAGACTATCGTATGCTACACTCCTGCCATTCCTGACAGCCACGGGGAACTGACATTCTTCCGCCAGAATGGCTTCAAGGTGATGAAGCGTGCGCAGATTCTCGGGCTTCTGACACGCGACCATCATGGTCTCTGCTTCGCCGGCACACACGGAAAGACCACGACATCTACCATGTGCGCACATATCATGCACCAAGCCTCAGTAGACTGTAACGCTTTCCTTGGCGGTATATCGAAGAATTACAAGTCAAACTATATCCTCGCCCCAGAGTCTGACTATGTCGTGATAGAGGCAGACGAGTTCGACCGCTCGTTCCATTGGCTCCGCCCTTGGATGTCTGTCATCACATCGACCGACCCCGACCATCTCGATATCTACGGCACGAAGGAAGCCTATCTTGAGTCTTTCAGACACTACACCACGCTCATACAGCCAGGAGGAGCCCTCATAATCCACCGTGGACTGGAGATGAAGGCCGAGCCACAGCAAGGGGTGCGTGTCTACGAATACTCACGTGAGGAGGGCGACTTCCATGCTGAGAACATACAGATAGAGAACGGTGAGATAACATTCGACTTCATATCGCCCATAGAGACAGTGCGCGGCATACGCCTCGGACAGCCTATCCCCATCAATATCGATAACGGCATAGCAGCCATGGCAATGGCCCAGCTGAATGGATGCACAGCCGATGAGCTCAGACATGGCATGGAGACATACGGCGGTGTGGACCGCCGCTTCGACTTCAAGATACGCAACAGCAGGCACGTCTTCCTCTCTGACTATGCCCACCACCCGAAAGAGATACTCCAATCGGCACGTTCACTGAGGGAGATATACCACGACAGGAAAATCACAGCGATATTCCAGCCACACCTATATACACGCACCCGTGATTTCTACCGTGACTTCGCTGAGGCGCTGAGCATACTTGACGAGGTCATATTGACAGAGATATACCCTGCGAGAGAACAGCCCATAGAGGGTGTGACATCGCGTCTCATATACGACAACCTCGCTCCGGGTGTCGAGAGAAGCATCATAGAGAAGAAGGATGTTCTCAGTCTCGTCCGCTCACGTGACTTCGATGTCCTTGTTGTCCTTGGAGCGGGAGACCTTGACAACCAGTGCGACGAGATAGCATCAATAATTAACAGCAAAGAAGCATAAAGCCTTATCTTGAAAAGATATATAATCATAATCCTCGACATCATTATCGCCGGATATATCGTATTCGCCGTGACATCGTTCAACAATCCAAAGAGACTGGTGACAAAATGCACGAAGGTGGAGATAGATATAGCCGACGAGACGACGTATGGATTCCTCGATGCGAAAGAGATAAAGGCCATACTCGAGCGCAAGGGGATATATCCTATGGGGCGCAGGCTTGACGATATCTCGCCGAGAAACATAGAGAGCATCCTCAACCACTCGCCTTTCGTCAGCACGGCACAGTGCCATAAGACCATCGACGGCCATGTCGTGATAACCGTCACACAACGCTCGCCACTCGTCAGGATAAAGAGTGAGCGCGGCGACGACTATTATCTCGACGAGAACGGAGGCATCATGCCTAACTCAAAGTATGTCTCTGACCTCATCATCGTCACAGGGGAAGTCTCCAGGACATTCGCCAGACGATACATCTCCATACTCGCGAGAGTGATAATGGCAGACGATTTCTGGCGCAACAATATCGTACAGATAAATGTCCAGCATGATCTCGGCATAGAGATAGTGCCGCGTGTCGGAGACCACATCGTCTTCTTGGGATATCTCCCCCTGTCGGCCAAGCAGTCAGAGCGTGACGAGGAGGTGACAGCCTTTGTCAGGGAAAAGCTGAAGAGGCTACGCAACTTCTACCGTTACGGGCTCTCCGTGGCTGGATGGAACAAGTATCAGCGCATAGACATACAGTATGACAACCAGATAATCTGTAAGAAACACCCCGAGCTGATGAGAATACAGAAGTCCGCTGTCGTGGTCCCTGAGGTGCATGAGGCTGACCATCCCGCTGTCGAGGCTGCCGCGCCACCTGAGAACTCGGAGCTTAGAAAAGCCCAGGAGGCATCAGGCGACAAGAACAGGAACGCTGTGAAGACATCTGCCACAGCGGCATCGCATGAGCAGAAGAACAAGCCGTCGAATGACAGGAAGGCCTCTTCGTCATCTGCCTCTAAACAGCCGGCGCAGTCCAAAGGCAGCTCCTCGTCGTCCACAAACAAGTCCAATAAGTCGAAAGGCAGGACCTCATAGCCCCCAGCCTCCATACCCCGACACCAACAGATAACGCAAGATAAAACTCATAATACCCAACGATATGCCAGCAGCAAAAGAATTCTACGTAGCCATAGAACTCGGCTCATCGAAGATTACCGGCATTGCCGGACAGAAGAAAGTGGATGGTAGTGTCACCATACTTGCCACAGCCACCGAACCGGGAGCGTTATGCATACGCCGTGGCGTAGTGTATAATATAGACAAGACCAACCAGTGCATACGAAATATCATACAGAAACTGCAGAACCAGCTGCAGACAGAGATTACACTTGTCCATGTCGGCATAGGCGGACAGGGTGTTTACAGCCTTGTCAACACGTTGGCGACAGACTTTGACGAGGCTACTGTCGTGAGCCATAACATCATCGACCGCATGATGGACAGCAACCGCGCGACACGCTATGCGAACAAGACCATCCTCGATGTCGCACCACAGGAGTTCAAGGTCGACTCGCAGTTCCAGCTCGACCCCGTAGGCATAGAGTGCAACCGTGTTGAGGGAAACTTCCTCAACATCGTCTGGAGAGACTCTTTCTGCCGCAATCTCTACAAGTGTTTTGAGCAGCCGGGAATGCCTGAGCCACGCTATTACCTCGCCCCGATGTCGCTTGCTGACAGTGTCCTCTCTGATTCTGAGCGCCGTGGCGGGTGTGTCCTTGTCGACCTGGGAGCAGGCACCACGACAGTCTCAATATACTACAAGAATATCCTGCGCCATATGGCCACTGTGCCAATGGGAGGATGGAATATCACCAAGGACATCACATCGTTCCATATCGACGATGTGGAGGCCGAGAAGCTCAAGCTGAAGTATGCCTCCGCATGCACCAACCCGAAGGATGTCGATGCTGCTACGATGTACCCCATCGACCAGCAGCGCTCCATCCCACAGCGCGATTTCGTCTCCATCGTTGAGGCCCGTGTCGAGGAGATAGTGAAGAACGCCATAGCCCAAATCCCCTCTGACTATGTCGACAAACTCCCTGGCGGCATCATTCTGACAGGCGGTGGAGCTAACATGAAGAACATGGAGCAGGCCTTCAGACAGTATTCAAATATCGACAAGGTGCGCATCGCGAAGACCATCAATGCCAGTGTCAACTACGCCAAGGGTGTCACCATTGCCGACGATTCCACACTATGCACAGCCATATCCCTGCTCCTTAAAGCCGACCAGAAATCCTCTGGCCGTCCTATGAGCGAGATTCACAACCTCTTCGGGCAGGCTACTGCGGCATCACAAGACCCCTCTACCCCTCGTCCGCTCAACGAGGTCAAGGCCGGCCAGGTGCCTACCGGACGTGAGCGTGAGGCTGCTGAGGAAGAGGCCCGCCGCAAGGCAGAGGAGGAAGAGCGCCTGAAAGCTGAGGAAGAGGCTCGCAAGGCCGAGGAGGAAGAGCGCCTGCGCAAGGAGAAAGCGCTGCCCACACGCATAAAGAAAGGACTGATAAACATATTCAATGTCCTCACCAAACCCGAGGAATGACTCTGGCAGCACACAAGGGCTGCCGTCACAGCCCTCGATAAACATAACATGACCACTCCATGCCCCCTACCCGTGGGGCAGGCAAACAAGATATAGAAACATACAATATGGCAGACAATAACAGACCGAACCTCGTGGACTTCGGTGTCCCCGAGAAGAAACAGAGCATAATAAAAGTCATTGGTGTCGGCGGCGGTGGTGGCAATGCCGTCAACCACATGTACCGTGAGGGCATCCATGACGTCTCTTTCGTCCTTTGCAATACCGATGCCCAGGCTCTCAATGACTCTCCCGTCCCCGTCAAGATACAGCTCGGCACAGAGGGACTCGGTGCGGGCAACCGCCCCGCAAGAGCCCGCGAGGCCGCTGAGGAGACCATCGACGCTGTGCGCAACATGCTCTCCGACGGCACCAAGATGACCTTCATAACAGCCGGCATGGGCGGTGGCACAGGAACAGGTGCCGCCCCAGTCATAGCGCGCGAGTCAAAGGCCCAGGGCATATTGACAGTGGGCATCGTCACAATACCATTCCTCTTTGAGGGCAGGAGGAAGATTGACCAGGCCCTTGACGGTGTGGAGGAGATAGAGAAGAATGTCGATGCGCTCCTCGTCATCAACAACCAGCGCCTCCTTCAGATATATCCCGACCTGCCAATCATGCAGGCTTTCGGCAAGGCCGACGACACACTCTCTGTCGCAGCGAAGTCGATAGCCGAGATTATCACAGTCCATGGTGTCATAAACCTCGACTTCAATGATGTCAAGACAGTGCTCAAGGACGGCGGTGTCGCCATCATGTCGACAGGATATGGCGAGGGAGAGGGACGTGTGAGGATTGCCATCAACGACGCCCTCAACTCTCCGTTGCTCAATAACAACGATATCTTCAACTCTAAGAAGATACTCCTTGCCATCTACTCCTCTGCCGAGAAGAACGCCCAGGGGCTCATGATGGACGAGATGAACGATGTCACAGAGTTTATGGAGGGCTTCGGCGACGATATCGAGACAAAGTGGGGGCTCTTCAATGACCCAAGCCTTGCCGACCGCGTCAAGGTCACTATCCTCGCCACAGGATTCGGACTGTCGAATGTCGAGGGCATGACAGAGCGTGTGAAGCGTCAGGACCAGGACGAGGCTATGCGCGAGGCTGCCCAGGCAGCCAAGGACGCTGAGCTCGACGCACGCCGCCAGGGATACTATCCCGACACGAACAATGGCTTTGTGCGCCGTCCGGCTAATATCTTCATCTTCACAGATGACGACCTCGACAATGACTCTATCATCGACGCCATAGAGAGCACACCGACGATGAGGCGCAGCCGACAGCAGGTGACAGACCTCGTCAACCAGTCGTCAGGCAGCCACCAGACGGCAGACAAGAAAGCAGAGCAGCAGCAGAAAACGCCAGGGGTTATCAGTTTCGTCTGACCGTCTCCCCTGTTTATAGAATACGATTGTAGATGTAACGTTATGGATGATAAGGGCAGAACCCTGTGCCCTTTCTATGCGAAAAGCCGCCATGGAGATTTCACTTCGTGGCGGCTTCACTGTTTATGGGCTTCTGTTGGCAGCGATTTGTGGGGTGTCAAGCAGCAGGGGCTATGCTGTCATGTGAGCCCTGTCTGTGTTTCCCACCGTCGCTTCTGTACGGGATGTCAGCCAGCGACGGTAGTATGTCCGTTTGTTTTCTTTCTGGGCGTCAGTGGCTTTGGGGTGACATCCGCCAGGATTAGAGGTTGCCCCTCTCCTTGTCGAGATAGTATTTGTATGTGGCAACCGTCAGCTCGTCGCACGCCTGCTCGTCGCAAACCACGACAGCCCTTCGGTGCATCTGCAGAGCCGATGCAGTCCATTTGTGAGATACCGGTCCGTCGATAATATGCTGCAAGGCGCGTGCCTTATGGTGCCCACTGCAGAGCAGCAGCACCTCCTTCGCCGCCATCACAGTCCCTATGCCCACTGTCAGCGCCTGTTTCGGCACGAGCGAGAGGTCACCGTCGAAGAATCGTGAGTTGGCTATGATGGTGTCCGTTGTCAGCGTCTTTATGCGTGTCAGCGACGAGAGCGACGACCCCGGCTCGTTGAAAGCCAGATGTCCGTCAGGCCCCACACCGCCCATGAAGAGGTCTATGCCTCCTGCTGCGGCTATCGCCGCCTCATAGTCCTCACACTCTTTGATGAGGTCTGGGGCGTTGCCGTTAAGTATATGCACATTCTCCTTCTTGATGTTTATGTGTGAGAAGAAGTTGTTCCACATGAAAGAGTGGTAGCTCTCTGGGTGGTCCTCAGGCAGATTGACATACTCGTCCATATTGAACGTCACCACATGCTCGAACGAAAGTTCCCCTTTCTCATACTTCTTGATAAGCTCACGGTAGAGCCCAAGGGGTGACGACCCTGTGGGACATCCTAACTTGAATGGTCTCTCGGCCGTCGGTCTGGCCTCATTGATGCGCATGGCGACATAGTCGGCAGCCCATCTTGACATGTCCTCATAGGTGGGTTCGATGATTACTCTCATAATGTTTCTTTGTTGGTTAAGTTTGTATATCGGTTGTTATTAGTCGTTCTGTCAGGTGGGCAGTGCAGGGATTCTATAAACAGTTATGCGCATCTGCTCGTAATCATGCCCTGTGTATCAGGCAGGCTGTTGTTGTTGAAGAGTGACAGTATAGTGCCGTGATGGATGTTTTGTCCTATACTCCGCCTGTACTCATGATAGGATTCTCATGTAGGTCCTGATAGCGTTGTCTATCTCCGAGAGACATATATATTCGTCGGCCGAGTGGGAGCGCGCTGAGTCTCCCGGTCCGAGTTTCAGCGATGGCCATGGCATGAGAGCCTGGTCAGAGAGAGTCGGCGAGCCGAAAGGCGTCATGCCTTCGCCTATGCATCGTCTGACGATAGGGTGGGAGAGTGGTGTTGACGATGACGACAATCTGAAGGAACGTGCCTTCACCTCGCAGCTGACGTGCCGCTGTATGATGTCGAAGACCTCCTCGTTTGTATACCTCTCGTTTGTCCTTATGTCTATGACCATCCTGCACTCGTCAGGCACGACATTATGCTGTGTCCCCGCGTTTATCACGGTCAGCGTCATCTTCGTCGGCCCCAGAAGCTCAGATATCTTCTTGAATTTGTAGTTCCTTATCCACTGTATATCGTCGAGAGCCTTGTATATGGCGTTCACGCCGTTGTCTCTCGCGGCATGGCCTGATACCCCGTGTGCTGTCATGTCTACCACCATCAGCCCCTTCTCAGCCACAGCGGGCTGCATGCCTGTCGGCTCTCCCACTATCGCCAGTCCGGGATGGGCGAAGAGCTCAGGCCGGGAGCGGTCGGTCTGCATATTGAACCCTGGTATTATCTCCCCTAACAACGGTATCACCTTTGTCAGTCCTCCGGCGCCGCTGACCTCCTCCTCTGCCGATGCTATATACATCAGGTTGAAGCCTCTTCCACATTCTTTCTCCCTCAGCATCCTGAATGTCTGCAATAGCGCCACCAGTCCTCCTCCGCAGTCGTTGCTCCCTATGCCGTAGAGCTTGTCGTCGATGATTTCAGCCTTGTGCGGGTCGCGTGTCCATGATGCGACAGGCTTTACGGTGTCGATATGCGCGTTCAGCATCACCGTCTCCCTCCCGGGGTCATATCCTGGGGCGACGGCCACGATGTTGTTGCCTATCCTGCATGGTGTGAGCCCCCTCTCCTCCATCCAACGCTGCATGATATCGGCCGCCGCCGCCTCGTCACGGCTGACGCGTGGTGTCTCTATGAGCCTCATGAGCAGTCGGGCTGCTTCCTCTGTATATTGTTTGTAGTCAGTCATTTCTGTGTGTTCTGGTTTGCATGGTGGAGCGTCTTGGGCTGTGTGTGTCCCTTTCCCGCTCCCATAAAGTCATGCCACAAAATTACGAAAAATATTTTTTATAAAACCCTTTCGTCTTCTGAAAGATTAAAAAAACTATCAATCTGTTTGGTTATTACTGCTTTTTTTGTAACTTTGCAGTGACATTATGCCTCCGACATAGTGTTTCTGAGCGTCGCTCACAGCTACTGTTCAGCCAGTCGGGCTCCCTCTTTCCTGATGCCTTCTGTGGTAGTGTCGCTGTCGTTGCTGTGGCGTGAGGTGTATGCCGTCAGTGTCGTCCGGCCATGTCTCATGGATGTTCTTCTGTATCGTCCCTGATGCTTGGCAGTTTAGAAAAACCGTCGTGTCTATGCAGATTAACAGTCATCTTTCGGTTATGGTCCATGATTTGGCTTCCGAGTATGGCCGCCGTGCCGCCCTTGAATACAAGGAGTTTGGCGGACGTGAGTGGAAGCGTGTGTCATGGCAGCGTTTCTCCCAGCAGGTGTCACGTGTCTCCCGTGCGCTCGTCTCGTTAGGAGTCAATGTCCAGGAGAAGGTCGGCATATTCTCCCAGAACTGTATCCAGTATGCCTATTCAGACTTTGGCGCGTGGGGCATACGTGCATGTACAGTGCCGTTCTACGCCACCACGAGCGAGGAGCAGATACAGTTCATGGTCAGCGATGCCAATATCCGCATAGTCTTCTGTGGCGAGCAGGAGCAGTATGACAAGGCGCGGCGTGTCCAGCATCATTGTCCCACGCTTGAGAAGATTATAGTCTTCGACCGCAGTGTCCGTCTCTCCACCCACGACCCGTCGAGTGTCTACTTCGACGATTTCATCAAGAGTGGCGACGACGACCATCTGGAGGCCACGGTCTATTCGCGCCGCAAGGACGCCACGTGGGACGACCTTGCCTGCATCCTCTACACCTCTGGCACGACAGGCAACTCAAAAGGCGTCATGCTCACCATGGGGCAGTTCCACCAGGCCCTTGAGGACAACGGTCTCGTTGTGCCCGTCACACCGTCCGACCGCATCCTCAACTTCCTCCCCTTCACCCATGTCTTTGAGAAAGGCTGGGCTGTCCTGTGCCTCTCGTTAGGCGCTACGCTCATCATAAACACCGACCCTCACGAGGTGCAGCAGTCCATGCGTGAGACCCACCCGACGTGCATGTGCGCCGTGCCGCGATTCTGGGAGAAAGTCTATGTCGGCGTCATGGACAAGATAGAGCACGCCGGCGCCATGCAGCAGAAACTCTTCAACAAGGCCATCGCCATAGGCCGGCGTCATAACATAGAGTATCTGAGCCGTGGGAAGCGGCCGCCTCTCTCCCTGCGCATGGAGTACAAGCTCATGGACAAGATAGTCTTCTCGCTTGTACGCCGCCAGCTTGGCATTGAGAATGCCCATTTCTTCCCCACCGCCGGAGCCTTCATCTCCCCACAGGTTGAGGAGTTTGTCCATTCCATCGGCATCTTCATGATGGCCGGCTATGGCTTGACAGAGTCGCTCGCGACAGTCAGCTGTGACTGTCTCGACCGTCCCTACAGCATCGGCAGCATAGGCCGTCCGATAAAGAGCATAGACATACGCTTCTCTGACGAGGGCGAGATACTCCTCAAGGGCCCTACCATCACCCCCGGCTACTATAACCGTCCTGACCTCAACGCCACGTCATTCACAGCCGACGGATATTTCCGTACAGGCGATATCGGCTATATGAAGGACGGCGAGCTGTACATAACAGAGCGCATCAAGGACCTCTACAAGACGAGCAACGGCAAGTACATCGCCCCGCAGATGATAGAGTCGAAGATACTTGTCGACAAGTATGTGGAGCAGATAGCCGTCGTGGCCGACGACCGCAAGTTCGTCTCCGCCCTCATCGTGCCTACCTATCCCCTGCTTGAGGAGTATGCCCGTGCCCACGGCATAGCCTTCAATGACCGTGAGGAGCTGTGTGCCAACAAGATTGTCAACGAGATGCTTGCCGAGCGCATAGACACCCTTCAGCAGACACTCGCCAACTACGAGAAGATAAAGCGCTTCACGCTTATGGCCCACCACTTCTCGCTTGAGCGCGGCGAGATAACCAACACGCTGAAGATAAAGCGCAATGTCCTCCTGAAGCATTATGCCGATGTCATCGACAAGATGTACGAGGATTAGCCCGTCAAGTCCATTCCCCAGGCTGTTCCCCGCCGCTTGTGCCGTGCTGCATGCCATTCCCCAGGCTGTTCCCCGCCGTTTGTGCCGTGCTGCATGCCATGCCCCAGCCCCCGGAGGGTATATGCCAGCCGCAACAGAATACCCACCCACCCATCCGATTCATAATAAATAAAATTTCGTTCAAATAGTGATAACCCAAGACCAACTTAAAGATGTGCTCGACAGAGCAGACTCCCTGCACAGATACCTCGATATAGACCGCAAGAAGATAGAGTATGAGGAGGAAGACCTCCGCACACAGGCACCCGATTTCTGGGACGACCCTGAGCGTGCGCAGAAACAGATGAAACTCGTCAAGGACATAAAGAAATGGCTTGACGGATATGCCGAGGTGCGCACCGCTGCCGACGAGCTTCAGCTCGCCTTCGACTTCTACAAGGACGAGCTTGTCAGCGAGGAGGAGGTCGATGCCGACTATGCGCGCGCCATGGAAGCCATCGAGGCCCTTGAGCTGCGTAATATGCTGCGCCAGGAGGAAGACCCTATGGACTGTGTGCTGAAGATAAACTCAGGCGCCGGAGGCACAGAGGCGCAGGACTGGGCTGCCATGCTCATGCGCATGTACCAGCGCTGGGCAGAGAAGGGCGGCTACAAGGTGACCATCTCCGATCTCCAGGAAGGCGACGAGGCCGGCATAAAATCAGTCACCATGGAGATAGAGGGTGGCGAGTATGCCTATGGATTCCTCAAGTCAGAGAACGGTGTCCACCGTCTCGTGCGTGTCTCTCCATACAACGCGCAGGGCAAGCGCATGACAAGCTTCGCCTCAGTCTTTGTCACCCCACTTGTCGACGATACCATCGAGGTTTATGTCGACCCGTCGAAAGTGAGCTGGGATACCTTCCGCTCAAGCGGTGCCGGAGGCCAGAATGTCAACAAGGTCGAGACCGGTGTCCGTCTCCGTTACATGTATACCGACCCCGACACTGGCGAGGAGGAGGAGATACTCATAGCCAACACGGAGAGCCGCAAGCAGCAGCAGAACCGTGAGAATGCCATGCGTCTCCTCAAGTCACAGCTCTATGACCGCGCCATGAAGAAACGCCTTGAGGCGCAGGCCGCTGTCGAGGCGAGCAAGCTGAAGATAGAGTGGGGAAGCCAGATACGCTCGTATGTCTTCGACGACAGGCGCGTCAAAGACCACCGCACCAACTACCAGACAACAGATGTCGACGCCGTGATGGACGGAAAGCTCGACGGATTCATCAAGGCTTACCTCATGGAGTTCTCAGGCAAGGAGCAGCAAGCCTGACTCTTCCATACTCCGCCAACACAGGAGCGAGATATCCCGCGAACCTATTTAGGATTAACTGAACCCCTATGTGGGATACCCCGAAACCAATGTCGGATAACCCCGCGAACCTATGTGGGATTAACTGAACCCCTATGTGGGATAAACTGAAAACCAATAATTATTAACCATGTGGCAGGGACACTGTCCCACCACGCATAATACTTAACTATCATGTCAAACAACAAACAGAAAAGACTTGCAGGCCGTGCCCGCAGAGAGGCCCAGCAGGAGCAGCAGGCAAAGAATGTCGTGAAGACCATAGCGCTTGTCCTTGTTGTCCTCGCGCTCGCTATACTGCTCTATACGGCATTCGGCATGTGATGCCAGCATCACCATCGCCACTCCCCCTGCATGACTCATGCGTGGTCTCATGATACACGACGCTGTGCCTTGCAGAGGGATTTTTTAGTGACTGTGAGAAGACCAGCCCCCTGTGGCCCCGCCTCCGCCCCGTGGGCGAAGGCCTGTTGTCCCGGCCGTCCCACGGCCCTGTCCTTCTCTCCGTAAAACCAGAATTGACCCATGTACGATATCCAGAAAGTGCGTGCCGACTTCCCCATTCTCGGCCGCAAGGTCTATGACCGTCCCCTCGTCTATCTCGACAATGCCGCCACGACACAGAAGCCCCGCTGTGTCGTAGAGGCCATGACCGACGAGTATTATAATGTCAACGCCAATGTCCACCGTGGTGTCCACTACCTCTCCCAGCAGGCCACCGACCTCCATGAGGCGGCCCGCGAGACAGTCCGCCGCTTCATCAACGCCCGCTCTGCCGATGAGGTCATCTTCACGCGCGGCACGACAGAGAGCGCCAATCTTGTCGCCTCGTCGTTCGTCGAGGCTTTCATGAGTCCCGGCGACGAGGTCATTGTCTCCGTCATGGAGCACCACTCGAACATTGTCCCCTGGCAGCTCGAGGCCGCACGCCATGGTATCGCCATACGTGTCATACCCATGCACGACGACGGCACGCTCGACATGGAAGCCTACGAACGCCTCTTCAGCCCCCGCACTAAGCTTGTCAGTGTCACCCATGTCAGCAATGTCCTCGGCACAGTCAATCCCGTCGCCGACATCATCGCCATAGCCCACAGCCATGACATTCCCGTGATGGTCGACGGAGCGCAGTCGACTCCCCACTTCGCTGTCGATGTCCAGCAGCTCGACTGTGAGTTCTTCACCTTCTCAGGCCATAAGATATACGGCCCGACAGGTATCGGCGTGCTCTACGGCAAGGAGTCATGGCTCGACCGTCTCCCCCCATACCAGGGTGGCGGCGAGATGATAGAGAGCGTCACGTTCGAGAAGACAGTCTTCGAGAAGCTCCCGTTCAAGTTTGAGGCAGGCACCCCCGACTATGTCGCCACGCATGGTCTCGCCACAGCCCTCGACTATGTCAGCCGCCTCGGCATGGACAATATCGCCGCCCACGAGCGTGAGCTGACACGCTATGCCATGGAGCGTCTCTCAGCCATCGACGGCATGCGCATCTACGGCCCGCACGATTGTGGGCAGAAGGACGCTGTCATATCGTTCCAGCTGCGCGACATCCACCACCTCGACATGGGCACACTCCTCGACCGTCTCGGTGTCGCTGTCCGCACAGGCCACCACTGCGCCCAGCCCCTCATGGAGCGTCTGCAGATACAAGGCACGGCGCGGGCATCGTTCGCCCTGTACAACACGAAGGAGGAGATAGATATCCTCGCCTCGGCCATCGAGCGTGTCGGCCAGATGTTCTGATACGCCTTACATCACCTGACATAGCGGCAGCGGGCCACGGCTGTCACAAACCATGCCAGGGCCACGAGGCGGTAGACAATGCCGAGGTCAAGAGGCATGATGAGAGCGATGAATCCACACTGGGCGTTCACAAGGGCCTTGGCGCGTGAGACGCTCACATTCTCCTCAAGCAGTGTTGAATACCATGCCGCCACAAACACCATGATGCGGTTGGCGGACAGCGGTATCGATACTCTCTCCGGGCGGTTGACGATAGTCTTCTCGTTCTTCATGAGGCTGATAGAGTTATTCATGTTTCTTGCGGTTTTTACTTTCTGTGGGTTGTGTTATGTGGATTGCTGAAAGACAGGCAGCTCCCCGTCCCGATGCCAGCAGGCAGGCCGAAGGGCGAGAGAAGCAGCAAAAACCCCCGTTCTGGGCGGTTTTCCGCCCAGCTCAAGCCGTTACTGCCTGGCCAGACAGAAATGTGTCAGCCTTGACTTTCTGCCGGCAAAATTACCGCACGATAGTGAACAAAAAGTTCACTCACTATATTTTCTTGGTTAAAGAACCTTAATTATTAACATCTGTTCACTAAAACCAATGCTTCTAAGCCATTATAACGAGAGTCTCATAGAGGCGGGATGTGACGAGGCGGGCCGCGGATGCCTTGCCGGAGCGGTATATGCGGCGGCCGTCATTCTGCCCCCTGACTACCATAACGATATGCTCAACGACAGCAAGCAGCTGACGGAGCGCCGCCGCTACATACTGCGTGGGGAGATAGAGCGCGACGCCGTGGCATGGGCTGTGGGCATCGTGACACCCGAGGAGATAGACCGCATCAATATCCTGCGCGCATCATTCCTCGCCATGCACCGCGCCATCGACCAGCTCAGCGTGCGCCCCGAGGCGCTCATCATCGACGGCAACCGCTTCACACCCTACTGCCCACTGTCGGCGGCAGGCGACGGAAGCCGTGAGAAGAAACCTCTCCCAGCCACCACAATCGTGAAGGGCGACGGGAAATACCTCTCGATAGCCGCTGCCAGCATCCTCGCCAAGACATACCGCGACGACTATATGAACCGTCTCGCCGACGAGTTCCCGCAGTATGACTGGCGCTCGAACAAGGGATACCCGACACGCCGCCACCGCGAGGCCATACGCCAGCACGGGCTGACACCCTACCACCGCCGCACATTCAACCTCCTGGGCACAGGGGAGCTCTTCCTGCCTTTCGACAACGACTGACACCCCCCCTCCGCACCACACCCACAGCCCCCCCCGTCCGCCCCATGTCCAGGTTACGGACTGTAAGCGTAACTTATGGGCAGGCAGGAGACACTCGATGGGCAGTCCATGCAGTACCACTGGGCACACTAAAGGCTCTGGATGGGAAAACGACGGGTGGGAACAAAAAACTGTAAGCCCGCCACCCCCATTGGCTTAC
>SAMEA3663208__coassemble_219_pt1 | contig 23943 bp, 16 predicted proteins | sample SAMEA3663208__metabat2_high_PE_004 | metagenome-assembled genome bin SAMEA3663208 (sample SAMEA3663208) | pig gut metagenome | biome: pig gut; feature: pig-associated habitat; material: faeces | place: China | collected 2013
TAACGTAATTAATTAAGAGTTATTAAGACTCTACTTCCAGTCTGCAAAATTAAAGGAGGGGCGCCACTGTTAGAAACCGACGCCAAGCAGAACCGTGAGCCTGCTTTTGCCCACAGCCACGGAGGGAGGGGAAGGAGGGAGGGCGGACGGCACCTCGGCGGATATGCAGCCACTTGTTCTGCCCACCGGACGCATCACCAGCTGACAGCGGCTCGGCGGGGTAGTCACGGGGGTGGGAGAGAAAAAACGGCGGAGAAACTTGCACGCGAAGTATTTTTTTTATACCTTTGCACCCCGTAAGCCGAAGCCATCGCGGCACGGCAGCCATGACGGGCTATGCGTAGAGTGTGGATTAGCGTGTCCACCACGCTGTGCCGATGACTGCCTGACAAGAATGACGACGGCGGACGACATATTATATAATAAACATTTCAGGGCAGGGTGAAATTCCCGATCGGAGGTGATAGTCCTCAAGCCAGCCGAACACCAAGGCAGGCCGAACCGTTGAGACCACGGTACCGACAGTTACAGTCTGGATGGAAGAAGTTGTTTATGAAGAAAACATTATCAGTTATCCTCACCGGCATCGTGAGCACGATGGCGGTGATGCCTCTAAGTGCCGGTGGCACTGTAGAGAAGGTCGGCATACACACCGACGAGGCAGCAGCCGACACAACCATCACACTTCAGGAAGTCTCCATTCGCTCACATTTTGCCAACGAGCGTGAGACACCGTTATCCCTCACCACACTTTCTCCACAGCACATACGTCTGTACGCCACCCGTCCCAACTATGTTGAGATGATGCAGGGCGTGCCGGGAGTGTATGCCACATCGTCGACAGGCTCCTACGGCGACGCGACGCTCAACATGCGTGGCTTCAAGCAGGACAACATCGCCATCCTCCTCAACGGCATCCCTATCCAAGGCCTCACCTCCGGCTCCATGTACTGGAGCAACTGGATGGGCCTTGCCGACGCGACGTATGCCGTACAGATACAGAAGGGCATCGGCGCCTCGATGGTGGCCGACTGTGCCATGGGAGGCATGGTGAACATCATCACGAAGACCTCAGAGGGCACACCGGGAGCGGCATTCGGCATCTCGACGACAGAGACAGGGCTGACAAAGACCGTCATGAACTACTCGACAGGACGGCTCAGCCACGGATGGAGCGTAGACATGATGCTCTCATACACGAAAGGCCACGGACAGGTGGAATGCTCAGACGTGGAGACAATGTCGTACATGCTCAATGTCAGCAAACTCATCGGGGCGCACAACACACTGATGTTCACCGCCCTCGGCTCGCCCGAGGAGCACGACCAGCGCAACACGGAGCTCACAGCTGCCGAGGTGGAGACCTACGGGCGCAACTACTCGAAGAACTGGGGCATACTGCGCGGCAAGCAATACTCCATAGGCCGCAACCACTACATGAAGCCCTACTTCACGCTCCAGCATATCCTTGACGGCCAACGCTTCGAGATGAAGAACTCCATATACCTGGCCATAGCCGACGGCGGAGGACGCTCGACATACAGCCAGCGTGGCGCGACAAGCATCATGAGCCACAGGACAGCCGACGGACACATAGACTTCGACGCCGTGATACGCGAGAATGAGGCCGCGGGAGCATCGCAGAACATCATGATTGACTACCTCTCAGGCCACACACAGGCAGGAGCCCTCGCCACAGCATCATACCGGCTGACAGAGCAGCTGAAGCTCAACGGCGGACTGCACTACCAGTATTACAGCACATGGTCAAAGATGAAAGTGCTCGACCTGCTCGGGGGCAAATCATGGTACGACACGACGACGAAGCAGGAAGTGGGCCCCGGAGACTACACCGGGGCACGCTACGGCCGCACAACTCATCACGTCTCGGCATTCGCACAGGGCGAGCTGCGGCTCGACAGAGTGAACCTCACGCTCGGAGCCTCTGTCTTCAACGGCTCATACCGCCGCCATAACGACATCAGCGGAGAGAAGAGCGAATGGGCCCACGGCACAGGAGCGAGCGTCAAGGCCGGCGCACTGTACCACATGACACCCTCACAGACACTATACCTCAACGCCGCATACAACAGCCGCCTGCCCTATGCCGGAGTGTATCTCGCATCGTCCGACCTCTCCATAACTAACGACGTGAAGAACGAGACAAACCTCATGGCAGAGGCCGGATACAGGGCATCATGGCAGGGAGGAGGCATGGAGCTGTCGGCATACATAGCGTCATGGCGCGACAAGACGCTGACACTGAGCCTCGCGAAACGTGCCAACGAGACAGCCGAGAAATACCAGATATCAGGCCTCAACGCCCTCCACACAGGCATAGAGCTGGCAGCCCACCAGGAGATAACCCCCTGGCTGAAGGCCAAGGCGTTCGCCATGATGGCATCATGGAAATGGAAGAGCAGCGGCGAGGCCCTCATATACGACAACTACACAGGCGAGACGCTCAACACATACGCCATCAACTGTGACGGCCTCCATGTCGGCGACGCCCCACAGACACAGCTCGGCGCGACCATCGAGGCGAAGCTTTACCGCGGCCTGTACGCCAAGATATCATGGCAGTACAACGCCCGCATGTATGCCGATTTCGAGCCCTCGTCGCGCATAGAGAGCGGCACAGCACAGACAGGGGAGGCTGCCGACGCATACCGTCTGCCAGAATACCATCTCGTTGACGCCACAATAGGCTGGCAGGGAATGGTGGGAAAAGGTACAAGGCTCAACATCTTCGCCTCGATACAGAACCTCCTCGACGAGAAATACATAGAGCGCGGAGTGGACGGAGCATCGCATGACGCACAGACATTCAGCGGATACTGGGGCGCACCACGCCTGGCATCGATAGGCATGAGAGTGGCTTTCTGAGCCAACACCATACTGAGAGACCCTACGGGGAGCACAGGCAGGGAAGCCTGACCCGAGGGGATGGACAAGAATGACAGTGGGGATGGGGACTGTGACAGAGACACAGCCTCATCCCCACTGTCGTGGCACAAGGCGGGGAGAAAAGCCCACAGAGCCGCACAAGACCGAGGGCAGCACACCGCAAGAGACACACAAAGCCCGCAGGAGGCGCCACGGAGAAGAAAAAGAAGGGAAACATTTGGATATTCAAGGCCAAAAGTGTAACTTTGCAGACACAACCCCACGACAGGCCACCATGCACCACACACCACGGCCACACGCCCAGCCTGCCAACCAGGAAGCGACAGCCTGCCACCCACCCCCTATAAACAAAGACGACATGAAGGCAATAAACCTCAACAACATATCGCCCGACGACAAGTACGTCAAGGACAACAGCGCCGTGCCCTTCATAGACAACAATCTCGCCATCATAGAGGACATAAAGGACCTCAGGGCACATGACAACCGGCTGCTCATAGACGGATACATGATGCTCATCGTGAGGAGCGGACACGCCGTGATGAACATATCGGGCTCAGACCACGAGATACAGGCACACGACATCATGATATGCTCACCACGCAACATCATCGAGAACGCAATGTTCAGCCTCGACTTCAGAGTCTTCGGCCTCTTCATGTCGCCACGCTACGGGCAGATGGTATCGAAAGAGGCACGCCTCGTGAAGCAAGACTACGACATGTCGGCATCACACGGTGTGAAACATCTGGGTGAGAAGGAATATGACGTGATGAGCAAATACATGGAACTGCTGAAACATACCATCAGCCACAGGGACTCCGAACGCCGCAGCACAGCCATCAACCACATCATCATAGCCCTCACGTCAGAGATATACACCATATTCTCTGGCGACAAGGAGGAGGACAAGCCGGCGAACACGGCGGCACAACTGATATTCAAACAGTTCTTCACGCTGCTCAGGAACGAGAGCGAGAACATAACGACCGTGGCAGAAGCGGCAAACAAGCTGAACGTCTCCCCGAAGCATTTCTCAGCCATATGCAAGCAAGTGACAGGCCGCACAGCGACAGATATCATCAGCGAGAATATCGTAGCGAACGCCACCCTGCTGCTCAAGAACCCTGAGAGGAGTGTCAAGGAGGTGGCGCTGAAACTCGGATTCGCCAACCAGTCACACTTCGGGACATTCATAAAGCGGCATACAGGGATGTCTCCACAGCAGCTGAGGAAAAATCTCTGAGTGCAGGAGAGGAGACACAAGACAGGAAAGACAACAACAGAGGCAGAGGGAAGAGAGCACAGGAGACAGGCAGCCACAGCAGCAGGGAGAAAGCCGCAAAAGCCAAACTACCATAGAGACAGCAGGAGAGGACATGGCGGGAGCGCACAGAGCGAAATGTCTGATTATCACGAATATGGCACAAAAGACAGACACACAGCCACTTTCCGTACACTATAAGGCATGAAGGAGAGAAAAAAAGGACATAAAATTTGGCACTCTCACTATAATTACTTAATTTTGCACATTCAAAGCACACACGTGCGAGACAATATCATGGACAATGCGGGGCAACACCACCCCGGCAGACAACGTAAAGACAATGAGCATAACAAGCATAGCGCAGAAGCTGTATTTCGTCCACAGGCAACGTGACCTGGAGAAACATCTCACTCTCGGAGCAGAGATGCAGCGCCATGTCCTCAAGTCGCTGCTCGAGAGGGCAGAGGATACAGAATACGGACGCAACCACGCCTTCTCGGCCATAAAGGACTACGAGACATTCTGCCTGGATGTCCCTGTCAACGACTATGAGTCGCTGAAGCAGGACATAGACCGCATGAGACGCGGCGAGAAGGACATACTATGGCCTGGACAGGTGAAATGGTATGCCAAATCGAGCGGCACGACAAACGACAAGTCGAAGTTCATACCCGTCTCGCACGACGGACTGCAGGGCATACACTATGCCGGGGGGACAGACTCTGTGGCGTTCTACCTGATGAACAACCCCGCGTCGCGCATCTTCGACGGCCGCGCCCTGATACTCGGAGGGTCACACCAGTCAAACTATAACATACACGGCTCGCTCGTCGGAGACCTCTCGGCCATACTCATAGAGAATATCAACCCGCTGGCCAATCTCGTGCGTGTGCCGAAGAAGAAGACAGCACTGCTCTCAGACTTTGAGGTGAAACGCGAGCGCATAGCCCAGGAGACCGTCAACAAGAACGTCACGAACATATCGGGCGTGCCGTCATGGATGCTCTCCGTCCTGCTGCGTGTGCTCGAGATAAGCGGCAAGAACACCATCGACGAGGTGTGGCCAAACCTTGAGGTGTTCTTCCATGGCGGCATAGCCTTCACCCCCTACCGCAAACAGTATGAGCAGCTCATACCATCGGCCAAGATGCACTACGAGGAGACATACAACGCCTCGGAGGGATTCTTCGGCATACAGTCCGACCCCGCCGACAAGTCCATGCTGCTCATGCTCGACTACGATGTCTTCTACGAGTTCATACCGATGGACGAGTTCGGCAGCGAGCACCCCACCATCGTGCCCATATGGGGAGTGGAGAAAGGGAAGAACTACGCCATGCTGATATCAACATCGTGCGGACTGTGGAGATATGTCATAGGCGACACAGTACAGTTCACAAGCACCAATCCGTATAAGTTCATCATAACCGGACGCACAAAACACTTCATCAACGCATTCGGAGAGGAGCTGATAGTCGACAACGCCGAGCAGGGACTGGCATACGCATGTCTCGAGACAGGAGCAGAGGTGTCAGAGTACACAGCGGCACCTGTCTTCATGGACGGCAACGCGAAATGCCGCCACCAGTGGCTCATAGAGTTCGCGAAGGAGCCGGAAGACATCAACCGATTCGCAACACTGCTCGACAAGAAACTCCAGGAGATAAACTCTGACTACGAGGCAAAGAGATACAAGAACATAACCCTGCAGCCGCTCGAGATAGTGAAGGCAAAGCAAGGACTGTTCCACACATGGCTGAAACAGAGAGGCAAACTGGGAGGACAGCACAAAGTGCCACGACTCTCCAACACACGTGAGCATATAGAGCAGCTGCTGAAACTGAACAGCACAAGCCGCACACTGAGAAGCCAGACACAGGAAGGATAACATGAAGCACAGCACGACATACAGGCTCGCACTCTGCCTGACAACACTGTTCGTCGCCTTGATAACCACGGCGACAATGACATCATGCGCCAGAATGGGGCAGCCCGACGGCGGATGGTATGACGAGGTGCCGCCGAAAGTGGTGGGCGCCGACCCCGTGGAAAGGGCGACAATGGTCAGCAAGCAGAAGATAAGGATAAGATTCAGCGAGTATGTCAACATAGACAACCCCACAGAGAACATCATATTCTGCCCGCCACAGATGGAGGCTCCGGAGATAAAGGCAAAGGGAAAAGAGGTGGAGATAGAGCTGAAGGACACACTCAAGCCTAACACGACATACACCATCGACTTCTCTGACGCCGTGACAGACTTCAACGAGAGCAACCCCATGGGCAACTATACCTATGTCTTCTCGACAGGAGAGAGAATCGACACGCTCGAAGTCTCAGGCTATGTGCTCGACGCAGAGACCCTCGAGCCGGTCAAAGGCTCGCTCGTCGGGCTGTACAGCAACCTCAACGACACCGCCTTCACATCAATGCCGATGGAGAGGATAGGCCGCACAGACGCCTCAGGACACTTCGTCATAAGAGGCATAGCACCAGGGAAATACCGCGTCTTCGCACTGGCCGACAGCGACGGAGACTTCAAACTGTCGCAAAGAGGCGAGCGACTGGCATTCTCGAACGATATAATAGAGCCGACATCAAAGCCCGACACAAGGCAGGACACAACATGGGTCGACTCGCTCCACATCGCTGGCATACAGACCGTGCCATACACACACTTCCTCCCTGACGATATATGCCTCAGGGCTTTCGAGCAGAAACTGACAGACAGATACCTCATAAAGAGCGAGCGGCAATACCCAGAGAGACTGCAGTTCTACTTCAGCACACCTGCCGACACCCTGCCTGTGCTGAGACCCCTCAACTTCAATGCTGACAGCGCATTCGTCATAGAGGCGACACAGGGAAAGGACACTCTGACCTACTGGCTGAGGGACACCATGCTCGTCAACCAGGACACACTCGACATAGAGCTGACATACGCCGCGACAGACTCGCTCGGGAACATGATATCACGCACCGACACACTGTCGATGATAGCAAAGGTGGCATACGAGAAGAGACTCAAGGAGAGGATGGAGAAAATAGAGAAATGGGAGAAGAAAAAGGAGAAGGCCGAGAAGAAAGAAAAGAAATTCACCGAGCCACACCCTGAACAGACAGCTCTCGAACCACGATACACCATCCCGCAGAATATGTCGCCGACAATGAATGTCACCCTGACATTCGACACTCCGCTGGCAAGACTCGACACAGCCGCCATACATCTATACTCGAAGATAGACACCCTGTGGTACAGGGCGGCAGTGGAGATAACGGACAAGGGACTGCCACAGCGGACATACATAATAAAGGGCGAATGGCGACCGGGCACAGAATACTCGCTCGAAGTGGACTCTGCCGCATTCACCGATATATACGGGAAGACATCAAAGGCTTTCAAACAGGGACTGAAAGTGGAGAGCGAGGACGTCTTCGCGTCGCTCTTCGTCGATGTGACAGGGGTGAGGAACGACTCGGCACAGGTCATAGTGAACATGCTCGACAAGACGGGTAATGTAAAATACTCCGCCCCCGTGAAGGACGGCACAGCCGAATTCTACTACGTCATGCCCGAGACATACTACCTGAGCGCACTCATCGACGAGAACGGAAACGGGATATGGGACACCGGCGACTATGCCCTCGGGAAACAAGCCGAGGAGGTATTCTTCCGCACCGAGCCCGTAGAATGCAAGGCGAAATGGGACCTCACGACAAAGTTCGACCTCAGACAACGGCCGCTCTTCATGCAGAAACCACAGGAGCTCGTGAAGCAAAAGGCAGAGAAGAAGAAGGAGGTGAAGAACCAGAACGCGAAACGTGCGCTTGACATGGGCATCAAATATGACCGCGACGCCGTCAACAGCAAGTTCTGAGACACGCTGAAGCCCACGGAGCCACACAATTCACAACAGGCACGGAAGCAGCGTCTGCCGTAAGAAAACACACGGCAATGGCTAAGAAAACATACGGCAATGGCAATGATAATCTATAAGAAATCATAATTTTTCAGATACCATTGCACCATCTCGCTAAAATGTTGTAACTTTGCAATTTGGAATAAAACATCAAATAAAAAACAGACAAGTATAATGGACAAACTAAGTTATGCGCTTGGCCTCGGTATCGGCACACAGCTGGCACAGTTAGGGGCACAGCACCTTAACCTCGACGATTTCAAGCAGGCTGTCAGCGACATGATTGACGGCAAGGAACCACAAATCTCACATGAGGAGGCAAGAAAACTTGTGAACGACTTCTTCCAGAAACAGGAGGAGCGCGAGATGGAACGCCGCCGTGAGGCTGGCAAAGCAGCCAAAGAGGCTGGCGAGAAATATCTCGAGGAGAACCGCAAGAGCCCGAAAGTCATAGAGACACCTTCCGGACTGCAGTATGAAGTGCTGCAGGAAGGTACAGGACGCAAACCTGCCGCAACAGACACAGTGCGCGTGCACTACGAGGGACGACTCATCGACGGTACCATATTCGACAGCAGCATACAGCGCGGAGAGCCAATATCATTCCCTCTCAACGGCGTCATAGCAGGATGGACAGAGGGACTGCAGCTGATGTCTGAGGGTGCGAAATACCGCCTACACATACCTTACAACCTCGCATACGGAGAGGCAGGAGCAGGCGCAAGCATACCACCATACGCCGCACTAATATTCGACGTAGAGCTCATCGCTGTGGAATAATCCCACGGAAACAAGCTGAAGGGACATACAGCAACAAGCTGGAGGACACACAGCAACAAGCTTGAGGGTAACCCCCCACAGCATCCCTGACCACAAACGGATAGGAAACAAATAACAATAAACAAGAAATGAAGAAATTTACTTTCATGGCTCTCGCAGCCATCGCCGCAATAAGCATCAGCTCTTGTGGCAACAAAACTCCAAAGGCTGACCTCAAGTCAGACATTGACACACTCAGCTACGCCATAGGTATGGCACAGTCAAACGGTCTCTCACAGTATCTCGTTGAGCGCATGGGTGTCGACTCAACATACGTTGACGACTTCATCAAGGGTCTCAACGAGGGTGTCTCAGCAGGCGACGACAAGAAGAAGGCAGCCTACTATGCCGGCATCCAGATAGGCCAGCAAATCTCTAACCAGATGATCAAGGGCATCAACCACGAGATTTTCGGTGAGGACTCTACAAAGACTATCTCTCTGAAGAACTTCATGTCTGGCTTCATAAGCGGATATACAGGCAAGGGAGGCCTGATGTCTATGGAGCAGGCTGGCGTTACTGCACAGACAATGATGGAGCAGGTCAAGGAGCGCAGCATGGAGGCCCAGTACAGCGGCAATAAGATTGAGGGCGAGAAGTTCCTCGCAAAGAACAAGACAGCCCCTGGAGTGAAAGTGCTCCCTTGTGGCGTCCAGTATAAGATTATCAAGGAGGGAACAGGCGCTATCCCTGCCGACACTTCTGCCGTTAAGGTTCACTACGAGGGCCGTCTCCTCAACGACACAATCTTCGACAGCAGCTACCAGCGCGGCGCACCTGCCACAATGCGTGTCAACCAGGTTATAAAGGGATGGACAGAGGTGCTCACAAAGATGCCTGTCGGCTCTGTATGGGAGGTCTACATACCACAGGAGCTCGCTTATGGACCACGTGAGGCTGGCCGCATCAAGCCTTTCTCTTGCCTCAAGTTCAAGATTGAGCTCATCGGTATCGAAGAGTAAAAGAAAGATGAGAAACATATCAGTAATACTGGCACTCGCACTCGTTGCGGGTGCCTCTTTGTCTGCTCAGGCAGCAGGCAAGAAGGATAAGAAACAGGGAAAGAAAGCCACAACCACAGTGGTGAAACAGCCAGTGGCGCTCAACACGGCAAATGACTCTCTCTCCTACGCGTCAGGACAGGCTCTCACAAGGGGCATGATGGACTATGTCATCGCACAGCTGAAGGTCGACACAACATATATGGCTGACTTCATCGGCGGAATACGCGAGGGCCTCACAAGCGGGGTGACATCCCAGCAGAAGGCTGTCGAAGCCGGACACCGCATCGCCAATATGGTAAGGGAGGACATGCTGCCACGCATGAAGGCCGATATGGGGAAAATGGGAGTGGAGATTGACTCGCTGCTGCTGACACGTGGATTTGTCGATGCTGTCGAGAATGACACAACAGTGTTCACCCTGGACAAGGCTATCGGATACCAGGAGAAGGAAATCAGGGATATCCAGAAGCGCATAGCAGACGAGAAACGCGCCGAGGGAAAGGCATGGCTCGATGCCAACGCCAAGAAAGAGGGCGTCAAGGTGACTCCTTCCGGACTGCAATACAGAATCATCAGGGAAGGCAACGGCGCTGTCGCTGCCAACGATGAGGAGGTTGAGGTGAAGTATGAGGGACGTCTCATTGACGGCACTGTGTTCGACAGCAGCTACACACGTAACCCACAGACAACATCATTCCGCCCATCACAGGTGATAAAGGGATGGACAGAGGCTCTGAAGATGATGCCCGAGGGCTCAGAATGGGAAGTGTATATCCCCCAGGAACTCGCATACGGAGAACGCCAGGCAGGAAAGATTCCGCCTTACTCAACCCTCATATTCAAGCTTGAGGTGGTGAAGGTGAAGAAGGATGAGAAACCTGCCGAGGATGCCAAGGACGGCAAGAAGGACAACAAGAAAGCCACCAAGGCAAAGCAGACCCCAAAGGCAAGGAAATAAATCTGGTATAGAACGAGGCATACAATAGCGAGAGATATGCTACAAACAACGGCGAGGGCGCGCAGGAAGAGATATCCTGTGCGCCCTCGCTATATATACACGGCCATTGCAGACTCATGCCCTGATATACCATAGGGAGAATTATGATGCGTGGTCTACAGCCTGTGTGAATCACTCATATGCCTGCTCATGGACTCCAGAGACTGCTCTGCCGGAAGGGTCGTTCATGTTCTTCCAAGCCTCATCCCATTCGAGGGCCTTGGCTGTCGAGCATGCCACACTGGCCTCATGGGGCACAGCACGTGCGGCACTCTCTGAGGGGAAGTGCTCCTCAAATATTGAACGATAGTAATACTCCTCCTTGCAGAGCGGAGTATTGATGGGGAAACGCTCGGCAGCATGTGCCATCTGCTCGTCAGTGACAGCTTTCGAGGTTATCTCCTTCAGTGTGTCTATCCAGGAATAACCTACACCGTCAGAGAACTGCTCCTTCTGTCTCCACGCCACACTCTCAGGGAGCATGTCAGAGAAAGCCTCACGGACAACCTTCTTCTCCATGACTTTGCCCGGACACATCTTATACTCTGGATTGAGAGACATGGCTGTATCGAGGAACTCCTTGTCAAGGAAAGGCACACGACCCTCTACTCCCCACGCCGCCAACGACTTGTTGGCACGGAGACAGTCATAGAGATGGAGCTTGGAGAGCTTGCGGACTGTCTCCTCATGGAACTCCCTGGCATCGGGAGCCTTGTGGAAGTAGAGATATCCGCCGAAGACCTCATCAGCGCCCTCTCCCGAGAGTACCATCTTTATGCCCATTGACTTGATTACCCTGGCAAGGAGATACATCGGAGTGGAGGCTCTTACTGTCGTCACATCGTATGTCTCGATGAAGTATATGACATCACGAATGGCGTCGAGACCCTCCTGTATCGTATAGTTTATCTCATGGTGGACAGTGCCTATATAATCAGCCACAACCTTTGCCTTTGCCAAGTCTGGCGCTCCCTTTAAGCCCACAGCGAACGAGTGGAGACGTGGCCACCAGGCCTTCTCATCACCCTCTGCCTCTATGCGGTGGGCAGAGAACTTCTTGGCTATGGCCGATGTGACGGACGAGTCGAGGCCTCCAGAGAGGAGCACTCCGTATGGGACATCACACATCAGCTGGCGCTTGACGGCTGCCTCAAGCGAGTCATGCACAGCCTGTACGCTTTCCTTATAAGAAAGGCGGGCTGTCTCGCCGGTCTCTCCTCCGCAGTCTTGTGGCATCTTCTCCATCCACTCACGTGTGTACCAGCGCTCCATCCTGGCGTGACGGGAGAAATAATAGTGACCGGGGATGAAGGGCTCATACTCGTCGCAGAAGCCCTCAAGGGCCTTGAGCTCAGAACCGACGTAGCACTTACCGTCAGCGTCACGACCGATATATAGCGGAATGACACCTATCGGGTCACGTCCGATGATATACTCGTCGGTCTCCTCATCGTACAGACAGAAGGCGAAGATGCCATTAAGGCGCTCGAAAATCCACTTAGGGTCGTCAGCGCCCATCGCTTTCCAGTCACGGTAGAGAGCGAGTATGACCTCACAGTCAGAACCGGTCTGGAAATCATAGCGTCCCTCATACCATTTGCGTATCTCGCGATGGTTATATATCTCGCCGTTGACAGCGAGCACTTGCTTCCTGTCTGGCGAGAAGAGCGGCTGCTGTCCTGACTCTGGGTCGACAATACTCAGGCGCTCATGGGCTAGAATAGCTGAGCCACCGACATATATGCCACTCCAGTCTGGACCACGATGGCGTATCTTCTGACTCATCTTCAGGGCTTTCTTACGTAATTCCGGGGTCTGTTCAGGGATGTTTAGGATACATGCTATTCCACACATGGCTGTAAGAGATTGGTTGTTTTAGTTGTTTGTAATAAGTTGTTATGTTATGTCCGGAAACACCATCCATGTAGCTGTCTTTGTGAAAGTGACGGTTTGCCGCAGTCTGGGATTGCGGCAAACCGGTAGATGGAATGATATTCCGAAGGTCGTATGTCGATAAAGAATGATTAGCGGTTCATCAGTTGTAGCAAGCCTCGCCGTGCTCGTAGATATCAAGACCTTCCTCCTCGATGCGCTTGTCGCAACGCAGGCCGTGGGTCTTCTTGATGACGTAGAAGAGAACGAAGGCGACAACGAATGTGAAGGCTGCTACAGAAAGAGCGCCAAGTGCCTGCACTCCGACTGAGCACTCTACACCGTCGATGGCCGTGTTGCAGAATATGCCTGTCAGCACTGTTCCGAGGAAACCGCCTACACCGTGCACAGAGACAGCACCTACAGGGTCGTCAATCTTGAGCTTCTTGTCTATGAAGCCTACAGAGAAACACATCACAACCGAGACTACGAAGCCTATCACAGCTGCTGCCCAGATGTCCACACAGTCGCATCCGGCTGTGATGCCAACAAGACCAGCGAGGACACCGTTACATACCATTGAGAGTGACGGTTTGCCGTCGATGAGCCATGTGTATACCATAGCTCCTATACCACCTGTCGCGGCTGCCATGTTTGTTGTGACGAAGACATGTGACATTGAGACCGCATTGTCATAGCCTGTCGCTGCCACAGTGGAGCAAGGGTTGAATCCGAACCATCCTACCCAGAGGCAGAAGACACCAAGCGCACATAGTGTGAGGCTGTGGCCGGGTATAGCCTTTGACTTTCCATCCTTGCCATACTTGCCGATACGTGGGCCGAGGACGATGCTGCCAGCCAATGCCATGGCGCCACCTGCAAGGTGAACCACTGTCGAGCCGGCGAAATCATGGAATCCCATGGCTGACAACCAGCCGCCACCCCATGACCAGTGACCCTCGATAGGGTATATAATGGCAGAGGTGAGGACAGAGAAGATGATATACATCGAGAACTTTGTGCGCTCTGCCATAGCTCCAGAGACGATTGTTGCTGCTGTGGCGCAGAACACTGTCTGGAAGATGAACGAGCACTCGGCTGGGACATTAGAGTCTGAGCCAATGAAGCAGAAGCCTTCCCATCCGATGAAGTCAGAGCCTGCACCGTACATTAGGGAGTAACCTATTATCCAATAAAGAACAGAGCCGAACATGAAGTCGCAGAAGTTCTTCATGAGAATATTGGCAGAGTTCTTGGAGCGTGTCATGCCTGCCTCAACGAGCGCGAAGCCCGGCTGCATCCAGAAAACGAGCATAGCTCCGAGCAATACCCATAACGTGTCAAGTCCGTTGACATAATCTTTTGGAGCCTCTGTGATAGCTGCAAGAGGCGTTGTGAACATAATATCTATCATAGTTGTGTTTGCGTTTGAGTCAGCCTCTATGGCTTATCGCCTTTCAAGGCCTGTTGTTTGTGTTGTTGTCTTGTATGATAACGAAGCGTTGGGAAGACGCCGGCACCCGCCTTGCGTGTTATCCTGAAAAGAGTCTTAGGCGGAGGCCTGCGTCGCGCTGAACATCAGATGCGCGCCGCGAGAGCGTATCTTCCTTCCGCTATCTTATGTTTGCTGACTTGTTATTTCTTATCTCTGAGGGCGGCTTATCCCTTGTCCCCGGGAAGAGTATCCCTTGCCCCGGGAAGAGTATCCCTTGTCTCCGAGCAGAGTATCCCTTGCCCCGGGAAGAGTTTATTTCTTGTCCCTGAGGACGGTGTCGCCGCTCTCTCCTGTCCTTATCGAGAATGTGTCGATAACATCTGAGACGAAGATACGTCCGTCGCCGACCTCTCCTGTGTGTGCCACCGTCAGGAACACTTTCACGGTAGGCTCCACAAACATGTCACGGCAGACAATCGTGATCTTCACACGCTCTATGTTGTCGGTGCTGTACTGCACACCACGATAGATACGCTCCTGCCTGCTTTGTCCAATGCCATGGACATCATGATACTCAAACCAGTCAATGTCTGATGCGAGAAGAGCTTCCTTCACCTCATCAAACTTGGTTTTGCGGATGATTGCTTCAATCTTTTTCATAATACCTATCAGTTTTTAATGAATTGAATGTATATTCTGTGTTTGTGCTGTCGTTTTGCTCGTTATCGGGTGCAAAGGTACGACTTTTTGTCATCATACAAAAGATAAAACTATCAAAATGATATTTAAAAAATTACTGACATTGCACAATGTAAGCGACAACCCCATATTGCCTTTAAACTGAAAGGCAAAATGCGATTTTGGGTTACAGATTATAACGGACAATAAAAACATGCAAACAAATATGCAAAATATATTCATATCTCAATAAAATGTATTAATTTTGCACTCGAAAACGAACAATATGACATCATAACTTGTCATAAAGCAGACAAAAAGACAACCCGAAAAGATGACACAGAAGATACATTTCACGAAGATGCACGGTGCAGGAAACGATTATATTTATGTAAATACATTATTATATAATATACCCGACCCCTCAGCAGCGTCAATAGCATGGAGCCGACCACACTTCGGCATAGGCAGCGACGGACTGATACTCATAGGGCGTGCGACAAGGAACGATGCTGACTTCTCGATGCGTATCTTCAACAATGACGGCTCAGAGGCTATGATGTGTGGCAACGGCACACGATGCGTGGCGAAGTTCCTCCACGACAAGGGACTGACGAAGAAGAACCCCATACGCCTTGAGACACTCTCCGGGATAAAGGTGCTGAACCTGCATCTCGACGATGACGACAGGGTGGAGACAGTGACTGTCGACATGGGAGAGCCCAAGCTGAAAGAGCCAGGACAGTTCGGAGTGCATAACGGCGAGGCAAAGAACTGGGAGCTGACAGTAGCCGGACATCAGTTCTGCGGAACATTCGTATCGATGGGCAATCCCCACTTTGTGGTATTCACCGATGATGTTGAGCATCTTGACATAGAGAAATACGGCCCTCTCCTTGAGCACCATGAGGTCTTCCCCCAGCGCTGCAACATAGAGTTCGCCACGATAAAGGCTGACGGCACGATACGCATGAGGGTCTGGGAGCGTGGCTCGGGCATCACACTCGCTTGCGGCACAGGAGCCTGCGCGACAGCAGTAGCAGCCCATCTGACAGGACGCCGTCCACGCCAGAGCGACATAGAGATGGACGGCGGCACACTCAGCATAGAATGGAAGGCCGACGACAACCACATCATGATGACGGGCCCGGCGGCAATATCATTCGAGGGTGTTATAGACTTGGACATCTGACAACAACACAAGCACAGCGGAAAGCGGACTAAAAAGGAGCGCGACGGCGGCAGCCTGACACTCAGACAGACTTCCGGCCAGCCTCCACCGCACCGCAATAAAAAGAAGACAGCAGACTTAATCACAAACCGATAGCCCCCAAACAGACGGGACCAGCCAGAGTAAAGGCAGAACCGGAGGGGAAACGAAACAATATGACATTAGTTAACGAACACTTCCTGAAGCTCTCAAGCAACTACCTATTCGCTGACATCGCGAAGAAGGTTAACGCTTACAAGGTATCACACCCGAAAGAACGCGTCATCAGCCTTGGCATCGGTGATGTCACCCGCCCACTCTGCCCCGCGGTCATCGAGGCCATGCACAAGGCAGTCGACGAGATGGCGGACAAGGCCACATTCCGCGGATATGGCCCGGAGAGAGGCTATGACTTCCTGCGTGAGGCCATCATCAAGAACGACTTCCTCCCACGTGGCATACATCTCGACCCGTCAGAGATATTTGTCAACGACGGCGCGAAGAGCGACACAGGAAACATAGGCGACATAGTACGCTGGGATAACTCCGTCGGTATAACAGACCCTGTATACCCTGTATACATCGACTCGAACGCCATGATAGGGCGTGCCGGCACATATGCTGACGGTAAATGGAGCAATATAAGCTACATGCCAGCCACAGAGGAGAATGATTTCTGTCCTGCCATCCCTGACCACCGTGTCGACATGATATACCTCTGCTACCCCAACAATCCTACAGGCACAGTGCTGACACGCAAGCAGCTGAAGCTTTGGGTAGACTACGCGATAAAGAACGACGCTATCATATTCTACGATGCGGCATACGAGGCATACATCCAGGAGGAGGATATCCCACACTCCATCTACGAGATACGCGGCGCGAAGAAGTGCGCCATAGAGTTCCACTCATACTCAAAGACAGCCGGCTTCACAGGCGTCCGCTGCGGATATACAGTCATCCCAAAGGATGTCAAGGCATCGACACTCGACGGTAAGGAGCGCATAGAGCTCAATCACCTGTGGGACCGCCGCCAATGCACTAAGTTCAACGGTACAAGCTATATCTCACAGCGTGCGGCAGAAGCCATCTACACCCCCGAAGGCAAGAAGCAGGTGAAGGAGACTATAGACTACTATATGACCAATGCAGGCATCATGCGTGAGAGACTTCAGCGTCTGGGCCTCTCTGTCTACGGTGGTGTCAACGCACCATACCTCTGGGTGAAGACTCCAAACGGCACCGCCTCATGGAAATTCTTCGAGGAGATGCTATACGGTGCAGGCGTGGTATGCACACCGGGTGTAGGATTCGGCCCATCAGGAGAGGGATATGTCAGGCTGACAGCTTTCGGCAACCGTGAGGATGTCGAGGAGGCCATGGGACGCATCGAGACATGGCTGAAAGGATAACATGCGGGGACTCAGACATGCGGCACAGCTTCACAGGCAAGGGCCAGCAGAACACCCTGATATGTCTCTGACAGGTATAAATCACAGAATATTAGACACAAACACAAAATAAATCGCGACTTTCCACGTTATATCCCTTAAAGAGAAACGTATAGACCGCGACAACACAATGTTCTTAAAGTAAAAAGATTATGACAACATTCAGGAGATTAGGTGCTCTCGTCATCGGAATGATGGCCATCACCACAGCGACTAACGCACAGGACAAGGTAGAGGCAAGTGTATCGGCCGACCTCGTAAGCAAATACGTATGGCGTGGCCAGGACCTCGGCGCTGCTGCTATCCAGCCATCAGCAGGAGTGTCATACAAGGGTCTCTCACTCTCAGCATGGGGCTCATACGGCCTTGTAAACTCTGGCGAGGAGGAGCTTGACCTCACACTCTCTTACTCTGTAGGCGGACTGAACATCGGTGTGACAGACTATTTCTGCGGTGCCGACGCAAAGTATTTTGAGTACTCAGCCCACAAGACAGCCCACGTGTTCGAGGCTAACATCGGCTATGACTTCGGCCCGGTGTCACTTCAGTGGTTCACGAACTTCGCTGGCGCAGACGGTGTGAACAAGGATGGTGACAGAGCATATTCTTCATACGTGGAGCTGAACGCGCCATTCAAGCTCGGCGGATTGGACTGGGACGCGACAGTTGGTGCGGTACCATTCGAGACATCATTCTATGCCGACGCTACAGGATTCGCAGTGACAAACATCTCGCTGAAGGCATCAAAGGAGCTCAAGGTGACCCCAACATTCACTGTACCGGTATTCGCAGCCATCAACACCAACCCTTCAACACAAAAGGCATACTTCACATTCGGCATAACGCTCCAGCCATAATCCTCATGTGTGAGGACCACAGATGGCATTCACGACAAGGCCATAGGGCGTAAACAAAACATACCAAGAGAAAGAAAAAAAAGAATAACAACCAGAAATAACATATCAAAGACAATGGCAAACTTAAGATTCCAGGCAGTAGCTTCTGCCTCAAAGAAGAAGCCTCTTGAGGTCGTGGCCCCAATTGAGCGCCCGTCAGAGTACTACGCAAAGTACGTCTTCACACGTGCTAAGATGTACAAGTATCTCCCATCAAAGGTTTACGAGAAGATGGTCGACGTGATAGACAACGGCACTCCGCTTGACCGTTCTATCGCCGACGCAGTGGCAGCAGGCATGAAGCAATGGGCCGAGGAGAATGGCGTGACCCATTATACCCACTGGTTCCAGCCTCTCACAGAGGGCACAGCCGAGAAGCACGACTCATTCATAGAGCATGACCACAAGGGTGGTATGATAGAGGAGTTTGAGGGCAAGCTTCTCATGCAGCAGGAGCCAGACGCATCATCGTTCCCCTCTGGCGGTATCCGCGCCACATTCGAGGCCCGTGGCTACTCAGCGTGGGATCCGACATCGCCTGTCTTCATCATTGACGACACACTCTGTATCCCAACAGTCTTCATATCATACACGGGCGAGGCTCTCGACTACAAGGCTCCTGTCCTCCGCGCTCTCTCAGCAGTCAACAAGGCCGCCACAAGCGTAGCCCAGTATTTCTATCCAGACGTGAAGAAGGTTGTGTCAAACCTTGGCTGGGAGCAGGAGTACTTCCTCGTTGATGAGGAACTCTACGCAGCACGTCCTGACCTCATGATGACAGGCCGCACGCTGATGGGCCATGACTCGGCAAAGAACCAGCAGATGGAAGACCACTACTTCGGCATCATCCCCGAGCGTGTCGCACAGTTCATGCGTGAGCTTGAGATAGCAGCCCTTGAGCTTGGCATCCCATGCAAGACACGCCACAACGAGGTAGCCCCGAACCAGTTTGAGGTAGCCCCGATATTCGAGGAGACAAACCTTGCCATCGACCACAACATGCTCCTCATGTCGCTCATGAAGCGTGTTGCCCGCAAGCACGGATTCCGTTGCCTTCTCCACGAGAAGCCATTCGCAGGCATCAACGGCTCAGGCAAGCACAACAACTGGTCGCTGTCGACAGACACCGGCGTGCTTCTCCACGGCCCCGGCAAGACTCCTATGGACAACCTCCGCTTCGCAGTGTTCGTCGTAGAGACCCTTATGGGTGTGTACAAGCATAACGGACTGCTGAAGGCATCAATCATGTCAGCTACCAACGCCCACCGTCTTGGAGCCAACGAGGCACCTCCCGCTATCATATCATCATTCCTCGGCAAGCAGGTATCAGACCTTCTTGAGGCACTGGAGAAGTCAGACTCGAAGGATGTCTTCAACCTTGCAGGCAAGCAGGCCATGAAACTTGATATCCCTGTCATCCCAGAGCTGATGATAGACAACACTGACCGCAACCGCACCTCACCATTCGCATTCACAGGCAACCGCTTCGAGTTCCGCGCTGTAGGCTCAGAGGCTAACTGTGCGTCGGCCATGATTGTGCTTAACACAGCAGTGGCAGAGGCCCTTACAAACTTCAAGACCCGTGTTGACGCTCTCATCGAGAAGGGCGAGGAGAAGTATGAGGCTATCGTCAAGGTGCTCCGTGAGGACATCGTCACCTGCAAGCCTATCCACTTCGACGGCAACGGATACTCTGACGAGTGGGTCGTTGAGGCAGAGAAGCGTGGTCTTGACATTGAGAAGTCATGCCCTAAGATTTTCGACCGCTACCTCGACGCTGAGTCTGTTAAGATGTTCGAGACGATGGATGTCATGAAGGAGTATGAGCTCAAGGCACGCAACGAGGTGAAGTGGGACACATACACAAAGAAGATACAGATTGAGGCACGTGTGCTCGGCGACCTCTCTCTCAACCATATCATACCGACTGTGACACGCTACCAGAGCGAGCTTGTAGAGAATGTCGAGAATATGTACAAGATATTCGACAAGGCAGAGGTAGAGGTTCTCACAAAGCGCAACAAGGACATCATACGTGAGATAGCACAGCGCATCGAGAAAATCGAGGCTGGTGTGGCAGAGCTCGTTGACAACCGCAAGATTGCCAACAAGATTGAGAGCGAGCGCGAGAAGGCAATCGCATATCATGACACTGTGGCACCATTGATGGAGTCCATACGATATGAGATAGACAAACTGGAGCTTCTCGTCAGCGACGAGCTCTGGACTCTGCCTAAGTATCGTGAGCTGCTATTCATCAGATAGTTTACGTATACACAGAGCGGGAATGGCAAGCGGCGTGACATCATGCGCGATGCACGCTATGCCATACATGAGAGCCCGCTCTGCCAAAGAAGAACAAGGAAAACAGGAAATGATTGAAAACAATCTATTTCTTTTATTGGTTGTTTAAGTTTGCGGGGTCTTGTCTGCGTGAGCAGGCAAGACTCTTATTTTTAGATAGTTACGAGGCTTTACAAACTCATGAAATAAGTCTGTTTTCGTCTTCGTGGGCTAAATGGGGGCTACTTGGCGAGACATACCACCTTTTGGGGGCTAAAGACGAGGCGCGACTTTACCTGCTCTTTATTTACTGGACAGCCGATAAACTGATGTCGGCAAATCTCCCCACAGGGCTCGTCGGGAATGTGCAGGAAAAAGAACAGGCTCCCCATCAGTATAAGAAGCGAAAAACATCATATACTGAATGGGGAGCCTAAACAGACTGTATGGAGAGCCTAAACAGACTGTATGGCACTGTCATAGGCACCGAATGGCAACACCACTGATAATCAACATATTACAAGACACAGAAAAGACAGCCGTGGCGTGCCGCTCATAGTCATGAGGAGGGGTGGAGAATACGGGGTGGAGGATGCGGAGGGACCACAGGAGCTTACTTTATTCTAAAGTATATTTCGTCGAACTCACGTTAAATACTACAACGGGATGAAGAAAATGTTTCGGCAGGGTGTATCGGCATGGCCATGAAGCAGCCCTATGCGTAGGCGAAATACCAAAAAGACGTACAAGTTACAGATAAGTTAATCCAAGTTTCACAAGTCCAATCAGGCGATGCGTGTGCGTTACCGGATTGGACTTGCGAAACTTGGAACATGTTTTTTTACAGGCAGTCGTGACCGCGGCTTATCGTAGCACTTTCTTACCGTTCACGATATAGATGCCCTTGGGCTGCTTGCTAAAGCTTCTCGTCGTTCCTGCGCGGCTACCGTTGAGATGATAGACGGGTGCTACCGTTTCTCCTTTGACGGTGACTGCCGTGATGCCGCTCAGCACATCCTCTTCCACGATTTTGTAGGCGTTCCAAGGGTAAATGTCATAGTTCGCTGATGCTCCAGTGGGTACATAAATCGTTTGGAGTGAATTACATGTGTGGAAGATGTCGTATCCTGTTGCAGGCGGCGTTTCGCGGTTTGCATGGACTTCGGTCAAGCCCAAGCAACAATCGAAGCAATATCCTCCCAAACTGGTGACGGAGTTGGGAATCGTGATGCTCGTCAAGCCCGAGCATTCATAGAATTTGCAAGTCGTTTTATATCAACGACTTGTGTGTTAAACAGTAGAAAAAAATGTCGACGTGGATTCTGTGAAGGACAAAAAGGATGAAGATTTAACGAATTTAACTTTTGTAAACCACAAAAAGAGGGGTTTTGTGCAAGTTTTCTCATAACCATATCAGCATCTGGCTTCATCGATATGTCACTCCCAGACTTCATTTTTAACTCCATTTTGCCCCAACAATGAATAAATTTTTATGTTTTGGGGCAAAAATATGTCGAACAATGGAGTATTTCAATAATTGTTTGTACCTTTGCCAGCAAATAAAAGATCATCAATATGGAACAGAAGCTTATTGCGAGAGACCGAGAGTGCTCTATGCTACGGGACTGCATGGAGTCAGACCGTTCGGAATTTGTTATCGTTTATGGAAGAAGGCGCGTGGGAAAGACCTTCCTCATAGATCAGTACTTCAAGATGAATTATGATTTCAGTTTCGTGGGCTCGCATCGTTCCACGCAAAGGGTTCAACTACGTAACTTTGGGAAAGCCATGAAACAGTATGCAGGTTTAAAGACTGTACCAAAGTATACCGACTGGTTTGATGCCTTTGATGCGCTGGAGGAACATTTGAGCAATCTTCCAGCCAACAGGAAGAAAGTAGTGTTTTTCGACGAAATGCCTTGGATAGACACACAAAAGTCAGACTTTGTTGAAGCCTTGGAGAACTTTTGGAACGGTTGGGCTAATCGTCGGAACGATATTGTTTTTGTAGGGTCTGGCTCAGCCACATCGTGGATGGTTGACAAACTGATTGAAAACCAAGGTGGGCTTCATGCTCGCATCACTGCAAACATCTATCTACGTCCTTTCAACCTTAAAGAGACAGAAGAATACCTGCGCTCTCACCAATGCAAATGGGACCGATACCAGATAGCACAGTGTTACATGCTCTTTGGCGGAGTCCCTTTCTACCTAAGTCTTCTGAAGACGAATCAGAGTCTTGTCCAAAATGTTGACCGACTATGCTTTGCTCCGAATGCCCCACTCCGAATAGAGTTTGAGGAACTATATACGGCACTTTTCAAACATGCCGACCAATATATCTCTGTGGTAAAAACTCTCAGTCAACATAAAGAAGGCATGACTCGGAACGATTTGATGAAAGCTCTGAAAATAGAAGGTCGCAATCTCACGGCAGTACTTCGTAATCTGGAGCGATGCGACTTCATCGCCAAAATGGCTCGTTTCCCAAACAAGTCAACCGATGCCATTTACAGGCTGGTTGACTTTTACACCTTATTTTATTATAAGTTCCTTGCCGAAGACTTATCGGGGGATGAGCAGTGGTGGAGCCATAATTTCCAGTCTCACAGTGTAGAAGCCTGGATGGGCAGGTCATTCGAACTGCTTTGTCTTTGCCACGTAGGGCAGATAAAACGGGCACTTGGCATCTCTGGTATGGCAACCAGTATTTCCTCCTGGCGGCAATTGGCTGACAAGACCAATCAAGATCCAGCCAAGAGGGAAGGCGCACAGATTGACCTTATCATCGACCGTGCAGACCGCATGGTGCATCTTTGCGAGATGAAGTTCTGCGTCGGTCCTTATGAGCTAAAGGATGCCTACGAAAAGAAACTGCGTCAGCGGATGACAATTTTCCGTGAGGCCACGAAATGTACAAAAGCACTGGTGAATACGTTTGTAACAACTTTCGGTGTGGCAGACGGAATGCACAAGAGCATTGTAAACAGCGAAGTGACATTAAATGAGCTTTTCAATTAATCAAATTCTCAGTAGCTCTACTGAGGCAGGAAGGGGTCATAGGGACAGGTACATCGGTTCACTCTTTCGGGTCGATGAACCTGTCCCTGTACTTCTAGTACAGACCGTTGATATTTCAAATGACAGACAGCTTACTTTATTCTAAAGTATATTTCGTCGAACTCACGTTAAATACTACAACGG
>SAMEA3663208__coassemble_221_pt1 | contig 23644 bp, 20 predicted proteins | sample SAMEA3663208__metabat2_high_PE_004 | metagenome-assembled genome bin SAMEA3663208 (sample SAMEA3663208) | pig gut metagenome | biome: pig gut; feature: pig-associated habitat; material: faeces | place: China | collected 2013
AGATTATTTATTCTCATCTACCGGAAATTGCAGTTCTATGTTGAACTTGCGAATGCCTCGTCAGTATCCATGTCAAAGCAGGTGACGAGAACAACTACCATGACCAATATAATTGTATTCATAAGCCGATATTATTTTATCTGACCATTTGACGCATGGGCAGTCTATAATACTACATCTATACCCGATATATTTTTGAACTGTAAGGCATGAAATCACGACGACAATAGTGTTCTATTCCCCTTTTTCCTGCAGCTATTTTCATGCCCTGTCCTTGCCAATAAGGGCTATAACCGCGAGAGTGATATTATCGATATTTCTCATTCAGTACCAATGGGCTGCTCATCCAGTACTGATGACTCGCTCATCCAGCACAAATGAGCCGTTCATTCAGTACCTTTTGGAAAAGCATGGATAAACCACTGATACAAAGCACTTTACACAACAAGCACATAGCAGGCATATTTGTCTGAACCTGTAGCCACATATTCCCAGGCTCAACCGTACAGGTCGGCAGAGATTCTCAATCATCGGGCATGCAAGCATTGGTTCTGGAGCCAGAAGACAGGCCAACACATGCTTTGTTCTCCCCAAACCACAAGACACGGGCAATGTGTCTCAGCATGATCTCTGCGGATATTTTATATTGCCAAACATTTGTATATATCCGAAAAAAAGAATACCTTTGTGCCCAATAAGACAATGTGTCAGATGCTTCTGATGTGTTTCTGGCATCCCACATTAATGATACAGATGGCAGATTACCGCCCCCTCTATCCTTGTTAATCACCCCCTCTAACCTTGTCAGTCAAATAATATTCGCCCAAGGGAGCCCGCCCCGCACATTGTCATCGTATAATATCATTTGGCGCCTACGGGATATTCAGCCATGAGCAAGACAAGCAGGGAGGGCCACAGCCGAATAGCCTCATAATAACTGAAATCCATCAAAAACAAGAAAAGAAACATAACCCAACTACGGAAACAATGGACAAAACAAAACTCGCGGCACTCCCCGTGCTGTTTGGATTCTTCGTTATGGGATTCTGCGATATCGTAGGTATCTCAAGTGATTATGCAGCCTCTGCGTTCAACTGGTCTCCCACCATGACAGGCCTCATTCCGAGTGCAGTATTCATATGGTTCTTCTTCCTCGGTGTCCCCGTCGGTCTTCTCATGAACCGCATAGGGCGTAAGAACACTGTGTTGCTCTCTTGCGTTGTTACAGTTATCGGCATGTCCATCCCCCTCATATCCTACAGCAGCGTCACTACTCTTGTGGCTTATGGTCTCCTCGGCATAGGCAATGCTATCCTGCAGGTATCACTCATGCCTCTTCTTAACGATGTCATAACAAACGAGAGATTACGCACTCCTGCGCTGACTGGCGCCCAGGTTGTCAAGGCTGTGTGCTCATTTGTCGGGCCATACATTGTCCTTCTCGCTGTGACATACTTCGGTGGTGGCGACGAGCAGAAGTGGTATCTGTGTTTCCCTATCATGGGAGCCATTACCCTCATCTCCGGTCTGTGGCTATGGGCGACACCTATCACAGAGCAGAACACAGCTATGGTTTCAGAAAGCAGTATCTCGAAGACCCTTGCCCTGCTCAAGGACAAGAAGATTCTACTGCTCTTCTTCGGTATCTTCTTCATTGTCGGTGTCGATGTCTGCACAAATACTATATCCTCGAAAGTCATGATATCCCGCTTCGGGTATACGAAAGAGATGGCGGGTCTCGCACCACAGGTTTATTTCGTCCTGCGCACGATAGGAGCGTTCTTCGGAGTGTTCATGCTGACGAAGGTGGCAGAGCGCATGTATTTCCAGTTGAACATTGTCGCCTCGATATTTGTTCTTCTTGTGCTGGCATTTGTTGAGAACGAGATTGTCAACTTCATCTGCATCGGAGCTCTCGGATTCCTCGGCTCGACAATATTCCCTATCATATACAACATGGCCATACGTCATCGTCCGGACAAGACGAACGAGATTGCCGGACTTATGATTATGGCTGTTGCCGGTGGCACAACGACATTCATCATGGGTGCCGCAATTGATTTCACTGGTATAGCAGGCGGTGCCATTATCATTCTTCTTGAGGTGATATACCTGACATTCTGCGCTTTCAAGAAAATCTGACACAAAAGCACAGGACTCAAGCAGAACCGAAACTGGGGCATGAGGAGAATGTTTTCTCCTCATGCCCCAGGCATTTTATATGATGTTTTACAATTAGAATTCATTACCATACCAACTGTACTGGTGTGGCTAAGTCCCGTCCGAATCATCCTATGACAATTCATGACAAGCATCTGTGCATAACGGTCTACCACGCGGACAGCAACGTATAGCTATCCCATCAGAATGGGTAGCCTATGGCAAAGTTAAGGCACTGGCCTTTAGAGAAGCTTGGAATATTGAAATATCCAGAGCGGCCGGTATCGTATGGCGCGTGGACTATGAATCCCCAATCAAGACGTATGACGAAGAAGTCAAGGTCATAACGTATGCCGACACCTGCCGACACCGCTATGTCATTGGCAAAACGCTTCAGGCGGAAGACTCCATTCTCCGCATACATACCCGTCTCCTGCATGTTCGACGCGTCGAACGATACATCCTCAGATATGCCGCTTCGCTCCGTCCTGCTCTTCACATCCCAGACATTACCCGCATCGACGAACAACGCTCCGTAGAGCGAGCCGAAGAGCCTGGGCCTGTACTCCAAGCTCGCGAGGAGCTTCAGGTTACCATTGGCGAGCAGATACATCGCGTCCTTGTTGTCATAATACGACGAGCCTGGTCCGACGGCACGCGTGGAGAATCCTCTAAGGTCATTTGCGCCACCCATATAGTATCGCTCAGAGAATGGGGTGTATGTCGAGTTGCCATAAGGATGCACATATCCTGCGAATGCATGTGCCACGACCTTGTTGTACGGTGATGTCATCCATGCTTTCCGCCACTCGGCCTCAACCTTCAGGTATTGCGAGAACGATGCCCTGAAGAGTTTCTTCTCCTTCTCGTTCCATCCTCCACCGCCTATTGTCTTGCAGAGATTTGTAAACGCTCCAGCCTCTGTCACTGTCAGCGTGAGCGACATAGGATTGCGCTCGCCGTCCTTTGACATATACGTGTACGAGTATCTCATCTTCGGTATGAGGAGGTTCTTGTTTGCCACCTGCATATAGACCGACTTGGCTATCAGCTCCTTATACGCCTCCTGCATCTTTCCCACATAGCTATAGTCGATGGTCAGGGGCGAGAACGTATGCCTGTTCTTCTCTGTCGGCTGGAAGTTATAGAGCAGTTCTGCCGACAGTATGTTACGCATGAAGAATCCCGTCCTGTTTATCGTCTGGAAAGAGACTCTTGTCAGTGTTGTCGGGAGGATATACCATCTTCTCCTCTTTTTCAGGAACGCCGGCAAGAGCAGCCGTGGCATCTCGAGCGACACATCGGCTGTGATGTCATAGTTTGTGGCACTGCCGCCAGGGGTGTTGCCCACCGCGAAGTCTGCATTGGCATTTATATTGAAGCTGAGGAGCTCAGCACCCCTGAACGCATTGCGCTTGGCGAAGCTCATACCGACGCCGGGGCCTCCTCGCCCAGATGTCTTATGCGTGTAGTTTGCCATCACCGTGAAGTCATATGGTTTGTCGAGAACACAGTCAATGAGCATATCGAGCGAGTCACTGCGTTGGGTCATGTTAATGTCCACGGACGAGAATATCCCCTTTGTTGTCAGCCTCGACAGCGACTCCCTCAGCTTAGCCTGTGAGAACAGGCTGCCAGGGAATATCTGCATATCCTGCAGCAGGACTCTTGGACGCAGTGGTGGCCTGAACGTTTTCTTCCAGTTCTCGCGTGTTATGGTTGTCTCCCCGTCGTCCGTCTTCTTTGGCCTGTTGGCATACTCCACAGTGAATCGCCTCCAGCTGAGCGTGTCATTCGGCTTTTCCATCATCTCCCTCCTGAGCCTAATGATGGTCTTCCCTATCACCCATGGTTTCCCAGCCTCCTCAGGCAGAGAGTCAACCTTACAGAGCTGCAGGCATACACGTCCGGGCGTGCGCACAGTATCAGCGAGATACGTCAGATATGACTGCTGGAAATAGTAATACCCGTTATCCTTGAAGGCGTAATATACCCTCATGCGCTCAGCGTCGAGGTCTGCCACAGAGAATGGGGCGCCTTTGCGTATCAATGATGGCGACGAGTGGATTATGCTGTCTTCCTGCTCTGTGAATCCTATATACGATATGCTGTCGACAGTGAACAACGGCCCGGTATTGACAGTGTACTTCAGCTTTGCCGTGTGCGGCCGTGATATGGAGTCGTGGCGTGTTGTAGTGTTCTTGCCGTTGATGACCTCATAATCTACATTGCCTCTGAAATATCCTCTGTTCTGCAAGACATTCTCTGCCACAGAGACTCTCAGCTCGGGGTTCACCTCTGACATCAAGACAGGTGCCTTGCCGAATGTCTTCTGGACCCATTTCCCCACACCTCTGTCACTTTCCTTGCTGTCGAAAGCGTTGTATATCCATAGTGCGTAGGGTATGGTCCGATGGTATGACGACCCGAAGAACGCCCCGTTTGGCTCACAGGCTATTGCAGCCTCTATCTCTTCCTGTGTCTCGAGATAGTGGTCAGCCTCCTTGCTTCCATTTGTCTTCGGAGTGTTGTACTGTGTAGCCTTCATGCCCGTGTACAACACATCGCCCGGCTCCAGAGATGATGTCTGTGAGCAGGATGTTATTATCATGAGCACTATGATGTATATGAGAATTCGTGGCATAAGTGGGTGTGCTGAATTATTTTTAAGATGATTGTATTGGTTAGTGATGCAGAATCAGTATGTGACATTAAGGAGTGTAGTGGCTCCTACTCGACTGCTGTCACTTGCTGATAATGCGTAGTAGGCGGTGCAACGTTTTCGTTAAGCCAGATGAGCAGAGGCAAACTTGTTTGAGCTCTGCCATGGCGAGAAAACGAAGGTATTTATACCAAGGATTATATGGATAATTCTTCATACCTACTTGATATTATTTTCCTCCATATGTTTTGTTGTTCCCTGGCTGTCTGCAGTGGTTGCCATCGCGGTCAGCCTCATAGCCTGTGGCCTCCGTAATGCATATTCCACTGCGTCACGCCCGTCTTGCTGTCATTGCCTTAATGAGTCGGCAGGGACAGTGTCCCTGACTTCTTTCCTCGCAGTCCCGCTGACGAAGCTGAATATATCCTTGAAGTTCTGCAGCTTCCTCTTCCACATATATCCTGCTCCATACTGGTCGAGATAACCCTCCAGATAGTCATAGACATCATGCTTATAGAAGAGTCTCAGATACTGGTTTGATGTGTCAGACAGCCTGTACTGCATCTCAATATTGTCGAAGAACGACGGAGTTTTCCCATCATTCTGGGTTCCAGTCGATATCTTTCCTCCGACAGCTACAGAGACGCGGTTGTTCCAGAAACGCTTCGCGAACTTGAACGAGTAGTCCATCGACATTGTGCCGTCGGCTCTTGTGTTGTTCTCAAGGCCAATCGAGAGGTCGAGAGTCTTCAACGCCGCTCCCGCAATATTGTTTATCTCCTGCTGGAGGAACGAGCTGAGCGCGGAGTTCATGGTCACTCCTGCCGTGTTGGTGTCGGCGAGATACATGCCTGTTGTCAGCATGGTCACAGCGAGTTTTCCCCTTTCCTCCATCGACATTCTCGACAGGGCGTCGTTCGTCTGCTGGTCCTCAGGGGCTGAGATGATGAACTCGAGTCCCATGTCCTGTAGTGTCTTTGATATCGCCACGCCACATGTGAACTCCACTGTCCTGCTCTGGCCGTCCTCAGTCACTGTCGCACGATTCTTCTCTGTCGCGGTGATATTGAGCCTTGGGTTCATGATATCGCCGGTAAACTCTATATAGCTGTCTTCTGATATGGTGAAGGTCTTGAGCGGGATGACAGGCAGTGAATATTTCATCTCCCCCTGGGCTATGGTGTATCGTCCTGTCATAGAGAGCTTGTCTGCGGCATACCTCATTCTCAGGTCTCCACTTCCCGTTATGTCGAGATAGTTGGTGTGGTTTGTGTTCATCCAGCATGTTATGTGCGAGCCCGACATGACGCTGATGTTCAGGTTTACATCTATACCATCCACTGTGGGCAGCACCGTGGGCTGTGCCTGTGGTTGGGTGAAGTCAGTAAACTTGACCAGTTCCTTAAGCCTGTTGTCTGTAGTGATAGGCGAGTCACGCAGTATGTAGTAGAGGTTTGTCGACGGGAGCACATCGAGCTTCGCCCTCACTGCGAGATGGTCCACCGGTCCCTGTATCGAAGAGAAGAAATTGACGTAGGCCTTGCCATAAGCCTCTGAGCGTCTGTTCTCCTTGGCGTTTATGATGAGGATATTCTCCCCCCTCACCTTGAGGTCGACAGTCATGTTTGAGAGTTCCTGCATGTCACAGAATCCGTTCACTGTCAGCGGTTTCTTGTTCGAGTCATAGAAGGCGAAGTCCTTGAACAATATCTTTGAGTCCTCTATCTGGACTGGGGCCTTGTCTATCGCGAGTTCCACTCCGTATGGCACAGAGATTAGCTTGGCATTGCCGAGGTACATCTCTCCATTCACCACAGGCGCGTCTGTACGTCCTTTCACCGAGAGGGTTCCGCGTCCTGTCCCCGCGAATCCTATTATCTGGTCGGGTATGAATCCGTTGATTATATCCATCGGGGTGTCATTCAGTGTCACCTCCGCGTCTATATGGTCTATCGTCCCGAATCTGTATGTTCCGACTATTGATGCCACCTCGTTTCCGTCCTTCAGCAGTATTCCGTCGACGTGGTGCGTTCCGTCCTGCTGTGGCATGTAGACAATCTCTGCCGAGATATTGCCCATGGCACATCCCTCATACACGAGGTCTCTCGTGTTTATATCGCCCGAGATAGACATGGCGTCAGGCTCCACGACAAAATGGAAGTCACCGTCGAGCACACCGGTCACACTCGGCGTGTAAGGCAGGATGGAGAGTATGCCGGCGATATCCAGCTGGTGGACAGAGAATGTGATATCCTGCAGGGCTGTGGCATTCTCGTCGTCGGTATATATCTGTATACCGGTGCCATCGTCTGCCACAAGCTTCACATCAGCAGAGACTCTCATGTCACGTGTCAGAGTGACATGGTTGTCCTTGTTTGGAGCGAAGGCTCTATATCCCAATATCTGTTTCCTGTCGGCTATGGCCATACGTATGCCGTCGGGCTGCATCAGCGCCTCAAGCCCTACATCTATACCACGCCTTCCGTTGCCGTCGTCAATGGTGAGATCCATTGTCGTTCCGTTAGGTTTCAACTCTCCTGCCAGAATGGCCTTGAATGTATACTGCGGGTTGTCCTTACCGTTCTCGACACCAAGCGTATAGTTCGTGTTGTCATCGTCCGACTCCACATCGAGGCTTATAGCGTCGAGCTGCAAGCCCTCCATCTCCAGTGTGTCGATTTTCATCTCGCCGTTTATTCCCGCTACAGGCGATGTCTTTACGTTGGCATAAACCGAGGAGAATTGATATCCCATTCTCTGTGCAAGCCTTGCCATTGTGTTTTCTGTTCCTGACGTGAGATAAATGTCTGCCTCGGGCAGTTTCCTTCTGAGTGCCATCTCGTCGATGATACGCTCATTTATCTGTCGGTTTATCTCCTTCGTCATAGTCTCTGACAGAGATGCCAGACGCGCCACGCCGCCTCTTGCGTCCATACGCAGGTGGAAGTCGCCACAGTCCACGACGGCATGTGTCGTGTCAGGGTGTGTCATTATGTCCAGCTCTATGTCGTTAGGATGGAAGACGCTTGCAGAGTCCGTTATCCTTATGTCAGAGACATGTCCCATGACGACATAGTTCTCCTTCATGTCCATATCGACATCAAGGTGTCCGCACGCTCCTATTGAGAGTGGTACCTTTGTCAGGCGTAGCGCATAGAGGTCTATGTTCTTTATGTCTGCTCCGACGGTCGCCTGTATCTTCTTCTTGCTCAGCAGGGCGTCGAGGGCTATATCTCCATCGAGTATCTCGTTCTGGGACGTTATATTCGCGCGTGCCCTACCATTGGCGAGGGTGACATCGGCCATTGCTCCAGAGAGGTCATAGCCTGAATACCTGAACGCCCCTACCCTCGCCTTCGCTGTCATCACCGTACTTGGTGAGAGGAGAGCATATCCACGCCCCTTCACATCGATGTTTCCCGTGAAGCGTCCCATGCCATATCCCGGCATGAAATGGTTTATGTTAAGGCGGTTGACATTTAGTCTCGCGTCGTATGCCATGGTGGCGGCATTGAAGTGTGCCGTACCTGTCACGCTGCCATTTCCTCCATCCGCATTGAGCCTTATCCTGGCATCGGCCATCAGGCTGCCAGGGTTGTCGAGCGACAACATGGTGCCATCGACAGCTGCCGATGCGAGACCAGGGATATCCATGTTGACGTCTTTCAAGACCATGCGTCTCATATTCCCGCTCAGCTCCCCACGCAGTGTGGCAGGCTGCTTCGGCCATTGCCTCATAATCTCTTTCGGAATCATATCTCCAGCGAAGAACATAACATCCGGCTTCCCTATGCTCATATCCACAGCAGCCTGCATCCGGCCAGGGTTCTTCTCGTCGAATGTGTTCATATCGAGGTCTGCCCATCCCGTCACTGCCGACCATGGTGTCTTTACATCGAGCCCTCTGACATGTATGCTCAGCGAGTCTATCCTCACGTCTGCCACGGCCGATGATATCCTGAATCCGCCATCGCCTGTCTCCCCGAGAGCCACCACGCCTTTTCCTGGCTTAGGCAGACGGAAGTCTGGCCACAATGTCGTATTGCAGCTTCTTATCTTCATGGCTATATCTGGGGCTGCCAGATACAGGGAGTCTATGCCTATGTTAAGTCGTGATGCTGTTATATGGTTCGGGTCGAATCCCTTCTGCTTTACAGCGAAGCGGTTATCGTATGCTATATCGGTATTCCTGACATCAATGGCTGCTATCTTGTAGACGGCGTTATACAGGTCGAAGAATCCGTCTCGTGCCTCCACCTTCTCCATGCATACCTCTGCGTTCAGCGTGTCTCCAGGCATATGGACCATAACCCTCGACCTCTGCACGTCAAGTTTCCTCAGCCGTATTTTCCATGGTGTCTTTGTTGTCGTCGTGTCTTTCTGGGCCGTGTCGGCGAGGCATATGTCGAGGTCAGCATCGGCCATGACAACATTGTTGAGCAATAACGTGTCACGGTTCAAGTCTATGCCATGGCTCGTCACGAGAGCGTGTCCGACGAATCCCTTCACCCTGACATCGGGTATCATTGTCGCGGTATTCATCGCAACGCTGTCTATCTGCATGATATCAATATTCACCTGCCCATCAAACAGCGGCCTCATCTGCACCTCACAGATAATACTCCCTGCATTCACAATCGTGTCGCGTCTCTGTGGTATGCTGTCGTTCGGCTTTACCGCCCTCAGCCCATTTACCTTTAGGTCGAGTGGAAAGCACAGTCTGACATCGCGTATAGACACATCCATGCCCATATGTTCTGAGGCATAATCGGCTGCTATGCCTACTGCCCATCGTTGGACTGGCGGACAGTAAAGCAGAATGGCGAACAGCACGAACAGCACGAAAGGCGATGCTACTACGGCTAATATGGCATATATGATTTTTCTTCGCATAATCAGGTGTGCATAATCATGAACAAAAGTAAATGTCGGCAAAGTGTCTCGCTCTCTTTCCCACGGACATCTTCCCCGTAGTATTCAGCAAAACATATTGCCAGCAAATCGACACCATGGCATAGGGGAAAACATAGTCTCATCTCCCGTCAGCCACAATTCTTGTATATGCAAAGATAGTGTTTTTAATCAATTCATGCAAATGTTTTTCATATTAAATAACAATAGGCGGTCTAAAAAAAGCTATAATAACACTCCCCAGTAATTATCAACAAAAGTACCGCCCAGTCCATCCACCCAAGGCGTTCATCCCACCAGTCTCGCCGCTACCCATCTCGCTCATGCCTCTATCATGCCTCTATAGTTCCACCCTCATAACCTCCGCGACCATCCGTGTGAAGAAAGAAATTCGATAATTCGATAATTCGTGACATAAATCCCGAGACTCTCCGTGACTCTCCGTGTGAAGAAAGAAATACGATAATTACCTCCCGTTGGTCAGTGGGTCCAAAGGACAAGTCTCGTGACAAACCCCCGTGACCTCCGCGATTCTCCGTGTGACGAAAAATTCGACAATTCGCAAATTCGGGACAATAAGACCGTGACCTCCGCGATTCTCCGTGTGAAAAGAAATTCGATAATTCGGGACAAAAAAAGAATATTCGTGATTGACATCCGTGAACTCCGTGATTCTCCGTGTGAAAATAAACCAATTCGATAATTCGGGACAAGAACCATCCGTGTGAAGAGAATAACATGATATCCCGAGTGAAGAGCCCCGTGTGACAGCAGCACTTTCGCCTGGGACCTCTACGGTTCAATAGCCCTCCACAGTCTGTCGTCAGGGACGCCGGCAGAGACATCAACCACAGTCTTCGAGACAGGATGCACAAACTCCACCCTGCGGCTCATCAGAGATATCGACCCATCGGGATTACTGCGTGGTGCACCATACTTCAAGTCACCCTTTATGGGGCATCCCATCGCCGCCAGCTGACACCGTATCTGGTGGTGGCGCCCAGTATGCAGCCTCACCTCCAGCAGCCAATATCTGTCGCTATGGCCTATCGTCCGATATTCCAGCACGGCATGTTTCGCCCCGTTCACCTCATGGTCATGACAGTAACTCTTGTTCTGGCGCTCGTTACGAGTTATCCATCCCTCCAGCCTGCCCTCAGGCTTCTGTGGCGGGCGGCATACAATAGCCCAGTACGTCTTCTTCACGTCATGGCTCTGGAACATCTTGTTCAGTCTCGCCAGAGCCTTTGAAGTCCTTGCGAACACCACGAGTCCCGACACCGGTCTGTCAAGACGGTGCACCACGCCGAGGAACACAGCCCCCGGTTTCTGGTATTTCTCTTTTATATACATCTTGACAATCTCCGACAGCGGCACATCGCCAGTCTTATCGCCCTGCACGATTTCCCCGCTCGCCTTATTGACTATTATCACGTGATTGTCCTCGTAAACGACCTCCATATTCCTTCAGTTTCTCAAAAATGGTTTCCTACGTGTCACCACCATAATGACATTCATCTTCTTTATCGTTCAGCCTTCACTCCAGCCCTCGGCTTAGTCCCAGGCATCATTATAACAGCCTCCGCGGCTACAGTCCGGGCGAAAGCAAAGCATCTCAACAGTATCGCTGCGACGCATAAACCCCTCCCCCTCAGTCGAACAAGGCAGGTTCCACGTTATGTATAGAACCTGCCTTTATCATTCACTCCGTCACACACACAGGGTGACAGAGGCGTCATTCCGCTTGTTATGCGAATTATTACATATTCATGCCACCATCAACCTGTATCACCTGACCGCTAACATAGCTTGAGAGGTCAGAAGCGAGATACACCGCTGTGTTGGCGATATCCTCCACCTGTCCAGCACGGCGGAGAGGAATCTTCTTAGCCCACTCATTACGCACCTCCTCAGAGAGAGCTGCTGTCATTGCTGTCTCTATGAATCCAGGAGCGATAGCGTTGGCACGTATTCCCTTCGGACCCATCTCCTGTGCTATAGACTTAGCCAGAGCTATGAGTCCGGCCTTCGATGCAGCGTAGTTACACTGTCCTGCATTGCCATGAACGCCGACAACAGAAGCCATGTTTATGATAGAGCCACCCTTCTGGCGCATCATGATAGGAGTGCAGGCGTGGATGAAGTTGAAAGCCGACTTGAGGTTAACGTTTATGACAGCGTCCCACTGCTGCTCTGTCATACGCAGCATGAGTCCGTCCTTTGTTATGCCGGCGTTGTTCACGAGGATATCGATAGAGCCGAAGTCTTCCTTTATCTGCTTCACCACCTTCTCTGTCTCTGCGAAGTCAGCAGCGTTTCCTGCATAGGCGCGGCATGTCACACCGACCGCCTCAATCTCCTTGCGTGTAGCCTCAAGGCCTGCTGCCATATCGTCGTTGAGGACGAGGTCTGTGAATGCGATATTTGCTCCTTCCTGAGCGAACTTCAGTGCTATAGCCTTACCTATACCACGTGCAGCACCAGTGATAAGTGCTGTCTTTCCTGTTAAAAGTCCCATGTTTTTTCTTTTATATTTGTTTCTAAATATGTTTCTTCTTGTCTCGCATAGCGGTGTATGCCATACCGCCTGTGTCCGCCTCTGTCATGCTCACCTCTGTTTCCCAAGTGCGCCATAGACGAACTTCGCCACCATTGGCCTTGTGTTCACATTCGTGACATCACGCCCCAGTCTGCCATAGATATACGGCACTTCAAGCCCCTTTATGCAGTAGTGGGTTATGGCAGCCACCAGCTCAACATTGTCTATGTCGAACTCTCCTGCCGCCTTGCCTGAAGCATAGACTCTCCTGAACAGCTCTATCTCGTCCTCGTCAAAGTTCTTCCTCACTTTCTCCACCATCCAGATATTCCTGAAGAACTCCGCCCTCAGGTTGCCGTTCCTCACCACAGTCTCCTTTATCATGCTCAGGTGAGTGTATATCAGCTCTATAATCTTGTCCTGGGGTCTCATCCTCATCTCCGCCACCTCGTCAAGCTTGTCAGAGAGTCTCTCAAGCTCATACTCAATCACGGCAGAATATATCTCCTCCTTGCTCTCGAAGTAGGTATACAAGGTGCGGCGTCCCTTTCCTGACGCCTTCGCGATATCGTTCATCGTTGTGTTCTCCAAGCCGTTCTTGGCAAAGAGCTGCCTGGCCACATCGACAAAATTCTGTCGTGTCTTTGATACTGACATAATCTGGAAGAATAAAAGATGTTATGAGTTGATGTGCATATGTTTTTTTACAATGATATTGTATTGTAATGCAGAATCAGCTTTGACATGAAGTAATGTAGAGGCTACAGCCCGACACATATCACTTGCTGAAAGTGCTTAGCAGGCATTGCAATGATTAATCAAATAATTCATGCACGCCCACATATATGCACACAGTACATATCGTGTGCAAAAGTACTTATTTTCTTACAACCCGCCAAACTTTTCGTCTGAAAATTACGAGAATTAGCAAAAATTACCCTCCCAAGCAAAAAAATCCAAGAAAAAATTTGCACATATCAGAAATTCTCCGTACCTTTGCATCCGCTTTTGAAACATGAGGCTTCGGCCAATAATCAGAAGATACATCGCGGAGTGGAGCAGTTGGTAGCTCGCCAGGCTCATAACCTGGAGGTCACACGTTCGAGTCGTGTCTCCGCAACTACATTCAAGCCTAACCGTCGAGGTTAGGCTTTTTTCTTTTCACGCCCCTCCCCCACCACCCTCTCCCACCGAGCTACACGTGTCATGCTGATGCAAAAAAAAGACACGTACAAGCAATCAATGGAGGCTGTATGGAGCATCAGTACCCCCGTGTCAGCGGTCAAATGTTAAAGGCATTTCCTGATGAACTGAAAGATTTTACAACAATCGTTTGCATTTCTCAAAAAATCTTTATACCTTTGTACAGAAATAATGAAATCACCATCATTATATGATGAAGCGCAGGAGAGACGAATGAACATTCCCACAACATGATTTTTTTGTACCGTGCGTCTTTTTTTGTTGCGCTCAAACATACCCCAGCCCGTCCATCCCCATTTTGGAATACGGGCTGCCGGCAAGACCTTAACCTCTTGTCCCTCAACGCCTTATAGACGTCTGAGAAACCCAAGATATACACATTATCTTACGTGTGAAGAAACAATTCGATAATTACCTCCCATTGGTCAGTGGGTCCAAAGGACAAGTCTCGTGACAAGAACCCGTGACCTTCCGCGACTCTCCGTGTGAAGATAATTCGATAATTCGTGACCTTCCGCGACTCTCCGTGTGAAGAAACAATTCGATAATCCGAGAAAAGAAGAACCCCCGTGACCTTCCGCGACACTCCGTGTGAAGAAAATTCGATAATTCGTGACCTCCGCGACACTCCGTGTGAAGAAAATTCGATAATTCGATAATTCGTGATAAAAAGAAAATTCATGACAGACATCCGTGACCATCCGTGATTCTCCGCGTGACAAGAAGTTCTTCGCGTGAGAAAGATTCTATAATTCGTGACAAGAAACATGACCTCCGCGACAATCCGCGTGACAAGAAGTTCTTCGCGTGAGAAAGATTCTATAATTCGTGACAAGAAACATGACCTTCCGCGACAATCCGCGTGAAGCCCCCACCCATCCTATAAGACAATAACAACAAAGAAAAAGCGACACACAATCATGAGAAGCTTAACACCTTTTCAGACCCCATTTCACCAGGCAGCGCCCCTGCCAACATTCAGGAAAAACGCCCTACTACTTGCAATTCTCGGCATCCTATTCGCCATACCATCATCCGCCCAGCCCACACCATACTACAAACTCGTCACCTCCAGCGACGAACTCGTTCCAGGAGAGCAATACATAATCTGCTACAACGACAAGCAGAGCGAATTTGTCAGCATCATGAAGACCTACGTTGATAAAGAAGACAATTGCGGAAAGGTCGACACTCACAGAGCCAAAACAACATTCGACGACAAGATACCAGCTCCAAAGGGAAGCTCAATCATCACCCTCGAAGCAGACGGCGACAAATGGAGACTCAAAACAGAAGACGAGAAATATTATTCATTCAAGGCGTCTAATGACCGCCTTGTAACAACTCCCGAGAAAACCAATTACTCTATATACGAAATTGTAATAGACCCAACCGACAGCCATGTCGTAATAACATGCCCCAACAAACCCGGATACACCCTACAATACTACAACGAAAAATTTGCAAGTTACAAAACAACAAAATCCCCCGTCTATCTATACAGATATTATTCAGACTACTATACCAGAGCGAAAGCATCCTACAACTACGCCACCATCTGCCTGCCCACCGTTGCCACAGACCTCTCCCATACCTTCGGGACATTCTACACCATCGCAGGCAAGACGATGAAGAACAACGAAGTGACAGCAATCGTCATCGAGGAGACCTCAAGCCTTGAGGCCGGCAAAGGGTATATATTCAAATACAACGAAGGCACCCGTATTGTGGCCATAGAGCATAAAGGAGAGACGACCGATATAGCAACAGAGAACAAAGGAATGATAGGCAATCTGTCAGAAGAAGCGAAGAACGTTCCCATAGGATGCTATATCCTCAAGAGCGATAAGATATTAAAGAATGCAGCTTCTCCTAATGTAACCATCGGCCAGTACAGGGCATACATCGACCTCACCGATGTACCCGTATTTACCGGAACGCTGAGCAGCAAGATGGTACGCTTCGACATCAACGACGAGACAACACACATATCTGTCATAAACCCCGGAAACAGCAGCAAGCCCCAAAAGACATTCAACACCCAAGGAACCTTAGTAGACGAGAGCTACAAAGGCATAGTAATCTATGGCGGAAAGAAAATTCTGAGGAAATGAGCACAAAGAAAAGGCTTGTATATCACGAACCGACAATAAGCATCATAGAAATCGAGGAGTATAAGCTGCTATGTGCTTCAGGCGCCCCCGTCATTAGCGGTACAATAACAAGAGGCGATGACATAACAGGCGAGACATCAATCTCCGGCGACGCCAAGCAGCAGTTCCATCCCGACCTATGGTCATCAGACACAGACTCCCCGTATTGGCCTATAGACAACGACGAATAGCCCCCATTCGCATGAAGAGCAAGCCCCACAACCATCCGCGACACTTCGTGTGATTGAAAGAAATTCGGCAATCACCTCCCTGCGGTCAGTGGGTCCAAGGACAAGTCTCGGGACAAAAAATTCCGTGACCTCCGCGACATTCCGTGTGAAGAAACAATTCGCAAATTCGCAAATTCGGGACAAAGAAAACCACGTGATCTCCGAGACACTCCGCGTGAAAAATATTCGATAATTCGAAAATTCGGGACAAAGAAAATCCGTGAACTCCGCGATTCTCCGTGTGAAGAACAAATAGACCCCCCTTCGAGTGACAGAAAGGAAAAAACAGCATCCAATGGAAACCAATCCGAGTGATATCCCCTGGCACGTCATGTATGGCCGTTACGCCACCCCCCGTGTCATTCATGAGCTACAGCGCCTCCACACCGACACCACCCTCCCCTGGCGTCTCCATGACTTCTTCGTCCCGATGCAGACAGTCAGTGGCCGTGAGCGCCTTGCCCCCGGCAGCTACATCTTCCTCCGCGCCACGCTCCATGACATCCAAGCCATGCGCAAGGGCAGCCTTCTCTCCACCGACATACGCCATGTCCGTTCCTCCGCAGGCAAACCGATGACCATCGAGGCCCATGATGTAGACAATTTCCGCCATGTCCTCCATCTCCTCCGTTCAGAAGCCCGTATAGAGCCCATCCCAGCCACCCCCCATGTCGGCGACCACATACGTGTCCTCCGCGGCCCCTTCGCCGGAGTGGAAGGAACGCTTCGCTCATGCCGAGGCCACAAGACATGCACCGTCAATGTCACCCTTGGCAGACTCCTCTCCGTCCCCATCCTCACCCTCAGTCTCGACGACGTCCAGTATCTCGACCTCCCCTCCGTCTCGCGCAATTACAAGCGCATCCACGATTTCCTATCCATTGCAGAAGCCTCACTGCTCCGTCGCCGCCAACTCACCCCTGAGGATATTATCCATCTCCAGCACCTTGTCGACCAATACTCCGCCGTCACCCTCAGCGGCAAGCTCCGCCACACCCACGCCCAGGCCATGTGCTACGCCCTCCAGGCCCTCGGCCAGGGAGACACCACAGTTTATCTGAAATACCACGATATACTCAAAGAATAGTCTCCCCCTCACCCCAATAACCATCCGCCCCCTGTTTTCCACGGAGAGATATATTTTTTGGAGCATTATATATATAATAAGGTGTAAACCTTCCCGCCTGCGCGAAACATCCTCCGCAGGCTAACAAAGCTTCATCCCCCAGTGTTAAAATGAGGGGATTCTGAGTAGTTACTTGACCCGGAAATTATTATAAATAGTGTTAACATTTTTGGGAATTTTGCGTAACTTGTGTTAATTTTGTATATTGGTAAAATCATAAAGATTACGTTTGATTTATGGGAATCTACATAAACGAGATAACAATTCACAGACTTCTCGATAAGAGCAATTTGAAGATTCAAGCACAAGATGATGGTGAACTGCATCATTTTATCCTTACCGGACCTAATGGTGCAGGCAAGACAACTTTGTTTAACGCCTTAGCGAAGTCTATCGATAGCATGTTCAAAAATACAGTTTTTGATTTTGCTGATTACAAGCAAAAACTTGAATTTTATGAGGGATGTTTGTCTAAAGCAAAAAAAGAAGGCAAGATTGTAGAGATTGAACGTTACAGAGAGAAATGTGAATACTATAAAGAACGTTGCGAGAATCTCTGGGGAACTGTAGAATTGTCAGGATTGAACTATCCTGAGATTTTTTCACTGATAAGAAACCGTAAATATGTGATTGCTTTCTTCGGTGCAGAGAGATTGTCTCATTTTATTCAGGTAAAATCGCCTGAAAAACCAGATTTGTCACTGAAGGAGTTGAGGAGATCAAAGACAGAAGAGTTTATCAAGTTCTTGGTTGACTTGAAATTCCAACAGTCTATGGCAAATAACGAGGGATGCAAAGAGGATGTGGAGAAGATTGCCAAATGGTTTGAGGGATTTGAGAATATCCTTAAAAAACTGTTCAGTGATGACGCTCTCAAGCTCTCTTTCGACTATAGGAATTATATCTTTTATATTGAAAAGACAGAAGGGCGTTTTCCTTTTACCGACCTTTCCGACGGTTATTCCTCCGCTCTCGATATAGTGGCCGATATAATATTGAAGATGCAAGACGGGGAAAATGTCGTTAGGACATACGATGTTCCTGGCATGGTGTTTATTGACGAGATCGAGACCCACCTTCACTTGAAACTTCAGCGTGAGATATTGCCATTGTTGATTTCGATATTCCCAAATATCCAATTTGTCGTTACCACCCATTCGCCTTTCGTATTGAACTCCGTTGAGAATGCTGTGGTATATGACTTGAAGAACCAAGAGACTGTTACTGACCTCACAGACTACTCATACGAAATAATCACGGAAGGTTATTTTGGAGTCAAAACAGAATCAGATAAACTCAGAAGAAATATTGACAAGCTCAAGGGGTTACTTGAAAACAAAAGTCGTACACGAATCGAAGAAGACGACCTAAAAAGACTAATCAATAGTTTCAAGAGTTTGCCAGATGTTGTAGCACCCGAAATCAAGGCTCAATATCATGAACTTATGATACGTTATGCTCAATAAACAGTGTTAGTATGATTAGAGTGAACAAAAGACATGAGGCACCGCAAACTTTGGAATCTCATGGCTATAATCACGATGATGTAAAAAGGTCATTGCTTGAAGATCAACATGAAAAGTGCTATCTATGCGAGCGTAAGTTGACAACAGACTATCAAGTAGAGCATCTCGTGTCTCAAAAAGGCGATGAGGAGAAAATAAACGAATGGGGCAATCTATTCGTGGCATGTAATTACTGTAATGACCGCAAAAAGAACAACTACGATGATATACCATTGCCTGACAGTATGGATTTCGAGGACGTAATCCAACAGGGATGTGATATGGAATCAAAGAGAGCTGTCTTTACAATCTCCGAAGATGACCAAAAGGCGAAAAAGTTGGTGACACTTCTTGAGAAATTATACAATGGCAAGATTCCCGGAAAAAGGAATCTTATGGAAGAGAGATTTTGGAACATTTTTGTAGAGGATTACGCAGGTTTTCTTGCCAGGCTTCATGCTTACATAGACAACCGGGATTCAGATACATATCAGCTTGTAGTTGATGATTTAAGCCAGAATGCATCCATTTTGGGATTCAAATATAATTTCATCAAGCACAATACTGATTTATTTGAGACTTTTAGGGATAAAATGAAATGGAATAAGGAGTAAATTTTCTGGGGTCATAGGGACAGGTACATTGATTCAATAGCATAAAAGCATTATGCCACGGCAAGCTCGAACGATATCACCCACCAGCATTTATCACGCCACGGAGTATGGCGTGAACAAACAGCAGGTGTTTGAGGATGAGGAGGACTACATACATTTCCTTAACATCCTTCGTAGGCAAACGCAGCCTGATGTTGACGCACAGGGTCAGACCTTTCAGCCCCGATGTCATGTCTATGCCTATTGCCTGATGGGCAATCATGTACATCTCCTTCTCAAGGAAGGATCTGCGACCATTGGCAACATAATGAAGCGGATAGCCTCATCATACGTATATCACTATAATCACAAATACGGCCGAGTGGGACATCTGTTTCAGGAGCGGTTCAAGAGCCAGCCTGTCAACGACTTCTCGTATTTCACCACACTTCTCCGCTATATACACCAGAATCCATTGAAGGCGATGCTTGTCGATAGCATTGATGAATATGAATGGAGCAGTTGGCAGGAATACAATGGAACAGCCAATCAAGGTTTTTGCTCAACACAGGTTGTTCTCGGTCGCATACCCTTTGCCGACTTGAAAGCCCTTGTCGAAACTCCTTTGGCAGAAGAAGATGCCAACCAGTTCATTGATGTCGATGTTCGTCCCACGAAATCAACATATTCAGATGAAGAGATATGGCAACTTCTCTCAGCCCTAAGTGGAGCAAGCAATGCTGCCCAGTTTCAGGCACTTCCTCGTCCACAGCAGAAGCTTCATCTCTTTGCAGCACATGAAGAAGGCATCGGACTCCGCACCCTCTCACGTCTCACAGGCGTTCCATATTCCATAGTTCAAAGGGCGACAAGCGATACCGTCCGTTATGACAGCATGGTATGTGAGTCTCTTCCTGGTGACGAGGATTATCAGTCCTACATTGATGATTCGGAATATGAGAAGTACCCAGAATATTAACATTTGTTGCGGGGCAGCGGAACCTGTCCCTCTGACCCGCCTAATCAATAATCAATCATCAGAAACTTGCGTAGATTGATGAGCTCCGCTTAATATAAACGATGTGCGAATAATCAATAATCAGTCATCAATCATCAATAATCAATAATCAGTCATCAGTCATCAATAAGGTTACGGTTCGATGTTACCTGTCCCTGTAGCCCCGGGGATTAATGATTCTACATATATAATATATCGCTAATACACTATGTCAATAATTGATTTTAATAAAAGACATACATTGGATTGGGATAAGATGCACAAACATATGTCTTCTCCCGATAGTCTTGTATTCATTGCCACTGATGAGAATATTATAACTTGCCCTACTTCTATAGACTTAAAAGTAGGGGAAGCATATATTATCCCTGGAAACAATCATACATTTGCTATACCGAATAAGGGTTTAGAAGTCAAACCTCACCATTCTGTCGTGGTTTATACAAATGAGAGATTAAAGCTTCCATATAATGTATTTGGCGTTGTTACAGGGAAAGGCTCTTTCATTTTCAGAGGTTGTTTCCTTTCTACAGGAAAAATTGATCCAGCATTTGACGGTAAACTAAAAATCGGCTTTTATAATGGTGGAAATAGAAAAATAATTCTTCATACAGGAGATTCTTTTGCTACAGCATACTTCTTAAACACTGATTCGACTCTGACCGCCCCCCTAAGTCAATATCAAACTGAATTATCACCAGATTTGCCGCTGATTAAGTGGTATAACAAATACTGGATGTTTGTCAAAGAACATTGGATCAGTTTCTTGGCATGGCTAATTCTTGCAGTGCCTGCAGCCGTCTATTACAGTTTGGAATCTTTTAAAATTATAAAAGTATGGTTATCACTGGAGTAAACCTTAGAGAATTAATCGAACAATATGATGTGGTTCCTCTCTGTTGTTTCGACATGTTTTCTTTAACGTTGCATCTTAACAGCAACATAACTAAATACAACATGCCCGCAGGTCATGTAGTCACCTATGGTGAGGAAATCAAAAATGCTCACATTACCCGTGAAACTATATCAAGCGAGTACATCCTGAACCCGGGACAGGCTATTTTGGCTAGCTCATGTGAAAGAGTCAAGATGCCAGCTGGCTATATGGGCTTTTTACAAACCAAAGGTTCTTTGGCCAGACTGTTTGTTACAGTACATTGCTGCGATGGACAAATAGAGCCTGGTTTTGAAGGTCGTGTGACATTTGAGATTTGTAACATAGGTCAAATGAGAGTTCGTTTGTTGCCAGAATGCCCAATTGCTCAACTTTTCATTATAAAAACAAGTTCTGATAAGGATTTTTATGATGGAAAATATAATAACTCTGATGAACCCACTTATAGCATGAAATAATATGAAAACAGAACTTACACTTGCTGTGCCAACTAGTAAATTATGGCAAATACTGGAATATAAAGAGAATGCTGTCATAAAAGTTATTGATAAGGATATTATGACAAAAATACTCTCAGAAGGTATCTTTGAACAACGTAATATATTAGAAAATGACCCTTCCCACAAACAGATAATCCCATACGCTGTTATATGTTGTGGTGATGAGGTCTATTTATTCCATCGTACAAAGAAGCAGACAGAATCACGTTTGCACAATCTCTACTCTTTAGGTGTAGGTGGTCACATGAACCCCTTTGGAGACAAATTGGACTTGGCATATATGCATCATGAATTAGAACGCGAGATGACAGAAGAAGTGTTGATGCATGACGAATGCCGTGTTGAGCGAATTGAACCAGTCGGTTTTATCAATGATGATACAAATGAGGTAGGCAAAGTGCATCTGGGAGTACTATATAACATAATATTGAATAATAAATCTTTGGAAGTTAACGAAAAAGATAAGATGACCGGGATGTGGATAAAGAAAGATGACTTACACAAGTACTATCCTCAGATGGAGTCTTGGACAAAAATATATGTTGACCTACAAAAGTTATGAGGTATTATCCAGTCATAGAATCTGCTCCATATTGCTGTTGGGCCGCCTCTTTAGAATCAATCTTAAAGAGGCATGGCTATAATCATGTCTCGCAATATGATATAGCGAACTATTTAGGGCTTGTTGTATTTGAAAGCGACAAGAATGATATGCCAAAGGCTCTGACTAATATTTCTTATACAACAGACCCGAAAAAGGTTGGTCTTCACATATACGATGATACATTGCCCAATTTATTCCATCATTTTAATTTGCCCTTCAAAGAGAAATATATTGGATGGCAATACATTTCAGATTGGAACTTCGAAGATATTTTGAATGGTATAAATCCCGATTATGACGTGATGATATATTTTGACTTTGGCAGGATTTATCATGAAGATAAAAATTATGGTGTAGGTCATACTGGCCTTTTCGTGTCAATGGATAAATCCTCCAAGATTGAATTACTCAATCCGGGACCAAGATTCCTCGGTTTGAACAATTTCGTTTCAGATGATATAGTTGATGCAATTAGGGCAAGAGAAGGTGGTATCTCAATAATATATAAAGGATAAACTAAAGGGTCAGGGGACAAGTACCTGAGCCATCCATATTGAATTAAGTAATGGCACGTACAGCAAGAACGCATTCAGATAGCGGAGTCTATCACGCTATATTGAGAGGGGTAAACAAACAACAGATTTTTGAGTGCACTGAAGACTAGCAGCGCTTTCTAAATATCTTGCGTACTCTAACAGTTCAGGAGCAAGACGAATCTGGACATCGTTCAAAACCTAACTGTGTGGTATATGCCTACTGCCTGATGGGAAACCATGTCCACCTTCTCATCAAAGAATCCAGTGAGACCCTCGCTCAAATCATGAAGCGCATATCCTCATCCTATGTATATTACTACAATCACAAGTATGGACGAATAGGGCATCTCTTTCAGGAGCGATTCAAGAGCCAGCCTGTTGGAGACTGGGATTATTTCGTCACACTGCTTCGGTATATCCATCAAAACCCACTCAAGCCTCATCTAGTCACCTCCCTTCGAGAATACAAATGGAGCAGCTGGCTTGAATATATTGGACAAGAAAAGAATGCTTTCTGTGCCATAAATGTAGTCCTAAGCAGAATTAGTCTTGAGGAGTTATCAAATCTCATAGCAGAGCCTCTGGCCGAAAAAGAAGAAGAAGGACTCCTTGATATAGAAGAAACACCTGTCAAGACCTGCTACTCCGATGAAGAGATATGGCATGTACTCACAAATCTGTGTGGCATGACCACCGCTGCTGAGTTTCAGCAATTGCCACGACCTCAGCAGAAGCACTATTTATGGGAAGCCCATGCAAAAGGAATAGGTCCTCGCGCATTGTCCCGCCTTACAGGCGTACCATATTCCATCGTGCAAAGGGCAACAAGTGCAGAAAATGATAAAAGACTCCAGGCGGGAATGGTATGTGAATCTACCCTTGAAGACGAAGACTGGTATTCCTACTGCTCACCTGATGAATTCGAGCTCTACCCGGAGTATTAATATCTTTAAGACACTACTGTCCCGTTAAAGTGGACTAATCGCTCTTTGAATTAATTGAAATACAG
>SAMEA3663208__coassemble_224_pt1 | contig 23180 bp, 13 predicted proteins | sample SAMEA3663208__metabat2_high_PE_004 | metagenome-assembled genome bin SAMEA3663208 (sample SAMEA3663208) | pig gut metagenome | biome: pig gut; feature: pig-associated habitat; material: faeces | place: China | collected 2013
GCGACCGTTAGAAACCGATGGAGCAGCGAGAGGAGAGACCAAGCTTGCTTGGGCTATCCCGAGTCGTGACAGAGGAAGACAAAGTCAACCGATGGAGCAGCGAGCGGAGAGACCAAGCTTGGGCTAACACGTGTCGTCTTCCTCCTTCACGCCTCGGCAATATTCAAGTTTTTGAAGATGGTGTCGTATATTCTCATCCTTTTTGTCTTGTATTCCTATCCATGTATTTCGGTTACATATCGTAACCCCTACCGATGGGCCCGCAAGAGATACCGCATGACGCGCCCAAACAACACAGATGACACGCTCATTCAGTACCGACTGCCTTTTTGCTGATAACACAACAAAACTGTAAGCAAATTGTCCCTTCCTGTTTCAGACTGTAAGCTGCACGTTGTCCGGCCTTTTCTCCCTCTTTTCCAATCCCCGACTTTCTCTTATCCAATCTCCGTCTCCCTCTTATCCAATCTCCGTCTCCCTCTTTTTCTCTTCCTCTCCTCCCACTCGGTAATCCCCTCTCTCCTATTTCCATCCCTCCTTCCCGTCTCAGCGGCTGTTCTTGCCAGCTGACTTTGATTCTCTTTCCCCTGCCCACATTTCCCCTCCTTGCCGCTATCATCAACAAAAAACGGCCCGAAAACCGCCATTTCATCGGTCTTCGGGCCGTAGCTCGTATTGTTATGTCTTGAGGCTGCCATCTGTCACGGCATGCCCCTCTGTCAGTCTGTCTTTACTTCTCAGACAGGGCGTTCAGTATATTCAGACAGGCCGCTCAGTATATAAACACGCGTATATCCTTTGCGCTGTGAGGCGCGCCCTGCTCAGCACGCGGCAGATACTCTATGGCTGTCACCGTCTGCTCTGTGCCCATGTCTATGACGACGAGGTGGGGCAGGGCAGCGCTGTTCTCTGTCTGCCAGTAGGTCGACTCCTGGAGGTCGAACATCTTGTCGAGGGTGCTGTTGCCGCGCTCGCTGTCGGCGTAGCGTGCCACCCATGCGTTCCTGTCTATACGCACGTTCTTATCGTTCCGCGCGTATATCTCCGCTATGGCTGTCGGCTGCTTGCCGTCGTGGTTCGCCGTCACCTCGATGGCTATGTAACGTCCCTTCGCAGCCGCTGGCAGGTCTATGCGCTGCCATCCGTTGCCGTCCTTCAGTGTCGATGAAATGGCGGGTTTTGCAGAGTTCAGGTCAGGGCGGTCGCCTGGATTGTTATGCTTGTTGGTCTTCTCCAGGTTCAGTTTGTCTATCTCCGGCTTGTCCTGGCAGAAGGCGGTCGGTTTGCCCTTAGGGCCTACCACATCGAGCACGATGACCTCGTTCCTGCCCTTCTTCAGCCAGCATCCCGGCACATAAAGCGTCTGCTGTGGGCCTATGCTCCAGAATCGTCCTATGGCGTGGCCGTTGACATACACCTGGCCTTTCTGGAAAGCCTCTGTGTTTATGAATGTGTCGCCTGTGCGGCTGAGGTTGAAATATCCGCGGTAGTATCCCGCCTTCGAGTCGAGGACATTCTTCCCGCAGCCCTTTGCGAGGGCTCCAACGGCTGTCTCGTAGCTGTCAGGGATTGTCGAGCATGTCCACTGGCGTGGTGTCCACAGTCCGCGGTTGGAGGCTATCGTGACATCGCCTATGATGCCCTTGTAGTCCTTTATGGCGCGTCCGAAGTTGATACGCCCCATACCCTCTACGACGATATCGAGGCGGGTACCCTCGCTTATGTCGGGCAGAGCCACTGTGCGCTCGTTCCTCACGCGGTCTATCGTCCCTATGCGGCGGCCGTCGAGGTAAATAATGGCGTAGTCATGCACATCGGCTGTCAGCGTCACACCCCCGTGTATTGCGGGCAGGGTGGTGGTGTAGAGCATCGTGCCCCATCCCATGTCCATGTCCTCGAATGTCAGCGGGCTGTCGCTCATGGCCATCGTGTCAGAGCCGACAAGCAGTGGCATGAACTCGTCGAGGCTGAACTCAGGCACGCTGATAATCTTGGCAGGGGCGCTGGGGACAGCGGGGAGCTTGCGGTCAGAGTATTTCTGGAGAGTCTTCCTCAGCAGCCAGTACTTCTCTGTCGCGTGGCCATACTCGTTTATCGGCGCGTCATAGTCATACGATGTCACATCGGGCTGGTAGCCAGGAGAGTTCGCTCCGGCCCAGTGTCCGAATGATGTGCCGCCGTGAGTCATATAGAGCGAGAAGCTGATACCTTTCGAGAGCATCTCGTCGATGCCGCCCACCATGGCGTCGGCAGGGCGCGTCTCGTGGCGCGCACCCCATTTGTCGAACCATCCGCTCCAGAATTCCGAGCACATCTTCGGGGCGTCGGGACGCAGCTCGCCTAAGCGGCGGAACTGCTCGTCGATGTTAGCGCCTGTGCCGAAGTTCATGGTCCATACCAAATCGTCGAGCCCATTTCGGGTGAAGTTGGAGGCCCAGTCACACTGGAAGAGTGTCATCTCCTTGCCCCACGATGCCCTCAGCATGTCGCGGATGGCCGATACATAGGGCTTGTCCTCGCCGTATGAGCCGTACTCATTCTCCACCTGGACCATGATGATGGGGCCACCATGCTGTATGGAGAGAGGTGCCAGCTGCTCAGCCACCTTCTCCTCGAACTTCCCGACACGCTCCATGAAATACGGGTCCTGCTCCCTCAGCCTGATGTCCTTCTTCTTCAGGAGCCACCATGGCAGGCCGCCCATCTCCCATTCGGCACAGACGTATGGGCCGGGACGCACAATGACATACATCCCATGCTTCTGGGCGAGACGGCAGAATGCCGCCACGTCGTTGTTGCCAGTGAAGTCAAAGGCGTCGCGCTGCGGCTCATGGATATTCCAGAAGACGTATATGCAGAGCGTGTTCATGCCGAGCGCCTTGCACATCCTGATGCGGTGCTCCCAGTATGGGCGCGGGATGCGTGGGTAATGAACCTCGGCCGCCTTCACCGTGAAAGGCTTGCCGTTCAGGAGGAATGTCTGCTTCCCTGCCGTGAATGTGCCGCCCTGCTGTGCAGCGGAGGCGCATAGCGGAAGCATGAAAGCGAGCATTAATGCCAGTAATAATGTCTTTGTCTGTCTCATAGATGATATTTGGTTTTTTTATTCGTGTATGTATGTTTCTCCCACTCAGCCGTCCGGCAGGGCTTTCCCCGTGTCCTGGCTGGTGACTATATATATTAATGTGGATGCGGAGAGGCTCCCGTCATGTCCCGTCTGCCCGCTTCTCTCAACAGAGGTTGTGGGCGGTTGATGGTCACGGCGTGGCGTGCCGGCCGTCTGTTGGCTCTCTCGCTGTCGCGTGCCGGGCGCTGTCTGTCCTATCCCCTATAACGCAGAAAATGGACAGACATTGTATCCTGTCTGTCCATTCACCTTAAAAAGTAATACCTACTGAAGAATTTTTGAGTATGCAAAGAATTAATGCATGTTGGTACTATATATTAAACTAACTAACCTTTCTTGTCTTCTGTTCCAGGACGGCTTGCCTTTGACATGGCTATTGTGCCCTCCTGGTTTTTTCTGTTGCAAATTTAATTATTAAAAATTCCACCCGCTATAAATATTCGTTATATCATCATAAAAATTCGTTCATAATGTCGTTGTGAATCATTTTTCCTCTTCTTTACCTCCATTACGTAACATTATTTATCGGCTAATTACCCATTTCTTACAAACAAATACCTTTTAGTTATACACCGTGTCTGTGAAATGGGATAAATTTGCAGTGTGAACAGTATGTCGTCATTCCTCCATCAGAGCCCGGATATCCGGGACATACGGGCCATCCGGGCCATCAGTTGACAGCCTGTTACAATAACTCCGACTTTCACCTACATTAACTATATACGTTTATGCTTAAAGAAATACTTACTCTGGCGGCTCTCCTTGTCAGCATGACAGCAGGAGCCCAACGCATCCTGGCTGATGATATCGTGCAGACAGGAGACATCTTCGCTGACACCGACGGCAAGCATATCAATGCCCACGGTGGAGGCATATTATTATATAAAGGTACATACTACTGGTTTGGCGAGCACAAGTCAGAGACCACAAGCTCAGCCCTTGTGGGTATCACATGCTACTCTTCGAAGGACCTCAAGCGCTGGCGCAACCGCGGTGTGGCACTCGCCGTCAGCGACGAGAAGGGCAGCGAGATAGAGCGCGGATGCATCATGGAGCGCCCGAAAGTCATCTACAACCCCACGACGAGGAAGTTCGTCATGTGGTTCCACCTCGAGCTGAAAGACCTTGGCTACCGTGCCGCCCGCGCCGCAGTGGCCGTCAGCGACCGCCCCGAGGGGCCATACCGCTTCGTGCGCTCTGGACGTGTGAATGCCTACAAATGGCCCGTCGAGTTCTCTGCAGACGATATCAAGCACGCCGAGAGCCTCGACGAGAAGCAGGCAGGAGACTGGTGGACACCATCATGGCGCAAGGCAATAAAGGAAGGACTGTTCCTGAAACGCGACCTCAAGGGAGGACAGATGTCGAGAGATATGACTCTCTATGTCGATGACGACGGGAAGGCATACCATATCTTCTCGTCAGAGGAGAACCTCACCATACACATAGCCGAGCTGAACAGTGACTACACATGGCACACAGGACGCTACACACGTGTCGCACCAGGAGGACAGAACGAGGCGCCCGCCATATTCAAGCACAACGGGACATACTGGATGATAACATCGGGATGCACGGGATGGGACCCCAACGAGGCACGCATGTTCTCCGCACCCTCCATCTTCGGCCCATGGACACAGCACCCCTCGCCATGCGTAGGGCCCAATGCGAAGAAAACATTCGGCGGACAAAGCACATTCATTCTCACCATGCCCGACGGACAACATATCTTCATGGCAGATATATGGAGGCCGAAACACCCTATCGACGCACGTTATATCTGGCTCCCCATTGATTTCGGTCAAGACGGGAAACCAGTCATAAAATGGCCTGAAAATAAGCAGAATTAACGAGAAATAACGCTTTTTGATATTCAAATACCGCATTGTTATATATCAAGAGCCTCTTTCTGCGTAATTTTGCAAGCGGAAAATCTACTTAAATATTTATAATGCTTAACTAATAACTAAAAACCATTATGGAAATGAATCAACGAAAGTTCATGGTGTCAACACGACGCCTGGCCATGATGCTCATCATGGCTCTCGGTTCTTCCCTCATGGCTTTTGCTGCTTCGGCAGAGAACTCCATACAGGCAGTTCAGCAGCAAGGCGATGTAAAGGGCACCGTTACCGATGCGAATGGTGAGACAATCATCGGAGCGACGGTGAGAGTCTTAGGAACACAAAACGCCGCCATCACCGATATCGATGGCAACTTCACAGTCAAGGCAAATCCCGGACAGATTATTGAGATATCATATGTGGGATGCAAGACTGCTCGCGTGAAGGCTACAAGCCAGCCAATGAAGGTGGTTCTTGAGGACGACTCGAAGACTCTCAACGAGGTCGTGGTGGTCGGTTACGGCACAATGCGCAAGAAAGACCTCACTGGCTCTGTAGTGCAGATTAAACCAGAGAAACTTGCCGACCAGAACCCTGGCTCTGTCCAGGACCTTCTCCGTGGCACACCAGGTCTGCAGATTGGTTTCGACTCTTCTGCCAAGGGCAGCGGCGCCTCTATACAGCTCCGTGGCCAGAACTCACTCTACACAGAGGGCAGCCACAACTCACCGCTCATCATCCTCGACGGAATGCAGTTCAACGGAGAGCTCTCAGAGATTAACCCCGATGATATCGGACAGATTGACGTGCTGAAAGACGCTTCTTCTGCTGCTATCTATGGTGCTAAGGCAGCCAGCGGTGTCATCATCATCACTACAAAGAAAGGTAAGGTAGGAAAGCCTGTCATCAATCTCACAGCCAACTTCGGTGCAAACACAAAGGCAAAGTATCGCGATGTATTCAACGCTACTGAGTATATGAAGTATCGCGAGGACTGGTTCAAGGCAACTACTTATGGCTATGGTGCTGACGGCAACTGGGGCTACTACGGCACGGACAGCAAGATTCCTGTAGGCTACTACGACCACTATAGCACAGTGGGGGATACAGACTCTTGGGCAAAGAACGGCCCTAAGACCCTTGGCGACAACGAGAGCCTTGAGGCTCTCTACGCACGCCGTATGGGACTCGACGGCGACGCTTCACTCCTCGGTCAGAACTATCTCGCAGGCAAGACCTACGACTGGAACGACGCAGTATTCCAGACAGGTTTCATCCAGGACTACAACGCCAGCATCTCAGGCGCCACAGACAACCTCAACTACTACATGAGCTTCGGCTACCTCAACAAGGAAGGTGCCATCCAGGGCGACGAGTACAAGGCATACCGCGCAAGCATGAAGATTAACGCGAAGATAACCAACTGGCTTGAAATGGGTGCCAACGTAAACTTCCAGGACCGTAACGACGTATCAAGCGCAGTGCCTCTCGGCGGCAACTACTGGGACAACAACCAGTTGCGCCAGTCGCCATACTCTCTCCGCTTCGACGAGAATGGCAACGAGGTACAGTATCCTACCAGCGGCAACCCAACCAACGGTGGTTACAACTATCACTTCAACGATAAGTACGACGACCTTGAGAAGGGCTACACCGTGCTGAACACCATCTTCAACGCAAAGGTGACATTGCCTTACGGATTCACATATTCGTTCAATATCGCTCCACGATACCAGTGGTTCTACGACCGCTACTTCATGTCGGCAGAACTTCCTAACAGCGACCCTGCTGGACGTGGCGTAAACCGTAACACATCAAAGACGTTTGACTGGTCTCTCAACAATACCATCACTTGGGACAAGACATTCGACAAGCATCACTTCACCGTGACCCTCGTACAGGAGGCAGAGGAGAACCGCTACTGGTATGACGAGATACACGCACGCAACATCACTCCTACCGACGCTCTCGGATTCCACTATGTCTCAGGTGCCAACATGGAGCAGAGCTCTATCTACACCAACGACACACACTCAAGTGCTGCAGCATACCTCGGCCGTCTCTTCTACAGCTACAACGACCGCTACATGTTCACCGGAACTGTTCGTCGCGACGGTTATTCAGCATTCGGTTCAAACAACCCATGGGCTACATTCTGGTCAGTCGGCGGCAGCTGGGTATTCTCAGAGGAGAAGTTCGTCGACCTGCCTTGGCTCGACTATGGTAAGCTCCGCGTGTCATACGGTACTAACGGTAACCGTTCGTTAAAAGATACCTACCTCGCACTTTCTAACCTCGCCAACGGCGGTGTGATGGGTTATTATCAGAACACCTCTCAGGCTGTACTCCAGGCTCTGCAGATTAGCCGCCTCGGCAACCCGAACCTCGAGTGGGAGAAGACCACAGCCTACAACGTAGGTCTCGACTTCACCGTTCTCGACTATCGTCTCACCGGTAGCATCGAGTGGTACTACAAGAAGACCCACGACATGATTATGAACCAGCGTCTGCCAAACTTCACCGGTTTCTCAAGCATCACTACAAACCTTGGCGAGGTGACAAACTCTGGTGTTGAAATCACCTTGAACTCAACAAATATCAAGACAGAGGACTTCACATGGAACACCTCTGCAGGTTTCTCTTACAACAAGAACACCATCAAGCACCTCTACTATGAGTATGACGAGGATGGCAACGAAATCAACGATACAAGCAACGGCTGGTACATCGGCAAGCCTGTAGGCGAGATTTGGGACTACGAGGTTGACGGCATCTGGCAGGTTGATGAGGCTGAGCAGGCTGCACTGGTTAACCAGAAGCCTGGCGACCCGAAGGTCATCAACCATTATACAGAGGACGACAAGGTTCTCGCCGATGGCACCCGCGTGGCTGTCTATAACGACAAGGACAAGGTTTATCAGGGCACAACAGCGCCTCCTATCTACTGGAACCTCCGCAACGACTTCACATTCCTTAAGGACTGGTCGTTCTCGTTCTCACTCTACTCATACATGGGCCACAAGAGCCGCGCCGGCTACTACCTCAATGGCGACAACTCAGGCTCAATGTTCACCAACGGTTGCAACACCTACAAGAAAGAGTACTGGACACCGGAGAATCCAACTAACGACTACGCACGTCTGAATGCAGTAGGCCCAAGCGGCGCCACTGGCGTGAACAAGGTTTACAACCGCAGCTTCGTCCGTCTGGACAACATCACACTCGGTTACACCATCCCACGCAAATATACACAGAGACTGGGTATCGACAAGGTTCACATCACAGCTACTGTAAACAACGTCATGACATTCGACAGCTGGGAGTATGGTGATCCTGAGACAGGAGGCTTCTCTAACCGTCAGTTCCAGTTCGGTATCAATGTTACACTCTAAAAAAGAACAATAACAATGAAACAATATATGAAAGCAATATACAGGAGCAGCCTTGCCATCATGGCTGCAGCATCGCTGACCGCCTGCTCCGACTCGTTCCTTGAGCAAGACCCCTTGTCATTCTACGAGCCAACAACTACATATTCAACCGAGGCAGGTCTGCAGTCTGCACTCACCATGTGCGACAAGCAGCTGAAGACATACATCCTTGATGGCAACTGGAACAATGTCGGTCTCGCCACTAACTACCTCATGTCAGACGTAGGCATGTATGCCAAGACCGATATGGGAGGTGGCTTCCAAGACAACTTCGACGCCAAGCTGACTCCTACGTCAGGAATGGGCGGCGGTGGCGACGGCAACTACATGCAGCGCTTCTGGGACCAGGGCTTCAACATGGTTAAGTATGCCAACTCTGTGCTCTCTTACGTTGACCAGGTGGAAGGACTCGACGAGAAGGTCAAGAACGCCTACAAGGGCCGCGCTTATTTCCATCGTGCCTATGCCTACTACAACCTCACCCTCCAGTTTGGTGACATTCCTCTCATCACAAAACTCATGACCACTCCAAAGCAGGACTACAAGTCATGCAGCAAGGAAGCCATCTTCCAGATGCTCGTCCACGACCTGGAGTTCGCTGCAGAGAACGTGCCATCACAGCGTGATATGGAATATATCGGTATGGTGAACCAGGAGGCTTGTATGCACTTGCTCGTGAAGTGCTACCTCGTCACAGGACAGTACGACAAGGCTGAGCAGGTGGCTACTGACCTCATCAACAACCATGGTCTCCGTCTCATGACAGAGCCTTTCGGACAGTGGGTGCCTTCAGGTTGCGAGACCACATGGAAGGTGACACGTAACGTAGTTTGGGACCTTCACCGCACTCCAAACATCTGCAACCCAGCAAACAAGGAGACCATCATGCCTATCATCAACTCCAACGACCAGAACTTCACCACATACAACGTTATGCGTGCCATGTTCTGCCACTGGAGCAATAGTGTAATCCGCGACCCTCACGGATTGGCAGGCCCCGGCTCAAACTATGCCCGCAACAACGGCAATTACGATGAGACTCTCGACTGGGTGCGCGCTGCCGGACGTGGTATCGCCTTGAACCGTACTTCTTATCACTATAACAAGACCATCTGGAGCTACGACGGCGAGACTGACTGGCAAGACCTGCGCCACAACCGGGAGGTGGGTAACTGGATGGAGATGGAAGACTTCAAGTACAACAACCCGAAGTCAGACTTCTACGGAAAGAACTATCAGCTCTACGCCACAGAAGACTACGTGAAAGACGGCAAGGTGCTCGTGAAGAAGGGCGACATTCTCTGCTCTGACACCATCCGCAGCTGGTATCCTACACCTCTCTATCAGCTCTATATCCTCGACGAGGTTAACGAGGCCAATATGGGTGCCAACCAGTTCCAGGGCGCTTCAGGTAAGGGATGCAACGGCGACGTTTACCTGTTCCGCCTTGCCGATACCTACCTCCTCCGTGCTGAGGCACGCTTCTATAAGGGTGATGCTGCTGGTGCAGCTCAGGATGTGAATGCTGTGCGCCGTCGCGCTAACGCAAAGAAGATGTACACCACAGTCACCATCGGCGACATCATGGACGAGCGTGCCCGTGAGCTTTATCTTGAGGAGTTCCGTCAGGCAGAGATGTGCCGTGTCTCTTGGTGTCTTGCTAAGAGCGGCCGTCCTGACGAGTGGGGCGAGACATATGACCTGAACACATGGGACAAGCAGGACGGTACAGACCTCAATGGCGGTAGCTACTGGTACAAGCGCTGCACACGCTACAACGTGTTCAACCAGCCTTTTGGTAAGGGAGCACAGGGCAGCCAGACATTCGAGTATAAGATCAACAAGCACAACCTCTTCTGGCCGGTTCCAAACTCAGCTATCACAGCTAACAACAAGGGCACACTCCGCCAGAACTACGGTTACGACGGCTACGATGCAAACATCGAAATGTGGACCAACTGGGAGGATGCCGACGCTGATCAGTAATAAAAACATGTCTTTATAAAGAAAAGGTCGTAGCAATATGTTCATAATCTGCTTTATGTAGAAAGGTCTTTTGCTACGACCTTTTCTTAATCTTCCATACGAACAATGCCATGGTCAATGTCTGCCCATGGCATATACGATGAATCAACACTCTATGAATGACATCAATCGTCCATGGCCTGCTATTGACTATGTTATGGTTATTGAGGGCATTGATGTCTGACAATCACAGAATGAACCGATAAAAATATTATCAAGCCATGAAACGTATCACATTATTTCTCTTTATTCTTGCTGTCGCCATCTCGCCAGTGTCTGCAAAGAAGAAGGCAGCTGTAAAGCAGACTGACCGCCAGTACTGGTGCCAGCTTGCATACAGGATGTCTCAGCCGGTGCTTGAGAATATGGCTAAGGGCGAGCTGCAGAAGAATATGCAGACAGAGTTCTCACCCTCATTCGACAACCGTAACCGCAAGGTGCTCTTTATGGAATGCTTCGGCCGTCTTATGGCCGGTATAGCCCCATGGGTGGCTCTCCCTGACGATGGCACTGCCGAGGGCCGGCAGCGCGCACAGCTGCGTGAGTGGGCTTTGGCAAGCTATAAGAACGCTGTCGACCCCTCCAGCCCTGACTATCTCTGCTGGGGCATAGGCGGACAGAACCTTGTCGACGCCGCTTATATCGCCGAGAGTTTCCTCCGCGCATACGATGCGCTGTGGGTACCGCTCGATGACGTCACCAAGCAGCGGTATATAAAGGAGTTCCAGGGCATGCGCAAGATAGACCCTCCTTATACCAACTGGCTCCTCTTCTCCTCAACGATAGAGAGCTTCCTCGCGAAGGCCGGGGCACAGTATGACGAGTATCGTGTCAACAGCACATGCCGCAAGATGGAAGAGTGGTATGCGGGCGACGGATGGTATGCCGATGGCCCGTACTTCACTTTCGACTATTATTCAAGCTATGTCTTCCATGCCATGTACCTGGAGACACTACAGGCGATGATTGACGCCAAGGCCAACACACGTCTCGACTATAAGAAATACTACGACCGCGCACTGGGCCGCGCACAGAAGTTCGCCATAATCCTCGAGCGCTTCGTGTCGCCTGAGGGAACATTCCCTGTCTTCGGACGCAGCATCCCTTACCGCATGGCAGCCCTCCAGCCTCTCGCCCTGGTGGCGTGGTATGGGAAACTCCCTGCCGACCTCACATACGGACAGACCCGCAACGCCCTGACACGCGTCATGCACCGTATGTTCGACCACCAGCAGAACTTCAACGAGGGAGGCTATCTGACCATCGGATTCTGCGGCTCACAGCCTAATGTCGCTGACTGGTACACTAACAACGGCTCGCTGTATATGACCACACTGTGCTTCATGCCGCTCGGTCTGCCAGAGACACATGAGTTCTGGACAGCCCCCGTCGAGCCTATCACACAGGAGAAGGCATGGGGAGGAAAACCATTCCCCAAGGACCATCTCTGGCGCGACAATATCACAACAAAAGACAAATGGTAACTCACTACACTGTCATCCTCTCCTATCCATGATGCCAACGAAAGCACATGGCAGGGCGGATGACAGCGTATAAAAAGCGAAAAGACTCATTATGAAGCAAAGAATCATCACTCTTCTCCTTGCCATCATGGCCTTTGTGCCACAGCTGTGGGCAGAGACAAAGGCTGATGTCGAGCAGAAGATACGTCTCGCCAATAACTATTGGCAGAAGAATAACTCGCCCGAGAGCTCCGCTTTCTGGAACTGGGCGGCATACCATACAGGAAACATGGAGGTGTATAAGCTCTTGCGCGACGACTCCATGCTGCAATATTCAATACGCTGGGCGGAGCATAACAAATGGAAGGGTGCCACAGAGCCCGACCGCCGCAAATGGCGTTACAAGAACTATGGCGAGGGACAGGACTATGTCCTCTTCGGCGACTGGCAGATATGTTTCCAGACATATATCGACCTTTACTGGCTTAAACCCGAGGCGAGGAAGATAGCCAGGGCCAAGGAGGTGATGCGCTATGAGGCTTACTCCAAGCAGCATGACTACTGGTGGTGGGCCGACGCGCTCTACATGGTGATGCCTGTCATGACAAAGATGTATAAGCTGACGAACGACCGCCGCTATCTCGACAAGCTCTATGAGAACCTTCTCTACTGTGACAGCATCATGCTTGACAACGAGACAGGCCTCTACTTCCGCGACGGCAAGTATGTCTATCCTAAGCACAAGACCTCGAACGGCAAGAAAGACTTCTGGGCGAGAGGCGACGGATGGGTGCTCGCTGGCCTGGCCAAGGTATTGCAGGATATGCCCAAGAACTACCGCCACCGTGAGTTCTTTGTGCGCAAATACCAGCGTCTCGCTGAGGCTGTGGCACGCATACAGCAGCCCGAGGGCTACTGGACACGCAGCATGATGGACCCCGAGCATGCTCCTGGGCCGGAGACAAGCGGCACAGCGTTCTTCGCTTACGGCATGGCGTGGGGCATCAATAACGGCTATCTCCTCCCATGTCAGTTCCGCCCTGTTGTCGACAAGGCATGGCGTTATCTCTCAGAGGTAGCTCTCCAGCCAGACGGACGTGTCGGCTATGTGCAGCCAATCGGTGAGCGTGCCATACCCGGACAGCATGTCGACTCTCTCTCACAGGCTGATTTCGGCGTCGGAGCCTTCCTCCTTGCCGCTTGCGAGTATTACCGCCTGCTCGACAAGGAGTAAGGTGACACCAGCCCCCCATACTGCTGGGGACTGAGCCACAGATACCTGAACCAACTATTATATAACCTATTTATGGGTGTATCCCGACAGCCGCGACTGGCTTACGGGATACACCCATTCTTCTTTTCCTTCACCCACGGCCGTCATGCCATGTCCCTGCTGGCGGCGTGGGGTGTATGTCCTATGGCAGTCAGTCGTCTATCCTCAGACGTCCCTTAGCCATCCTTATCAGGTCAGGTATGTCATAATACATCAGCACAGAGGGAATGACATTCTGCATCATATCGTGCTGCATGGGGTTCTGTATGTATGTCCTCCATGTTTTCAGCGTCTTTGTCAGGCGTGTGGCGGCTATCCTCTTGTCGAGCACAGCGGTGTGCATGACGATGACAGCGTTATCGCCATCGGCCTCTATCTCCACCGTGCGGCCCTTCAGTCTCTCGTCTGCCGAGCAGAAGTCCAGCACCGTCATGAGGTCAGTGACACGCTGTCCCATCATAGGGCGGCCGGTATGCAGGGCTGTCACAGCTGTGCGGTATTGCGTGTTCCAGTATTTCGAGAGGTTGTACTCGAATATATCCGCAGTCTCACCATATCCCCTCAGGTCGGCGTAAAGCTCTATCGTGCCGTCAGATACCGCGTCGCGGCGGTCTTTCTCCATGAGCACAGCGCCCTTGCCCTTGTCTGAGAGGTGGATGCGTATCTTAGACCCTGGAGAGCTGACCGTTGGCACCCGCACAATGACAGGCACCGGATATTCCCCCTCACAGTCTATCTGGAAACGGTATTCCTCAGCGTCGCGCAGTGTAGCATGGCCCGTCTGTGTGGCTTTCCATACCTTCTCCTTGCCGTTGATGCCCAGGAGCTCCCTTATCTTACGCTGCACTGTCGCCTCGTCCTGCTGGCAGAACCGCGCCCTCATGGGCTCCAGACGGTCCATCCCGGCCTCACACTCAGCCATTGTGCTCAGTGCGTCACGGTACTCCATATTCACCTGTCCGGCCTTCGTACACAGCATCTCCTGCCTCTCTCCCCGCCAGTATTTGTATGGCTTCACCTCGCCTGTCGTGTCTCCTGTGAGAGCCTTGCGGAAGAATCTCACCATCCTCTCCTGGCTCTCTTCAGGTATGGCGTGGCCGTCATCATAGTAGAACTGCTCCACGTTCCCTGGCTCCCCGAGGGCTGTGTAGCAGGCTCTCAGCTCGTCATATCCCTGGAGTGCGCCCCAGTGGTCCACGAAGTCGAAGCGTCCGTCGAGTATCAGGAATGGCCGTGGGGCATTCATCATCGCCATATCGGCTATCTCTATCTGCTCCCTTCCCTCGTATGCCATCCACTGGCATCCGTCGCTTGGCCCCTGTGTCTCCAGTGTCCTCTCGCGTGAGGAGAAGAATAGTCCGACACATGTCGCCTTCACCCTGCTGTCCAGTCCGGCGAGATAAGCCGCCTGTGTCCCTCCACCAGAGAATCCGTAACAGCCTATCCTCTCAGGGTCAATGTCCTTTCTTGTCATGAGATAGTCTATCGCGCGGCTGTTGTCGTAGTACTCCTGTGTCGCCAGACTCGACCCGAGGAGCAGGTATGCCGGAGCCAGAAGGGTATGCTCTGTTGTCACTCCGCGAGTCATGTTCTTCCCGTCCCTGTCTATTGTCTGCTGCCTCTCGCCCTGCGACAGAGGGTCGACGACCATCACTGCTATGCCGTTCACAGCCATCTGTTCTGCCGACCCCGACCCGCTGCCCTTGCCGTCGAGTCCGTGTCCGCACATCTCTATGCATGCCGGGATGCGCCCCTTGGCGTTCTCGGGCAGATAGAGATGGGCTGTCACATAGCGTCCTGGCGCACTCTTGAAGACTATCTTCTCTATCTTGAATCCCTCTCCCCGGACAGTCCCTACGGTGCGTCCCTCGGTCTCGCCCCTTGCCGGTGTGGTGCCTGCTATGGCTTTGAAGCGTTCTCTCGCTATGCGTATGTAGCTCTCCATGGCCTCTTTCGATGCTGTCGCCTTACGGAGACTCTCCTTGCGCTCATATCCCTGGCGGTGGACATCGAGCATCTCGTAGTTGAAGAGGGATGTGGCAGTCTTGAACTTCAGGGCCTTGTATGTGTCCTGAGCTGTTGCCGGCATGGCTGTCAGCGTCATGGCGGCAGATATGATTATTGTGGTTATCTTCATGGTGTTATGATGTGTTTGATAGGATGGGTATATCATGGTGGGGTGGGGGAGATGGGCATCAGATGGCTCGTGCTGACTATGATGTGGTGATGTTGCCTGAGGGTGCAGCTATATTGTGGCGCATATCGCTCATCCCGCTGGCGCTGGTTGCCCATCCCGCTGGTGCTTGTGGCTCATCCCGCTGGCATTGTTGGCTCATCCTTCTGGTGCGGATAATCGGCATTATGTTGATATTCCAGTGGGGTATCAACCCATCGTCCGATACTCCCCCGTGGCATGAATCGCCTGCAAGCCCAGCGTCATCCAGACATCGTCTCAGGACTTTCCCTGCCTACAGCTTCACGACGACATCGAGCACGCCCTGCCCTGCTGTGAACTTGAGCAGACGGTGTGCCTCGTCGTATGTCCACCCGTCGATGAATCGTCCGCCAACGTATATCTCCTTAGGCTTCTTGTCGAGATAGGCCATGACGGTGAAGTAGTGGGCATTGGGCTTATAGCTGCCCTTCGGAGCGTTTATGCGTAACGTCCACTCTTTCTCCTTCAGCTCGCTGACAAACTCAGTCGTGGCGTACACACCCTGCTGGTATTCAGTCGTCTTGCCGTCGTCCTCGTACATCAGATAAGACGATTTGGCTGAAGGGTAGATGAGCAGTGTCATGTCAGTCCCCGCCTTCTCGCCTATATACTGCATAGGCTCCTGCATAGGTATGATAGCTCCGCGGCGTATGAATATCGGCATGATGTCTATCGGAGTGAGGAATGATTTATGCTGTCTGCCGCTAATCCGCTCTCCAGTCCAGTAGTCCACCCATTCTCCTCCGGGGAAATATACGGGGCGTGACAGAGCCCCTTTCACCGTCACAGGGCACACCATGATGTCGCGCCCGAACATGTATTGGTCAGAGATGCTGTATGTCGCCATGTCCTTGATGTTGTCGTAGAGCATCGGTGCCATTATAGGGCGGCTTGTCTTGTACATATCCCATGCGCTGGTGTAGATATACGGCAGGAGAGCATATCTCAGCGAGTCGTACTTGATGAATATCTCCTTTGCCTCGTCGCCGTATGTCCATGGCGCGTGGTAGCGTGGGTGGTCCATGCCGAAGAGTATGGCAACGGGCGAGAACATCCCCATCTGGCACCATCTTATATAGAGGTCGGTGTCGTGTGGCGAGTACTGCTCGAATCCGCCCATGCAATGGCTCCAGTATCCCACGCCTGACAGCCCAAGGTTCAGTCCGGCCCTTATTACCGGCTCAAACCACTGCCATTCAGAGCCCCAGTCGCCTGCCCAGATGAACGGGTAGCGCTGTATTCCTGCCCATCCCTCTCTTGTGTGGTCGAATCCCCTCTGCCCGCTCGCCTGTGCGAAGAACTCGTATGGCGCCTTGGCGTATGCTATCGGGAAGAGGTTATGCTCTGCCTTCTGTGCTATGTTGGCGTCGGCATAGTTGAGCGCGCTGCCAACATCGGTCTTGAAGAATTTCACCCCGAGCCGTGTGACGAGCTTCGCAGCGTTCTCCCACCACCATTCGACAGCCCTCTTGTCGAAGAAGTTTATGATGGCGTTTGTCCTGCCGTCGTCAATGGTATATCCCTTCTTCCTCGCCTTTGTCAGCAGGGTGTTGTATTTCCCGTCGTCGACAAGCGAGCGTATATGCAGACCGAACATCGCCACGTGGTTCTCGTAGGCGTGGTCTATCATGCCCTTAGGGTCACGGAACTGGTCCTGGAACTCGAATGTGCATCCGCCGTTGCCGAGCTTCGCGAAGTGTCTCCATGTCGAGTCGAGCCACATCATATCGAACGGTATGCGCTCTTCTCTCAGCTTGTCAATGAGGTTCTTGACGTATGTGTCGTTGGCTTTGCTCTCGTGGTGCCATGTCCCTCCGCTGTACGACCCTATGTGCAGGCCGTATGCTGCGCGTGGCATCATGGGCGCCACGCCTGTCAGCTGCTGGTAGCTGTGTATTATCTCCTCAGGCTGTGGGCCGTAGATGAAGTAGTAGTCATTGTCTCCTCCGGGCGCTGAGAATGAGTAGCTCCCGCTCTCGGTCCATCCCATATCCCAGTCGTTAGGCACGGCTGTGTGGAAGAAGAGGCCGTAACCCCTGTTGCTGAGCATGAAAGGTACAGGGCAGTAGTTAGCCCTCAGTATGTCCTTTCCGCCCACGGCGGGCTTCGCTCCGCGTCCCAGTTCCACGTTCAGGTGTATGCGCTGTCCGCGCTGGTCCATACGCTCCATGCGTTCTCCGAGTCCGAAGAAGTGCTCGTCACATCCCATCTCCACCTTGTTGTATATGCTGTCTCCGTATCCCGCCGCGAGCTCCTTGTAAAGTGTCCTCCCGTCTTTCGTCGCCACCTCTATGCGCCATGGGTTCTCCATGATGCTGATGTCGAGCTTCGGGGTGGATATTGTCTTCCCGCTGACGGTGTGCTCCACCTTCGGGAATTGGTATCTCTCCACCATCCACGGCTCGTTACCGGGCATGGCCTCCCCTGTGACTTTCGTCACGCGGAACATTGTCTCTGAGCACATCTCTATGCGCAGAGTGGCGTCTGTTGTCTTGTACGTGATGCTGTTGCCGTCAGACTGTTGGGCCTGACTGCCCATTGTCCCTGCTATAAGGATAATGGCTGTGATGATAAGGTTTCTCATAGTGTGATGCATGTTATGTCGGTTAGTGTTTTCGACTTAAGTATATAGTGGCGGTGTTGGCCCCTTATTGCTGGGGCGCGGCTTATTTCCTGCAAAGGTAATAATAATTTCGTTATCTTTGTAAGAATACTTGTAGTTTTTTTCGATTATTTTTCTTTTGTGGCTGTCCGGTGGCTCGTCCCAAGCCTTGACATCGCTTGTTCTGATTAAGGAGAAGCCCTGTCCGGACGGGTTCGTGTATATTCCAGATTATTACTGTCCGGTAAAATTATTTGGGTACAGTTCACATGAATTATCCGGACTGCCAGTAATGTTGCAAGAAGGGGGGGGCACTGGGGGGAGATTCTGTGCCAGCTGGAAAAAACAAAAACCGCAATCAACCCCTTGTGCTTGATGCAAAATGTCTCTTACGAGCCATCGATGCTGTAGCCGTCTGAAAATCCTTGAGCAAGCTCAGATATTTTCAGCCAGTACATCATCGCCCTATCGGGTTTCGCATCAATCACAAGGCGATAAACATAATAATAAACCTTTCTTTTGCAACAATAACAGAATACAGATTGTGTATTTTTTTCTAACAAAGGTTTATTTGTTTTATCGCCTTGAAGAGGATGGCAGCCTTCTGCAAGAAGGTGGTGTCGGGATTCCGTTTGGGGCGTTAAGAGCCTGCTCTTATAAGACCACAACGGAAGACTGACGCCAGGGGCTCTGCCCCCACATACTCTTCAAGGGGTTTATCATGGTTTTTGTCATTCGTAACTGACACAGGGTTCTGCTGGTAAGCCCAGAAAGGGGCTTGTCCTTTAGTAAAGCCAACCATTACAAGATGTTGAGGGTGTTTACCGGACAGTAATAATTCCAGATGTGATTATCTGCCATACAGTATAAGAGACTGGCGATTGTTAAGGTGTGGTATATATGTCTATATGCATCAAGCCCCAGAGAGGCGGCACACGTACATGTGGAAATCAGTCCATCATATATCATAGTTTTATTGGCGTGTGTCGCCTCCCCGAGGCTTGATATCTATAGCGATATATACCCCACCTTTCGCTATGTCATCGGCTTCGCCTCTTCCATAGCTTCAGGTGGGGTTTCTAACGGTTTCGTCTCTTCGAGACTGTGGGTACATATGTCATTGTGTCTGCCATACCGTCCTATCCCTAACGGTCGCTCGTATCCGAGGCTGTGGGTACATCTGCGGTGGTGCCTGCCATGCCGTCATGTCCCTAACGGTCGCTCGTATCTGAGGCTGTAGGTACATCTGCGGTGGTGTCTGCCATGCCGTCATGTCCCCTAACGGTCGCTCGTATCCGAGGCTTTATATGCGGGTTCCATGGCGATGGCTCGTCCCGCACGTCTCCCGCCGTTACAGTCTCCGCATCATCCTCACGTCTTTGTTATACTGGCGGTCGACAGCGATGACGAGGAGTGGCTGTGTCTTGTATGTCACCTCACCCCCGTTCTCCTCGCTGTACGTGAAAACAATCTCCCCGCCTCTCTCTACAAGCGATACGGGATGGAACTGCGTCATGGTGCATGACACGTCGCCTGAAACAACGATGGCATACTGCCTGTCGAAGTCTATCCATGCTGTCTGCCCGCCCATTGTGGCTGCCATGCCTATCAGTCTCTCAAACTCTTCCCTGCTTTCTATCTTCCCGAAGGGTTTCCGGGGAGCGTCGTTGCGCACGAAATAGTTGCTGCATACGGTGTATGGCACATTCTTCCCCCTCTCTGCCGCCGGAGTCGTCGAGCAGGATGCCAGCAGGCATATCATGGCCACGACAGCCATGAGGGCTATCCGTCTGATTGCCTTCTTCCTCTTGGTGTTGCCGGCCAGAGTCTCCAGTGCGGGCTTGTGGTGGGCGTTCTTGGTCATATGGTGGGTTCTGTTAATTACTTCCCTTTGGTCAGTGGGTCCAGAGGACAAGTCTCGCTTTGTCCGATTTCAGACATGTTTCTGCCTGCACCAGTTGGATACTTCGGGCAATAGTGCTTCAGGTAGTTGAGATGTCTCTTGAACATCACGAGAGCTTACTTTATCCGTCCGCTCATCTTCAGGTTTGTGGCCTCTCCTGTCACGCCCTTGTTGTGCATAGACAGCGGAATCTCGAGCGATTTCGGTCCCGAGAACGATGTCCACTTCAGTTTCAGCGTCACGTTGTCCCTGCCCTCATACAGCTTGTTGAGGTTGAAGGCTATGAGTCCGTCGGCCATCACGCCGTTTCTGTCGCCCTGAGCGTCGTGGTGAAGCACGAGAGTCTCCTTGTTGCCCTCCTCTGTCCCGTAGACGAGATTGACGATGTGCGGGCCCTGTCCCAGTCCCCACAGCGTGCGTATGCGCAGAGTGAGGAATCCGTCCTCAGCCACTGTCACCCAGTCTCTTACAATCTCTATCGGGTCGTTGCCGTAGGTGAGGTTGTCGTCACCGGTGGTCATGACAGGATATTTCGTGCGTATGCTGTCAATCCAGTTGACACGCACATTGCGGTAGCTGCCGTTAGAGCCAGTCTCCTCGACATAGTTGACGAGAGCCCTCACCTCCTTCTCTCCGAATGGCGATGCCTTCATGTTTGTGGGCACGAGGGTTGTCTTGTCGTCAAGCTGCATGGTGAATGCGTTGTCGCCCTGAGGGTATACCGTGACGAGGGCAGTAGGCAGATAGTCAGCGTAGCAGTCGTCGTCATCATCACATGATACGAGAGAGAATGATGTCACTATCATCATCATGGACAATAGATAGATGTTCAGTTTCTTCATTTTTGTTTTTCCTTTTGTTTTTATACCATGGCGGGCATGGTAGTGTTATACTTTGTCTTGTTGTCTTGATGTGCTGTCTACAAGCGTTTCTTATGGCCATTGGGTTTGCTTGCACATCCATATAATCACCCCTCCCCCACGAATATTGCATCAGAGAGCCATTTGTTTGCAAAAAATAACAGTTTTGGGATAGGCGCGTAAACTAAAGTTGCAAATATGATGAGTAGCACGCGCTGAACCAACGGTCGCTGGCTGAGACAATATAAATCTATATTTTCTTGATACCAAACGCATTCGCTTCTATATAACATCTATCTGTTATTTCTCATTTTGCTCAGGTAAAGGCCCCTGTGGTGAACTGAATATTTACACGTTTCGCATGGTCTGTTAACAAATCATAAACAATACCGATTCTTTTTGCAGAAAAAAAACTTTATGTACCTTTGCCACCATAAACATGGCCCTCAAAACACACTGACGGCCAGAACTGTAACTATATTCTGCAATAACAAACAACTGACTTAACGATGAGAACACCAAGAATCCTGTTCACACTCCTCGCCCTCCTCGGCGTCTCCATGCCCTCTGTTGCCAACGACGGAGTGTTCTATGCCAACGGCGGATTCCTCTTCCCCGTCAGCGAGACAGACATCTCTGTGAAGAAAGAGATACTCACCATCACTGTCGGGCGAGACTCCCTCGCCCATGTCGATGTCTATTATGAGTTCATGAACGGTCAGCAGCCCAAGACCGTCACCATGGCATTCCTCGCCAATCCGCCATACAACGCCTTCACCGGCATACCGTCTGACAGCCGACACCCCTACATCTACGATTTCAAGGCCGAGATGAACAGCCAGCTACTCGCATGGAAGAACGGCATCGTACTCGACAGATACAACGGCGACAAGTATGAGGTGGACTTCTCGTTCGCCGACCGTAACCTATGGCGGGGCTACGGCGAGGTGCCCGACAGCATACTCCCTGAGCCTGACGCGGTCTATAATGCCGAGGCCGACAGCTTCTCCACATTCTCCTACGCCTATTACTTCACAGCCCATTTCCAGCCTGGCCTGAACATCGTGCGCCATACATATACCTACCACATGAGCGCCAACGTTTACGCCACATACACCATACCCTACAGCCTCACGCCGGCCATACAATGGGCCAACCGTCAGATTGACGACTTCACGCTGCGCATAAAGAGCGAGACCCCCACAGCCCTCTGCATGCACGACACCCTCTTCGCCGACGCGCCGTTCGTCGTGAAGGACGGCAGGGCAGAGATACACCATGCTGTATGCAATTATAATGAGACGAAGTATATGGTCGCGTTGATTGACGACGGGACAGTGGAGTGGCACAAAGAGGCTTTCCGCCCGGAGCAGGACATGTGCATCTACTCGGCCGACGAGTTCTGCTATACAGATATAGGGGATGAAGCCAGGATGGTCATCGACAAGCAGACCCACCAGAAGCATATCTACCGTGGCGAGAGCAAGACACACTATATCGTTGAGAGCCAGACCGTGAAGGCCATACCGAAGCAGCAATGCCAGCTGAAGATGGCGAGGGCCGAGGACGGCGAGGGATGGCTCCTCTCGCCCCCCTACTTAGAAGAGCCCCTCCCTGTCCATGAGCGTCCGGACACCTGCAGCCGTGTCGTGGCCACTCTCAAGACGACAAAGACGGGGCGGAGCGATGTCTATCCGTGTGTCGGCTATACTGTCGTCCATGGCGATCTGCGCCAATACTGGTACAAGACCCAGATAGACGGCAAGGAGGGATGGGTTCAGTATCATGGCATGTGGTATCCATTGCGTCAGAAAGTCAGAGTCCGCTGACCTCCCCTCTCCGCACTCCCAGCCCCAATTGATATCATCGTTCCTTCCCTTCTGTCCATTTCCCCTCCCCTTCGCCCCTCTCCGCCTTGAGGTTACAGACTGTAAGCTGGGCTTACCGTTCTGCTTGCGCTTTTCTTGCCCATTCTTCAATATCCCCATATATGCTGAATGACCCCGTTAAAGGCACTGGATGGCCCGCCCATCCAGTGCCTTTCGTCTCCCCACTTCTATTGCTTACATTTTGTATTCTGCGAATATATTAGATGGCCGTTGGGGCTTCTTCCTTGTCAGTCAGAGGGTCTCACTTCGTTCAATATATCTCAGCGCGCCGCTTGCCATATTCGCTGAATACCCTCGTAATAAAAAAATAATAAAAAAACAATACAATTTCTTTTGTCGTATTAATATATTTTTATTACCTTTGCAAGGAGAATCATTCTCTTGACGCCGTAGCCCCTCATGGGAGGGGAGGGATGTAACAACAGAAACTTTCGATATGCTGGTTTCCTGCCGGGCGGCATAGCACGCCCATACAGGGCCAGAGAGATTCAATTCGCCGTCAGACAAATGATTCTCATCGATACATAAAAAGGGCGTAACTGTACGCT
>SAMEA3663208__coassemble_230_pt1 | contig 22818 bp, 14 predicted proteins | sample SAMEA3663208__metabat2_high_PE_004 | metagenome-assembled genome bin SAMEA3663208 (sample SAMEA3663208) | pig gut metagenome | biome: pig gut; feature: pig-associated habitat; material: faeces | place: China | collected 2013
CCGCCTGATGCCCCACATGCGACAGGGACAGGAGGAGGGGGATTGCTGTTTTGGGGTGTGTCGGGGTAAGCCAGAGGAGGGAGAGCCGTGACGGTTAAAGCCCGTCGCCGACAAGGCTTGCCATGATATCGCTGACGGGGCGTATGGCGTCGACAGCCGCCACGACCTGCCCTATCTCTATCTCTCCATTGTCTATGTCTCCCTCGAATATGCCTCTCTTCGTAGACTTCGCCCCGAGTATCTGCCGCAGCTCGTCGGCTGTGGCTCCGCGTTCCTCAGCCTCATGGACACGGGTGTAGAGGCTGTTCTTGGCCAACCGTGACGGGGAGATTTTCTTCAGCGAGAGCATCGTGTCGTCCTCTCCCATGCGCACACAGTATTCCTTGAAAGCCTGCGACGCTGAGCTCTCCTCGCTGGCGGCGAACAGTGTGCCTACCTGCACGCCTTCGGCTCCAAGCACCATGGCAGCCCTGACAGCACGGTTTGAGGCTATGCCGCCTGCCGCGATGAGGGGGAGGGTCGTCGCGTCTCTCACCTGTGGGACAAGGACCATCGTCGTCAGCTCCTCACGGCCGTTATGTCCGCCTGCCTCAAACCCCTCAGCCACTATGGCGTCGACTCCAGCCTCCTCACACTTACGCGCGAACTTACAGCTCGAGACGACATGGGCAACCTTTATGCCGGCCTCATGAAGGCGGGGGGTAAGTTTCTTGGGGCTGCCTGCTGATGTGAAGACTATCCTCACTCCTTTCCTTATTATGAGGTCGGTTATCGTCTCCATATCGGGATACATGAGAGGGAGGTTGACACCCCACGGCTTGTCTGTAGACTCTCTCATACGGTCGATATGATACTCAAGGGTCTCAGGATGCATGCTCCCTGCTCCTAACAGGCCGAGGCCTCCGGCATTGCTGACGGCCGACGCAAGACGCCAGCCGCTACACCATACCATGCCTCCGGAGATAATCGGGTATTCTATGCCGAACAAGCTGCATATACGGTTATTGTTTGTCATTTTTCTCTGTGTTTTTGGGGGTAAATGGAGGAAAAAAGTTCTTCTTTTATACAATATCACTTGGGTCTGCTGTCTGGAGGACAGTGATGAGATTATCACTGTCCGGCATGACATCACATAAAGGGAAAGGGCACAGCGGGGACGGCACCCCTTCACCTTTGTGAAGGAATGCCCCGCCATGCTGCCAGCCTATTTCATCTCAGACATAAGTCTCTTGGCAAGCGCCACAGCCTCATTGGCATTGGAGCTGTATCCGTCGGCTCCAATATCCTCGGCAAACTCGTGGGAGACGGGCGCGCCGCCTACCATGACCTTCACCTTATCCCGTATGCCAGCCTTCTCGAGCGCCTGCAGGACATCAGTCATGTATGTCATCGTAGTGGTAAGCAGGGCAGAGAGGCAGAGGATATCGGCCTTGTTGTCGACAACGGCATTGACGAATGTCTCAGCATCGACATCAATACCTATATTGACTACCTCGAATCCGGCTCCCTCAAGCATCGAGGCGACGAGGTTCTTGCCTATGTCATGAAGGTCGCCCTTCACTGTGCCTATGACGATGCGTCCCATGCTCTCGACTGTATCGCCACGCGCTTCCATGACAGGTTTCAGGATTCCGAGCGCGGCCTTCATCGCCCTTCCTGCCATGAGCAGCTGGGGGACGAAAGCCTTCCCTTCCTCAAAACGCTGGCCGACGACAGCCATCGCCTGTATCATCTGGGTATTGACGAGGTCGGCAGGGACAGCGCCGTTGTCCAGCTCGCGGCGTGTGGCAGCCAATGCGGCGTCCTGGTCTCCGGCGATGATGGCATCACGCAGGGAGACAACAGCCTCCTCTTCTCCCGGGTTCTCATGAGCTGCCTCGCCTATGGCATTGCCACTGTCGGCTCTGACAGCGTCCCCGCCATTCTCCTGCTCCGCCGTCGTCTGCTGACTACGGTAGGCTGTATCGTCGGCAGAGCCTGGGACATGTGGTGTCGCCGCCGGCTGCTGGCTACGGTAGGCTGTATCGTCGGCAGAGCCAGGGATATGTGGTGTCGCATAACAGCCGCTGACAGGCTCTACGAGCCGCTGTAGGAGACGTATATGCTCGTCGGTAGTCCCGCAGCATCCTCCCACAATGTTAACGGCATGGCTGTCAATGAGGGTCCAGTTCTGGCGGGCGAAGTCATGGGCTGTCTGTGCATAATGCCCACGGCTGTCAGGCATTCCGGCATTACCATATATGGATATCGGATAAGGCAGACGGTGTGACATCTCTCTCACAAGAGGCACAAGCTTGGCAGGCTCTGACGTGCAGTTGACTCCGACAGAGATAATCTCCAGCCCCTCGGCTGGGGATGATGTGAAATCACGCTCCACACGCCCGATGAACTCATACATGTCCTGCCCGTTCATATTCTTGCCGTCGGCATTGACCTGTGAGAAGGAGAGCATGACAGGCAGCGAGACTTTCTTCTGGCGCATCACATCGGCAGCGGCCGAGAGGCACACGTAGGCATTCTCCATATCGAAGATTGTCTCTATGAGCAGGACATCGACATGGCCGTCAATAAGTGCGTCAATCTGCTCGGCATAGGCATCACGGAGAGCCTCAGGAGCCAGTGGCGCACCATTGGTGGAGAAGGAGACACACTTGTTGGTAGGACCGATGGAGCCGGCTACGTAACGGGGCTTGTCGGGTTCAGTGAGTGTGAAGGCATCAGCCATACGGCGTGCCAGGCGGCAGGCGGCGAGATTGAGCTCACGGACACGATGCTGCCAGCCGTAATCGGCCAGTGATATCCGCTGTGAGGAGAATGTGTCTGTCTCGATGATATCGGCACCGGCAGAGAGATAACGGCGGTGTATGTCGCTGATTATATCCGGGCGTGTGACAGCGAACTCGTCACTGCATCCTCTCAGGCCGTACTGCTGCACCATTGTCCCCATGGCTCCATCGAGTATGAGCACACGCTGCCTCATCGTCTCAGCCAACGGCTTACGCCCTGCAGCCTCTGCGGCCTCAGCATGGGCATCGCCATCTGTAGCTGACGTGCCACCGGCATCCGCTGCCGACGCTATCTGGCGCACGCTGCCAGAGACTGGCTCGGCAAATGTCTTCGGCCTATAGCGCCCTGCATTCTGTGGCTCCTGTGGCTCCTGTGGCTCCTGTCCTGCTGCCGCTTTCTCTCCTATGCTGATACACTCGTCAACCTTCCGCTCTGTCTCTGCTGTCTGGTATTCCTCGACGATGCGCATGGCTTGCTCAACCTCCTGCTCGTTATGGAAGTCCATCTCAAGATGTACGCCCTCTGCCCCGATATTATCGAGCAGCGGACGCAGCTGCTCCAGTGTGACCCAGCAGCACATGACACTCTTCCCCGCATCAAGTATCTGCCTGTAGAGCGAGTACCATTTCTTGTCTCCTCCCTGTGGCTCTCCTACTCCGGGTGTCCACTGTATTGCCTTCAGCTCGTCTATCTCGAGTATAGCGGGGAGATGATGGAGGGCGCCGACACCGTCAAGGTGGTACAGCGTGTAGGGTATTCTCTGGCACTGCTCGCGGAGATAAGGCTGGACGAAGCGGCGGTAATCGGCTGTGGATATCATGGTCGAGATGTCTGACTGGAGCTTGGTCATTTTCCCTGGAGCCCAAAGTGAGAAGTAGCAGAATGCCATCTCGTCTCCTTCGCGTATGATATCGTAGAGCTCATCGAAGACCTCGAAGTAGACATCATTTATGAACTGCAGCTGCTTCTCGAGTGTCTCAGGCTGCATCACGGTATCGAGCAGCACCTTGTCAGTGCCCTTCATCGCTGCCAGGACGTCAAGCCCCTCCATGAGGTCGGGCATACCGACATAGTAGTTGCCCTGAGCACGGCGTTTGCATGCCTCAAGGAGCTTCTTGTGTATGACGTAGCTCTCGTTGTCCCTGTCGAATGACAGCTTGTCAGAGAACTGTGGGTCAGGATGAATCCATATCGTGTCTTCTCCCCCCTCAAGGCGTGCGCCAAGTATGGCGGCAAGAGAGCCGGGGCCGAGCTGTGTGTTGGCAACAGGGAGCATATCAGCCTTCAGGCATGAGTGGCCGACATACCAGTCAAGATACTCTGCACGCCATTCTGGGTCAAACCATTGCTGGTGGGATGTAGCGGCGCGTGGGGCACCGGGGAGATTGAACGCTCCTGTGCCATAATCATTGCGGAGGGCTTCAGAGAGACGCACAGGCTCCTCTGACGAGTAGGGACCATGCGGCTGGACACCTTCCTGAAAGTGTTCCCACATGTTCAGTACCAGTCCCTTATGATTCCACCATTTTATATAATGTCTTTTTGTTTCTTCAAGATTCTCTTTCCACATATGTATTTTTGGGGGTAAGGCAGTTGCACGCCTGAATGATGATATTGCTGCCTGCCACAGACTCCATCGGCATGATGGCCTCTATATCTATGGCAGGCAGCGGCATGAATGCGGTGTGAGCCGGGGGTTATCGATACATAGGACCGAAGTTCTGGCACGCACGATAGTCGGCACCTTCCTTGTCCATGCCGAATGCGTTCCAACATGACGGACGGAAGATATCCTTGTCATCTATGTTGTGCATGCAGACAGGTATGCGGAGCATTGCGGCCATGGTGATGAGGTCGGCACCGATGTGTCCGTAGGTTATGGCACCGTGATTAGCGCCCCAGTTGTTCATGACGCTGTAAACATCCTTGAACGCATCCTTCGTTGGGTCGAGCCGTGGCGCGAACCATGTTGTAGGCCATGTGGGGTCGGTGCGCTTGTCGAGTGTGTCATGCATATCCTCCGGAAGCTCCACGCTCCATCCCTCTGCAATCTGCAGGACAGGGCCAAGGCCCTTCACGATGTTCAGACGGAGCATTGTCATCGGCATCCCTCCCCGTGTGACGAAGTGTGAGGAATAGCCTCCTCCACGGAAGTAGTCACGGTCGGCTGGCATCCAGCTTGTGGCTTTGAGGCATGCCTCGGCGTCAGCGTCTGTCATATCCCAGTGTGGCTTCATTGTCGGACGGCCATCACTGTCGCTCATCGCTCCTGTGGCGTCGAGAGTCGTGGCGCCTGAGTTTATGAGGTGTATGAATCCGTTGGCGGCTCCGCCCTCCGGTCTCTTTCCTGTCACACGCTCTACAGCCTCCGGACTCCAGTATGTGCGGACATCGGAGAACATGACGCCACGATTTGTCAGCAGATGGCCGAAGAGCATTGATATGCCGTTGAGGAAGTCATTCTCCGTCGCGAGAACCTTTGCCTCACGCACACCATTCCAGTCGAATGATGTGCACATGAGCGACTCTGGGAAGTCGAAGTTAGGCTTATAGTCTGTCCACTGTCTCTGTCCCTGCACACCTCCTACGATGGCGTTATGTCCGAGAGCCTCCTCGTAGTAACCCATCTCCTTGAGCTTTGCAGAGCCTTCCATGAGGTCGCGTATAATCATCATACACTTCACTGTGAACTCCCAGTCCTCATCCTTCTCCTCACGTGTCTTGCCTTTTCCCTTGCCGTTGAATGTTGTCATCGGTGTGCCGGGGAATTGCTGGCGGTCCTCGTTATAGTCATGGCCCTCGTTAGGCTTGCAGTATTTCTCAACCCATGCCATAGCCTTCTCGAACTCCTCCTTGTCATAGATTCCGAAATCGACACGGCGCAAAATCTCGACGAGCGACGCATATTCAGTCCTCATGCCGAGATAGTCTTGCAGGAAGTCTGCGTCGACGATAGAGCCCGCTATGCCCATACACGTGTTGCCAAGGGAGAGATAAGACTTGCCGCGCATTGTGGCGACAGCCTGTGCTGCACGGGCGAATCTCAGTATCTTCTCCGCTGCGTCCTGAGGTATGCTGTTGTCTGTGATATCCTGGACATCATGTCCGTAGATGCCATAAGCTGGGAGACCTTTCTGGGCATGTGCGGCGAGAACTGCTGCGAGATACACCGCTCCAGGACGCTCTGTGCCGTTGAATCCCCATACTGCCTTGGGGTGGGTGGGGTCCATATCCATCGTCTCTGAACCATAACACCAGCATGAGGTCACGGTGATTGTAGCCCCGACATTCTCACGCTCAAACTTCTCCTGGCAGGCAGCAGCCTCAGCGACACGGCCTATTGTGGTGTCAGCGATGACACATTCTACTGGCGAGCCGTCGCCATTGCGCAGATTTGTTGTTATCAACTCAGCAACAGCCTTTGCGAGAGCCATTGTCTTGTCTTCGAGATTCTCACGTATACCACCCTGACGTGCGTCAATGGTAGGTCGTATTCCAATTTTCGGATACATAGTATTTAAGGTATTTTTATTGGTTTAGATTTTTTATTGATTAATGGAATTGAGCTTCGCCCTCTCCTTCTGCCGCCTCATGCTTTCTTGCCAGGGAGAAGGATGGAGAGCGCCATCCCGACTACAAAGATTGTCACTGTGCCGAGGACAATGGCCAGATAGCCGTGAAGGCCGGAAGGAGGCAGACCTACCCAGTCAGCTGCCGATATCCATGCTATGATGATGAATCCGGCAAGGACTCCCAAGGCGGCATGCACATTCTTGACTTTCTGGGAGATATACCCGAGCAGGAAGAGCCCGAGCATGCCTCCGGAGAATACACTTGACAGTATCCACCATGCGTCAAGAATACTCTCAACATTTGTCAGAGCGAGAGCCACTACTATGCCTATCGCTCCTATTATGACCGACGAGGCCTTCAGTGTCAGCAGCGACTCCTTGTCCGTAGCATTGGGGCGTATCTTCTTGTAATAGTCGGTGTAGACTATCGTCGCACACGATGTTATGGATGTGGCGACAGTCGACATGCCAGCAGCGAAAATGGAGGCTATGAGCAGTCCCGTCATTCCCTCTGGCAGGGAGTTGACTATGAAGTATGGGAAGACATAGTCAGGCTTCCCCTCCGCAACATACTGCGCCACCATATTGTCAGGCATCACCTGATAGTAGGCGTAGAGAGCTGTGCCTATGAGGAAGAACACGGCGCTGACGGGTATGAAGAGCCATCCACCGAAGAGGGCTGCATTGCGTGCCTCCTTCTCTGTCTTTGCCGTGTGGTACCTCTGCACATAGTTCTGGTCTATGCCATAGTTCTGCAGGTTTATGAATATTCCATAGATGAGAGTCACCCAGAATGTCGCCTCGCCAAATTCTGTCAGCGAGAATGACCCCAGGGAGAATTTCGAGCGCCCCGTCTCTGCCACTATGCTCTCCATGCCTATCCTTATAGTCTGCATAGGACCCTCGGGCATAGAGAACAGGAGGACACCGAGGCACAGCAGCGCTCCTCCGATGAGTATGAATCCCTGTACGGCCTCTGTCCATATAACGGCTTTCATGCCTCCGAGCATGGAATAGACAATTATCGCTGCCGATGTGACAATAATCACAGTGCGTATGTCCCATCCCATAAGGACATACATGGGCATGGCGAGAAGGTATAGTATAGACCCCATGCGGGCTATCTGTGTCAGAAGATAACACGCACTGGCATAATAGCGTGCCCATGGCCCGAAGCGGTCCTCAAGGAAGGCATAAGCCGACACTGAGCAGTTGTTACGGTAGAATGGGACGAAATATCTCGCGGCGAAATATGATGCCACAGGTATGCCAAGGCCGAAGACAAACGGGTTCCAGTCTGAGGCGAATGATTTGCCCGGATTGCCAAGATAGGATATTGACGATACGTATGTCGAGAAGATACTCATGCCTATCACCCATCCCGGAATGCTCTTGCCGGCATTGGTGAACTCTGTGGCACTCGACTTCTTGCTGTAGAACGAGCAGCCGAAGAATACTATGCCACCTGTGAAGAGCAAGAATACTATTATGTCTATTATGTTCATAAACAGGTTTTTGTCAGGTTTCCCACATAAAGTGTGTTACATGTCAAGCCTCTTGAGCGCCTCTGCAACCTTTATGCGCTCCGGATCGTCGAATTTGTAGAATGGTGATGCGACAAAATCGCTGTTTATGATTCCCAGCTGCTGGCAGGCGCATTTAAGACCCTTCAGATAGCTTGAGCCATGGCGGCCGATATTGTATATCGACATTGATATCTGCATTATCTTCTGCTGCAGGGCTATAAGGGTATCGATGTCACGTTCTCTGGCGGCATTGTACATACCGACATACAGCTCGGGGAACATGTTCGCACCACCGTTGACTCCACCGTCAGCACCCATGATGACAAGCTCGCCCGTCATCTCCTCTGGTCCGCAGAGCATGGCGAAATCAGGATTGACTTTCCTTGCTGCATACATGACGCTCTGGAAGTATGTCGCATTGGCGCTCGAGTCCTTAAGGCCTACCACCTGTCTCATCCTCGCCAGCCGTGCCACAGTCTCTGGCGCAAAGCTGACCTTCACATGGCTCGGCATGTTATAAAGGAAAACTGGCAGTGGCAGCTGTGGCACAAGCTCCTCATAGAACTGTGCCAGCTCTGGCTGTCCTGTAGCGAAATAGTATGGTGGGGCGGAGACAAGTCCGTCCGCTCCACACTCCTTTGCCACGTTTGCCAGATGTATTGATTCTACTATGCTGGTGTCTGTTATACATGCGAGGAGTGGCAGGCGTCCTCTGTTTATGCGGCATGACTCGCGTATCATCTGCTCTCTCACAGCATAGGAAAGAGACTGTTCCTCGCCTGTTGTGCCGAGCACGAAGAGTCCATGCACTCCGCCGCGAATAAGATGTTCTATGAGACGTTCGAGACTTTCCACATCGAGAGTCTCATTGTCTGTGAGCGGTGTCACAAGTGGGGGTACAATGCCCCTTAATGGTGTTTTTGTAAGGTCAAACATGATAGTATTTTGATTTTGGTTATGTTTCTCATCCGTATGCCCCTCCCTATATCGCCTCCCGTATTCTCGGATAAGAGGATAACGGCGCATAGGTGGATGCTGTCTGGCTTCCATGCCATGCTGTCTGGCTCTGCCCGAAGCCAGCATCAGCCTGTGGTCTGCTGGCTGTTTATTCTTCACAGATATCAGAGTTTCCCCGTTTTCCTACGGCACAACGATGACCTGAGGGGAGGGTACGGAACAGTGTATGCTTGTTGCTTTGCAAAGATACAATAATTCTCAGCCTACTCCAAAATTTCGGATGTTTTTTTAACTCATATTGTATAATTCACCCTCAATAGCATCTTTTTCCATGACACGCATCGTTACGCCATGGAAAAAGGTGCCACATCAGGAAGGTGCATCAGTACTTAATCAGGTGGCAGCATCGTTACAGCCATGGAAAAAGTTGCCACATCAGGATTACCTGAGTATCTTCTTCCCCCCTGACACATAGACTCCGTGTCCCAGTCTGCTCGTGTCGTCGCCTACATAACGTCCGTCAGCGGAGAAGATGCGATGCTGCCTGCTGTCTGCTCCGAGGGGGCGGTTTATGGAGGTCGGCTGACCGGGGACGACAACTGTCAAGGGCAGGCTCCAGTCGGATGTCAGGTCATTATATGTGGCGCTGACGCTGACGGAATATGTACCGGCAGGCAAATCGGTGAAGGTGTATGATGTCGCGGTTATTCCGCTGACGATGACAGGGGCGGTGTCAGAGCTGGAGGGTGACGACGGCTGGCCGTCGGCAAGGGCCTTTATATCATCGAGGGTCATGTCCCCGTCGTATATCCTCACCTCGCTCAGATAGATGCGTTTGTGTGGCAGGAATGCCACGGTGCACTCTGTGTTGCACTCAAAGCTGATGGCGCTCTCCGAGTAGCTGTCGACACTATATGTGGCGACATCGAGCCTGTCGAGCGGTGCCGAGCCTTGCTTGTCGTATAGCGAGATGGTCATATAGTCCTCTCCTGCCTTATACGCCTTGGCTTGTGTGTAGACTGTCAGATGGCCTGTCTGTGGGGAGACAGGTGGTGTCATGAGATATCCGTCGGTAGAAGAGGAGCTTATCTTCACCTGGTCAACGTATGGGTAGACCTTATATCCCCGCCATCCGGGTGTCTCTGTGTAGTTGTCGAATTTCTCGGCTGTTATCTCACGGTCGCTCTTCGGCGAGCATTTTGAGAATGTCTCCTCCAGAAGCAGCTTGCCGACAGATTGTGTGACAGGTGTCACTCTCACGGTGTAGCTGTCCGCATTATCTGCCGGCTGCCACTTGACAGTGAATCCCCCTGACGTGATTCCTGTTATCTCTGTTATCTCCGGTGTCTGCACGCCACCCCTGAAAATGAACGACACGTATCCGTTTTCATTCTCTTCTATTGATGTTATTGACTTGTGCATGAGACGTGTGCCGTCGGCATTGGCGGTATTCAGCGTTGCCGCTGGCTCTGTGTTGTCTGTCAGGGCGTTGTTGCCAGCCATCCCCGGGTATGTGTCGCCAGCTATCTCCTGTGCTGATACGACATATGTCCCTCCCATCTTCATGCCATAAGAGTTGTCGGCTGGTATATACGTCATGCGCTGCCTGGTCTTGATATCATTGACGGTGTTCATCTCCCATGCCGTCTCGTCATAGTCTACATGAACGACGAGCAGACCGTGGCCGAGCTGTTCCACTCCGCTATGCGTTGTCCATCGTCCGCTCTGCCTATTCTCAAGGATATAATACTCGTCACCATTCTTGTCGTTGTAGACCACGTATGCTTCCCCTCCATCGCTCAGCGGAGCCATCTTGCTTATGATACAGGGGTCTGTGAGCTCGACGGGTGTCAGCCATCCTGCCATCCATCTCTCGTATGCCGTATAGTCTGGCGGACACTCTCCATTCTGCCCATAGCCGTTATATGTACCCTGGCACATGACATCCCAGTCTGTCATACCCTGCCCTCCAGAGTATGTGGTGTCATAGAAGTCGGGATATCCGAGACAGTGTGAGAACTCGTGGCATATGGTGCCTATGCCGCAGAGGATGCTCCCTGAGGTGCCTGACATCTCGGCCGACATGGCATAGGTGTCAATCCTTTTGCCGTCGAGCGTCAGCGGCCCGCTGCCATCGTTCCATTCAAATCCGTCGCTGAGACTCCACTCGTGGGGCCACACGGTATTCTCTGGAGCACCCTCATTCTCCCCATATCCGGCGTAGACTATCATGACCTGGTCTACCTCTCCGTCTCCGTCCCAGTCATAGTCGGCGTAGTTGACGCTCTCGTCAGCCAGCCTGGCTGCCTCCGCTGCCAGCTCCGCCACATGCATGTCATTGCCGTCGGTGTCGTTGGCTCCGTAATAGCTGAGCTTTTTGGAGACTGTGACAGGCCCTGCGACATCGAAGGTGAGATCGAATGTGCCGTATGACTGGTCATAGAAATAGTCGTGGAGCGAGCCTGCATGATGGTTGTTGCTGTATCCTGTCTCGTTGAGCATGCGCTCCACTTCCTGCTGTGTCCCTGTTGCTACGGCCTTGTCGGCGAAGTTGACGAGAATCACGAGTCCCTTGTGTTTCCCTGTGAAGCGGCTCTGCTGTGCTGTGGCTGCCATCCCTTTTGCCATGTTCATTTGTGGGCATAGCCTCTTGGACCTCCGTGTGTTAGCGCTCTTGGCACGCAGTTCCCTGTTTGCCTTTATCTTCGCTATAGTCCACTCTGAGGCCATGGTCAGCCTGCCGTCGTCTCCTGCTGTCATCAGGCTGCCGTCTCTTGTGACGTACCAGTGGCCGTATTCATCTCCGACGAGCATTGCCTCTGTCTGTCTCCCATCCTTGAGGGTAACGCTGCGCCACACTGGGCGTGACGGCACACCATATACAGTTATCGCCATCATGATATTGATGACGGCGATAACTGTGGTTATAAGTATTGAGCGTTTCATTGTTTATGTTGGATTTCATCCGACGTTTTTGAGTCCGTCTGCCCCACGGTCACCGCCCTACGGTCAGTGTATAGCCGGAGGACAAGTCTCCCGATGCATGCTGCCTGCCTGTCAGTTGTGTACGAGTGTGCCTATCTCCTCTCCGTTTATGACGCGTCGGAGATTGCCGGGTATGTCCATATTGAAGACATATATAGGAAGGTCGTTCTGCATGCACATGGCTGTCGCTGTGATGTCCATTACCTTCAGTCCTCTTGATATTACCTCCTGGTATGTTATATCGTCGAATTTTGTCGCCTCTGGGTCTTTCTCAGGGTCGGCGGTGTATATGCCGTCGACACGTGTCCCCTTGAGCATGACATCGGCCTCTATCTCTATTCCGCGGAGCGACGAGCCGGTGTCTGTGGTGAAGTATGGCGAGCCTGTTCCGCCTGACATGATGACCACTTCTCCTCTCTCCATAGCCTCTATGGCCTTCCATTTGGAGTAGAACTCTCCTATCGGTTCCATTCTTATCGCTGTGAGCACACGGTTCTTCTGTCCGATGGCTCCAAGTGCGGACGAGAGCGCGAGCGAGTTTATGACTGTGGCGCACATGCCCATCTGGTCGCCCTTGACGCGGTCAAACCCTTTGCCGGCTCCTGACAGGCCACGGAAGATATTGCCACCGCCTATCACGATGCCTATCTCTATTCCCATCTCCGCGATTTCCTTTATCTGTGCTGCGTACTGGTTGAGTCGCTCTACGTTGATGCCCTGCTTCTGTTCTCCTGCAAGGCTTTCTCCTGAAAGTTTGAGAAGTATTCTCTTGAAACGTGCCATTCTTGTGTGTTTCTGTTTTATCTTGTTCTTTGTTATGGGGTGTGGTTATTCATTATCGGCTGATTTCATTGCCTTATATTTGGCTACATGGTCTCTCTATGTTTGCCAGCCTTGACGACCATCATTCAGACATCGACATTCTTGCCCTTTATCATGAACTTCACCTCCTTGAAGGCGTATGAGCGTAACATGCCGTCCTCGTCCATGAGCACGAGACGTCCGCTTGGCTCTATCGTTATCAGTCGGGCCATGAAGTCGCCGTCGGCGTCACGATAGTGGTGATAGCCCTGTCGGCGGTACAGCACAGAGAGGTAATCGGACATGATGCCGTCATAGTGTCCGGAGTCTATGATGTGCAGATAGTCTTCAAAGTCGGATATGATGCTGTTGAGGAGGTTTGAGCGGCTTATGGTGCGGTGTGTTATCTGGCGGACAGAGATTGGGTTCTTCGTAAGGTTCTCGAACGACTCCTGGTTGATATTGATGCCGACACCGAGGATGCAGTCCTTCACCTTCGAGCCTGCCAGCGAGCACTCTATGAGTATGCCGCCGAGCTTGTGGTCGTGCCAGTAGATGTCGTTAGGCCATTTTATCTCTATGTCTCCGATGAACATACGCAGAGCGTCGCGTATGGCGAGGGCTATGGCTTGTGAGAGCACGAACTGCCTGTTGGCGGGCACATTTTTCGGATGGCACAGTATGCTGAACAGGAGGTTCTCGCCGCTGTTGCTCTCCCATGTGTTCTTTCCTTGTCCGCGTCCGGCAGTCTGGTAGTCGGCCGTCACTACTGTCATCTCCTCGCCTGCTTGTGGCTTATAGTTGCGGAGGTACTCGTTGGTCGAGCTTGTCTCCTCTATTCTGATAATCTTGGCGTTTACTGTGTTCATGGCGGTTATGTTTATTTGATTTCTTTCGGTTATTGTCCTCAGCCAGTCTCCCCGCTGTGGTTGTCTCCTCTCTGCGTGACACACTCACTCCATCACTCTGCCGGTCATGCTGTCGTGACTGTGCGTGTCCCATCAGCATTCTCGGTTATGGTGACCCTGAGGGTATCATCTGGCAGGATGTCCTCTATCAGCTCGGGCCATTCCATGAGACAGAGCGCTCCGCTGAAGAAATAGTCCTCGTATCCCATGTCATAGACTTCCTCAAGTTTCTTTATGCGGTAGAAGTCAAAATGGTATATTGGCCCGTTGGCGGCAGTGTATTCGTTCACAATGGCGAATGTTGGCGATGTTATGACATCCTCAACGCCAAGCTCCTCGCAAATTGCCTTTATGAAGGTGGTCTTCCCTGCTCCCATCTTCCCATAGAATGCTATGACATTGCTGTCGCCTATGTTATTGACGAATTCTCTTGCTGTCTGGCGGATATTGTCGATATTGTCTATTGTGAGTCTCATGATTCAGCTTTTTCATCCTTTCTGTTCACGAATGCAAAGATAATGATTTTTCTTTAAAAACATTAATAAACCATGACCTTTTTTTAATTTATGAATAAAAATGTGCATATATCATCCGTTCACACAGCTTTTTTTAGGAGCATCACGGAAGAGGGGTGGCAGATAAGAATTGTAAGCAGTGCGAATGGGCTCTTTATTTATATTGAAACGAGCGCTCATTCAGAGCCTTTGGGGCACTCATTCAGTACATCTTGCCGGATTGCTCTTTACGCAAGAAAACTGTAAGCAAACCACCATCATCAGCTAACAGTTTAAAACCACACGCCAGCTTGCAGGTTAAAGATGCGATATCTCCCTCCGGCTGTCCGCTCTCGCCCATGGCCCGGGATTGTCATGCCCAGGGTACAGACGCAGCGCTCCCCCTCGCCGCCAGCGTCTTACGTAGCAGGGCGAGGGGGAGCGGAATCGTGTCATGGGGATGTGCCTATGGCTGTCACTCAACGATGATTATGCCTCCGTCGGGCTGTATTGTCACCTTGGCATATCCATCCTTGTCAACCTTCAGCGTCTTCTTCTGTGCCTGGGGCATTATGTCAAGGGTCTTCCGCGGAGCATCGGTATAGTATGTGACAGTCTTCCCCGCGAGCATAGGCAGATGCAGGCGGAGGGTCTTCGCCTTCTCCTCGGCATTCAGTCCGCCGACATACCATTTCCCACCGGCACGGCGGGCTATGACGACATAGCGTGTCGGGAATCCGTCGACGAACTGTGTCTCCTCCCATTCTGTCGGAACAGCCTTGAGGAAGTCGAGCTCCATCTGTGGAACGTCGGTGAGATTGTTAGGGCAGAGTGCCATACAGTTGACACTCGTCTGCAGCACTATTGCCGATGCCATCTCGAAGACATCTGTAGTATACCTCTTGTGGCGGCTCTTGTTGTCACGGCTGAGATAGCGGTTCATGATGACTCCGCCCCAGTCGGCAGCGCCGAGAGCGTTACGCGAGAATGGATACATGCAGAGCTCGAAGGCCTCTTTCTTGGCGTGGTATTCGGTGAAGTAGACATTCTCTGAGGCGAGGAGTGCCTCTGAGGCGACATAGTTGGGATACATGCGCTCCCAGCCGCGCGGCATGGTACATCCGTGGAAGATGACCTGGAGGCCGTAGTTGTTGGCTTCGACAAGGATATCCTCATAGAGGCGCATCATCTCCTGCTTGTCGCTGCCGAAGAAGTCGACCTTTATGCCGGCTATGTTGTTTGCCTTCATCCACTCCATCTCCTTCTGGCGGGCATATGAGGTGTTCATACAGTTGCGTGGTGTCTGTGGCGCGTCGTTCCATGAGCCATTTGAGTTATACCACAGCAGGAGGCGCACACCACGGCTCTGGGCATAGCGTGACAGCTCCTCAATGCGCTTCCGCCCGATATTGGTGTCCCAGCTGCAATCGACGAGACAATACTCGTAGCCCATCTCTGCCGCGGTGTCTATGAACTTCACCTGGTCGTCATAGTTTATTGAATTGTCCTGCCATATTAACCAGCTCCATGTGTAACGGCCTGGCTTATAGTCATATTTTGCCTCATAAAGGGGCTCTACGACATCGTATGCCACTGTCGTCTCCACGATAGGCTTCAGAGTCTTCCCGACGGTTATTGTGCGCCAGGGTGTCGTGCCGGGTACTGATACAGATGCCCATGGCGACCCCATTCCGCCCATCTCTTCCTTGTTGGGGAAGGCTATGGTGTACCCTTTCTCTGGGTCATAGTCGCTGATGTGCGACGCGCAGTAGTTGCTGCCGACACCTGTCTCGCCCAGCAGCACCCAGCCATCGTCACCGACACGGAAGAGGCAAGGGAATGTGTAGCCCTCCCCGAAACGTGACTTGACTGCCATGGGGGCGTCGGGGGTGTACTCCTCCTCGTACGACGGTTTGGTGCGCTCCCAGCCTGTCATGGGGTTTATCTGTGGACAGTTGAACGTCGTTGCCTTTGAGGGAAGGCGGAAAGCTGATGCCTCGCTCTTTATGACGGCACTGCGTGGGGTATCTTTCTCACCACGGTAGAGGGTGTATCTGTATGCAACATCATTGTCCGAGACTGAGAATGTCACTGTCATCCTGTAGCCTTTCTCTCCCACGAAAGTGATATCTGAGACATTGGCGTTGTATCTCGCCTCGTGTCTCTTGGTGCGGGTCATGGTGTATGTCTTGTCCTCATGGCGCGTCTTCTCCTCCTTTATCGTGAGGTTGCGGGTAAAATCGGCATAGTCTGTGACAAGGCCGAGGGCCGAAGGCTCCATCATTGTGACGCCGCCATAGGCGATACTGTAACGTGGGGCTCCTCCGTTGTCTGTTACTGTTACTACAAGGTTGCCATCGGGCGATGCCACCTTGACATCCCCAGCAAGGAGGGATGATGGCAGCAGGATGGACATAATCAGGAAATGGAATCGTTTCATTTAGGTTTATGTTTTTAGGTTTGTCTTGTCTGATGGACCCTGGCGTGTGGCCTTATGCCTTTGCTTCTCCTTCCATACACTGGATGGTGAATAGTGCCACCACCTATTATCATGCCGACAACAAGGACACTGACGCGCTATTTCCTTGGGCCGGCGTATTGTCTTACTATGTCAGGAACGAGACATGCCGGAGCTGCCTCATACTTATATGGGATATACACTGCGCCTTTGTCCGCAGGCTGTTTGAAGCGCTCGCTGTAAATATTGCCTCGCAGCTGGAAGGACCTTGACCCATTCTCTGAGAAGATTTTCCTAACTCCCTTGTCAAAGTAGTTGTTCTCGACAAGGACCTCTGAGTTGTGGCGGGGATTCACAGCGCCGTGGTTCCCTTGACAGTCATAAAGGTTGTTCATAACGTGAATTGTGCCGAAACGTACCATAGGCATGCGCTGGTCACACCCCTCACCCCATCTGTTGAAGGCATATGTGACATTGAGATTATCCTCTCCATTGCTCTTCTCATTGTCGCTCGAACCCACAAGATTACTGTTGGAATGGACATAGGAGAGCGGAGTGTATCTGAATACGCACCACAAGATGGTGATAAAGTCTGAATGGCCGTTGATGTCAAAGTTGCCGTCAATGCCATCGACGAACTCACAGTGGTCCACCCATATATGGCGCGAGCCATCAGAGAGGGTCAGGAGGTCATCACCGCTGACATCGACTGAGCCAGGACCCTGGAACGTGATGTTACGCAGGATGATATTCTCGCACGCATAGAAGTGCATGAGTCCGGAATGCCTGTATGTCTCTTTAGGGTCATTGAGACTCGTGCTAAGGATTTTCCTTATTGCATACTCACACTCTTCCTTGACCTTCTGGCCATTGGGAAGGATGAAAGGCTGCTTTGCAGCTGCCGTGGACAATGAGAGCACATTGCTGTCATTCAGCAGTTTGTGTATATCTGGTGTCAGCCTGAAGCGTGTCCTTATTGACGCATTATTGCGGCCTATGATGGTCTTCGAGGACAATCCCTTGAGCTCCAAGGTGCCGCTGACAGTCAGCTCGCCTTCTGAGCCGTCAAGGATGATGATGTCATTCGCCTTGATGGCCGATATCAAAGCATCGCGCATATCGCCGCCGGTATTCCTCACGACAATGGTTTTGCGGCCAGGAACACTGTCAGGAAGATCAGTAGTGAAGGCGCCGCCGCCCGTGAGATTATAGTCGTCGCCCGATGTGAGCGATGTCGATGTAGCCCATCCGAATGGCCGCTGGAGGTCATACTTTGACTGGGCTGCGGAGTGCATCATCGGGAATAACGCAAAGAGGATTACTGTCAGATATTTCTTCATCTGCTCTTGTGGTGTTGTTAGGATTCTTTTGTTTGGGGATAATTGTCATCGACACCCAGCCCGAAAAGCGCGAAATCTCCCTTCAGAGGGTCGTCAGGGAAATATTGCGCGAGACGCTCTGAGAGCCTTATGGCATTCGTCATTGATGTGGAGCGGGATGTGAGGAGACCGAGACGCATGGCTTCCTGCACGACATGAGTGTCCATGGGCATGATGAGCGTGCGGCGGTCGATGATGTCGCTCCACAGGCCAAGGTCGACAGGCGACGCTGTGCGCACCATCCAGCGCAGGAACATGCACACACGCTTGCAGCTCGACGTCGTGTCCTTGGGGATCACTCCTGTCGAGCCATGCTCAACAAACCACCTGGTTATATACCTTATAGCGTCGATGGCCGGCATCCTTGTAAACCCGTCGGGCATGCAGCTGACGAGATAACCTCTGATGGAGCCATGGGCAGAGACCATCTCTGCAAGGGCGCTGAGGAAATGGTGGAAGACACGGCAGGTATACAGACGATAGAAACACTCGTCGCTCAACGGGACGACAGAGGCATAACGCCCTGTGAGAAGCCAGCGGCTGACGGCGTCGGGGTCTGTGCCGCAGGCTCGGATGCTGTCAAGCAGCACCTGTATCTTGGGAAGGAACTGGCGGCGCGAGCCGTAGCTCAATGCCGACGAGACAAAAGCAAGGAGCTCCCTGTTGACATCGCCTTCAATCTGGTGCATAAACCAGCTGGGATCGCCAACAAGGAACTCCTCACGTTCATATTTCTGAGCCAAGCGTGTCAGTATGTCTCCAAGCTCAGATGCCATAATATTGTCTTTGATTTCTTAAGCATAGATAAAAGGAGGGGCGGCGGGAGGCCGCTCCTCCTGTTTGATGGTCTGTAAGGATGATAGTCCTACGATTAGAGTATTGACTTCACGGTCTCTATCATGCCCTTCGTCTGGATATCGTTGAGGAATCCCTCTACCATATCTGTCAGTCCAGGTATCGTGTTGAGGTCTCCGTGCTCACCCCATATCCAGTCAGCGGCAAGCACACCCTCTGCCACCTTGCGTGTGTCGCCGGTAGCCCAGAGCTGTGTGAGGAGATCCATTATCTTCTGGTCATCGTTAGGCTGTATTGGAGCGCCGTCAGCACGTGTGCCACCCTTGTAGTATGTGATGATGGCTGCAAGACCAAGGACAAGACCCTTCGGGAGCTCTCCCTTGCGCTCGAGGTATACCTTCACGCCGGGGAGGTCGCGCGCCTGGAACTTAGGGAATGAGTTGAGCATGATGGATGTCACCTGATGGTCAACATATGGGTTGTCGAAACGCTCAAGCACATCTGCCGCAAACTGCTGCAGCTCCTCCATAGGGAGGTTGAGTGTCTGCATGAGCTCGTCGTACTGTACCTTCTTGATGTATGGACCTACAACAGAATCGTGGAGGGCGTCGCGCACGATGTTGATACCAGAGAGGTATGCGACAGGTGAGAGGACAGTGTGTGGGCCATTGAGGAGAGTAACCTTACGCTCGTGGTATGGTGCCTCTGACTCTGCTATGAGGACATGGAGACCAGCCTGGTCAGCAGGGAATTCCTTGCGGAGCTCCTCGCATGTCATATTCTCCGGACGCTCGATAACCCAGAGATGGAATATCTCGGCCTGGACAACGAGGTTGTCCTTGTAGCCTATCTTGTTCTGTATATCAACGATGTCCTTGCGTGGGAAACCTGGCACGATACGGTCGACAAGAGTTGCGCAGACATAGTTATACTTCTCAAACCACTCTGAGAAAGCCTGGGCCTTCTCGCCGAAGTCAGGTGTCCAGAGCTCTATATACTTGCGTATGCAGTCCTTGAGATGATGGCCGTTGAGGAAGATAAGCTCACAAGGCATGATGATGAGACCCTTTGTAGGGTCGCCGTCGAATGCGTTGAAGCGGTTCCAGAGAAGCTGGGTCAGTTTTCCAGGGTATGATGATGCAGGAGCGTCAGAAAGCTTGCAAGAGGGGTCGAAGGCGATGCCAGCCTCTGTTGTGTTAGAGATGACGAAACGGATTTCTGGTTGCTCAGCGAGTGCCTGATATGCCCAGTGCTGTGCGTATGGGTCAATGCCGCGGGAGATAACGTCGATACGGTCAAGCTGGTTGACAGGCTCACCATTCTGACGACCCTGGAGATTGACATGGTAGAGGCAGTCCTGACCGTTAAGCCACTGTACCATACCTCTGTCAATAGGCTGAACAACAACAACAGAGCCATTGAAGTTTGTCTTGGCATTCATGTTCCATACAATCCAGTCAACAAAAGCACGGAGGAAATTACCCTCACCAAACTGGATGATTCTCTCAGGTGCCACACTCTTTGGGGCAGTGAGTTTGTTAAGTGATTTTAGTCGTGTCATAATATTTATTTAAGTGTTACATAGTTTCAGGCATGTCTCGGCATCTTTCATAGTGGAAGATAACACCTCCCTTTCATCTTCATTCTTACAAATGAAACTACCTGCAAAATTAATAAATTTTATTATGAAGAGATGTCATAAAGTTTCTTTTTGCTGTTTGTTTATGATAATTTAACTGATATCTTCCTCCTCGTAACTATTCAGCGAATGCATTTGTCTCGCTGCTAAATCACATATTATGTACGTTGCTTTCGCACTTGGCCAGTGAACAACAGTAAGACCTAAGGGTATTGTATAATAATGCAAGTAATCTTGAGGAACGACAATGATATCTGTCATTAATGGTAAGCATCCTAAAATACGTCAAGTTTGGGATGCTTACTCATCTTCAATCACATACAGCCCAGCAAGCGACAAATGTGGCTTCTGGCATATATTACAAACATAAGAAGCGGGAGATAAACGCCTATGAACAGCGTTTACCTCCCGCTCGGTTATTATCATGCGCGGCATACACGGTGTCTGTGATGCCTCAGCTTTATGCGGGCATGATTATGAATGGTCTCTGTGGTTTACTCACCCTTCTCCATCTGAGCCTTGAGCTGTGCGAGAGCGTCAAGGTCGCCAAGAGTAGTAGATGCAGCGACATTCTGGATTACAGGAGCCTCCTCACGCTTCTGGCGTGGTGCACGTGGAGCGCGCTTCTTTGGCTCCTCAGCAGCCTCCTCGAATGTACGAGAGTGGCTGAGGATGATGCGCTTAGCCTCCTTGACGAACTCGATTACCTTGAACTCGAGTTCCTCGCCAGCCTTGGCTGTTGTGCCGTCCTGCTTCTGGAGATGCTTTGGAGTAGCGAATCCCTCACCTCCCTCGTTGAGAGTGATGACAGCGCCCTTATCCATCATCTCTGTTATCTTGCCTACATGTACAGAGCCTGGAGTGTATATCTTCTCGTAAGCATCCCATGGGTTCTCCTCAAGCTGCTTGTGTCCGAGTGAGAGGCGACGGTTCTTCTTGTCTATCTCGAGGACTACGACCTCTATCTCTGCGCCTACCTGTGTGAACTCTGATGGATGCTTAACCTTCTTTGTCCAAGAGAGGTCAGAGATATGGATGAGTCCGTCAACACCCTCCTCAAGCTCTACGAAAACGCCGAAGTTGGTGAAGTTGCGTACACGTGCTGTGTGCTTTGAGCCCTCTGGATACTTAGTGCTGATAGCCTCCCATGGGTCTTCCTTGAGCTGCTTGATGCCGAGAGACATCTTACGCTCCTCACGGTCGAGAGTGAGGATGACAGCCTCTACCTCGTCGCCAACATGCATGAAGTCCTGAGCAGAGCGGAGGTGCTGGCTCCAAGACATCTCTGAAACGTGGATAAGGCCTTCTACGCCAGGAGCGACCTCAACGAATGCTCCGTAGTCAGCGATAACGACAACCTTGCCCTTGATGTGGTCACCAACCTTGAGGTCTGGGTCGAGAGCGTCCCATGGGTGTGGTGTGAGCTGCTTCAGGCCGAGGGCGATGCGCTTCTTCTCGTTGTCGAAGTCGAGGATAACGACATTTATCTTCTGGTCGAGCTCTACAACCTCGTGTGGGTTGCTTACGCGGCCCCAAGAGAGGTCTGTGATATGGATGAGTCCGTCAACACCACCAAGGTCAACGAATACGCCGTAAGAGGTAATGTTCTTGACAGTACCCTCAAGCACCTGACCCTTCTCGAGCTTAGAGATGATCTCCTTCTTCTGAGCCTCAAGCTCTGCCTCGATGAGAGCCTTGTGTGATACGACAACATTCTTGAACTCCTGGTTGATCTTGATAACCTTGAATTCCATTGTCTTACCAACGAATACATCGTAGTCGCGGATAGGATGAACGTCAATCTGTGAGCCTGGGAGGAATGCCTCGATGCCGAAGACATCAACAATCATACCGCCCTTAGTGCGACACTTGACATAGCCCTGAACAACCTCCTCGTTGTCGAGAGCTGCATTGACACGGTCCCAAGACTTGGAGAGGCGTGCCTTCTTGTGTGAGAGAATCAGCTGGCCCTTCTTGTCCTCCTGGTTCTCAACGTAAACCTCAACAGTATCACCTACCTTAAGGTCTGGGTTGTAACGGAATTCTGATGCTGGGATGATACCGTCGCTCTTGTAGCCGATATTCACCACAACCTCTTTCTTGTCGGCAGAGATTACAGTTCCATCAACAACCTGATGCTCTGATACTTTGTTAAGAGTCTCGTCGTATGCCTTTGCGAGTTCCTCTTTGCTGACGCTTACATTGCTGCCATTCTCGAACTCTTCCCAATTGAAGTCGTCGAGTGGCTGCACATTCTTAAAGTTAGACATGTTAATTAATTAAATGTATAATAAAAAAAGATTAATACTTGGACTTGTGCTCCCAACCCCGCGGCAAATCATCACCGACGAGTGGACACAGTATCCCTAACGGGCTGCAAAATTACTAAAAATTACTTAGTTAGACATTATCAGCTATATAATGTTTATATTTTTTTAACAGCAATATCATCTATATGCCTCATCGCGGATTCAACTAGCAAGTGCAAATATACGAAATCTTTTCATAAAAGCACTC
>SAMEA3663208__coassemble_244_pt1 | contig 21390 bp, 23 predicted proteins | sample SAMEA3663208__metabat2_high_PE_004 | metagenome-assembled genome bin SAMEA3663208 (sample SAMEA3663208) | pig gut metagenome | biome: pig gut; feature: pig-associated habitat; material: faeces | place: China | collected 2013
TGCTCGCTTTGGCTTGGCGAGAAAACAAAGGCAAAGCCAACTTATTTTTTTCTGGTATCCAAAATTATACGGGACACTAATGGAATAATGCTAAACCTATCGGTATATGAACAAATATACAATCTTATTATCATCTGTCAGCCTGAAGGAATCATTAGCAGAGGAGTTGAACAATTTGAAGAACGACGACTCTGTCATTAACAAGGAAGACGAAATCAGCGTAATAACGGATTATAAAGAGATGACAGACTTTGATGTCTACGTGGGCATCGGAGATATTGCAGAGGAAACGTTTATGTGTCTGCAGGAGAACACAAAGCCTGCCTTACTCTGCGACATCGACTGCTCTATGCTGGACGGGCTCATCGCGACAGAGGAAAAAGAAGTCAACCGACGCCAAGCTGAGAGCAATAGTCAAGCTTGCTTGAATATTGCCGAGGCGCGAAGGAGGAAGACCATAGTCAACCAATGGAGCAGTGAGAGCAGAAGCCAAACTTGTTTGGATTATGCCGAGTCGCGACAGAGGAAGACCATAGTCAACCCTAAGGCAATACCCTGCACATGGGGATTGTTCAGTAGGGGGAACAAAGATAAGGAGAGGAGTTTCCTAAAGCGTTTTAATCTGTCATTCGTATATAATGAGGGGGCTGACAAGGTGAAGGATTATATCGCTCCGCTCGTGTTCCGCATGCTTGAGGAATTTTCGTTCCACAGCAAGTACAGTGATAACTTCGCATACAAGAAACAGGCGGAGTTCGTCCACGAATTCACACAGTTCTACCTCGACAAGATGAAGAAACTGACGGAAGCAGAAGGTTTCGTTCGCGAAGACATCAAGGGTGATTTCAACCATATAATATATAGGTACAGGCCTGGCGGTGCGGAAAAGCCATTCCGTTCTGTTGACGGGCGTGACTACGACTTCGTGATAGAATACCACCGCAACAAACCGTCAGAGGGAATATACTATGGCGTTAAGGGAGAGGTGGCATCTGGCGATTTGGAGGAGCAGTGCGGGAAGTTCCGCAAAGAGTGGCCAAATATATTCATGATGGATAAGAGTAATCTTCAAAAAATATACGATAATAGTCGTGGTAAAGATAATTTTTGGGGCTACAATTTCCAGTTGGAGCTTACAGAGATTCTCAACAATACATTCCCATGGAAGGACTATCTAAAATGCTATAAGCCTACAGACAATATTTGGAAAAATAGATATTGGCTGTTCTGGGTAACACTGAATGACGACGAGGACATCGTCAAAGTTGCAGCTCGCGCAGTGAAGCTGATGGCCAAGACTTTTGAGAGATGTATTGTGAATAATAACGAATATAAGAAACCAGATGAAAAAAAGAATGACTCAAAGACCCCCAAACTTCAAATGACATCATTTACAAACGAAGCTTTTAAAGAATTGGAAATAAAGGTATTAAAGGGAACACAAGGGAAGACAATCAATGATTTTCTAACGAAATTAATGGCATGCGAACTTATAGAAAAAGAGGAACGATATGAATGTTGTTACATTTTAACCGGGAAACAAGACATTGCTTCATTCGCCGAAGATGTTACATCTATTATAATGAAATATTTTTCCATGTCACGCGTCCCATGGGGGGTGGTAGATAGGGTGTTTTTGCCATATACGCTTAATCCCTCAAAAGGTGAGTTCAAATCGGCTTATGCTAATAAAAAGAGAAATAAAGAAGAAAAAAATAAGGATTAGCAATTATTAAATTTACGTAAACTAATCACGTTGATGTAATTTGTAATTTTGCACCGACTTCAAGAATTGAGGTCGGTGTTTTTTTATTATTGCACCTTTAATTAATCCATCCTTCATAAGAGGACACAACATTATCAATCATGAAAAATAATATTAATCTCGGCTACGGAACAACAGTAGCGCTTGAAACATTAGTGGCTTTTGCCAAGTCAAACACAGCAGCAGACTTGATGTGGTATATCTGCCGGGTCTTCGGTCTGCCATTACCGCTGAAAGTGGCCATCGTTCTACGCATCCTGCTCCTCACCACTGGAGGCTGGGCTTTGATAAACGGGATAAACCGCATATGCCCAGAACTGGCGAAAGCTATTAGAGAGAGAAGATGACAAGGGATTCCACCCCCTTGATGAATAACATAAATCATGTATATCATTATGTCAAGAATCAATTACCGCTCAGTAATCACAGAAACAGAGATAAAAAACAATTCTCTGTATATCAAGTACATAAAGGAGAATGGCACGGCCGGCGAGTGTCCATGGTGGTGTATCTACAGTTTCGCAGAACTTCCTCCCGATATAGTGGACGAAGACGGGCAACCGAAAGTGGGAGCCGTCATACAACTATCGTATGACGAAATAACAGGCAAGACATTCCCTGGCCCCCAGTATAAAAGAAGGGACGTACCCCTTAACCAGAAAACGTTCGTAAAGAAAATGGACAGGAGGAGCCTATTCGAAGGCGTACAGCTTTTCTGCCCACAGAATATGGAGGAACTGCTACAAAAGTCAGCCAAGGTCTGCACAAGAGAAGAGCTCTTTGAAATAATAAAACTCCAACAAGCCGGTAATGAGGCTGTACTGAGACAACGCCTGCTGGACATATTAGGAATATCTGACCGTTCGCTCCCCCTACAGGAAGACTCACAAATTGAATACAAAGCTTCTTTCCTGCATTGTCCAATGAAGGTCGCAAATGAGAGAATGGCCCAATACAATAACATATTCTCTGAGATATGTGCGTTCGGGAATTCACATATCGACGGCACTATATATATCGGCGTAAAGAACGATGGCACCATCATCGGGATAGAGAAAGAGCTGGAGAACGAAGCGCCATTCCAGAACAGGAACGACTTCGAGGCCGACTTCATAAACATTATGCACCTGGCATTCAACAACTTCCAGTTCGTTAACAGCATCAAGACAACATGGTATAAGACTGCCGACGAGAAGTTATTCTTCAAGATAGATGTCCCCGCATGGAAAAACGGGATAATCTTCCTGAACGGCAACCAACTCTATGTGCGTCACGAATCGAGTCGAAGACTGTTGAAAGACCAAGATATGATAAACTATATCATAAACATCAGAAACGACTTCACTAATACCATTAACGACAGAAAGGAGGTGTAAAAACATGAGAGACGACAGATTAGGCTATGACGTGCCTGACGAAGAATACGATAACATGTCGGAAGAAGAACGTCAGGTGATTGACGAAAACACGTTACAGGATGCCCGCGAGATGATGGGGCTTGATGAACTTGAAGATGAGTAATCATTACGGTGGAGAGGCTTTGCTTCTCCACGAAATAGAAAATGGAATCACAGTAATTATTAAATATGGAATAATGCCAAAGGAAAGAACATTTAATTATGACTATAAGGGGAAGAGAATTAAATCGAAAACCGACAGGGAGATAAAACCGGAAGAAATCTATGTGTGGCAATGCAAATGGTGCGATAAGATAGTCAATTCGTCCCCAAAACCAGGAGATGCCCCAGGTTCATGTATAGCATCAAAGAGAACCACTATCGCTGGAATTCTTGACGCAGATTATATGCTACATGAATATGACGGTAACCGACATAAATGGATAAACATCGGCAGGGCAAACTAATAAATAGATGCAACAAACAGCAATGCCCCCTTCCCTAAGAATACCGCCAATAGATTCAACGGCAGGAGACGAACATGCTGGTGGCTCACGCTCATCGGGTGTGAGCCATTCTGCATTAATAAAGGCTACGAAGAAAAAATGACTACGGCAAATTAAAAATATGGCAGAGGAAGAAAATTCATGTCATTTTCTTTGGATATCTTAAATAAATGGACTATCTTTGCGAAGTATACTCCAACATAGCAAGGTTGGTAATACATAACAGGCAGGAACAAGTATTCACTCCTGTATCCCGATACGGTACACAAACAGAATACATAGTTGAACTAAAACGTAACTTAAGAAACAGATACAAACGTAATCCGCAGCATAATGGGAGACAAAACCATAGTTGCGTATTCACTATACAAAACATAAATAGAACATATTATATATTGGGCTTTTAGCTTTTGTCCTCGTCCCTAAGAATATCGCCAAATTTTCAACGACAGAGAACAAGCAGACTAGAGGTTCACGTCAATAGGGCGTGGATCGTTCTATGCTTGTCGGTCGTGTGGTCACTTGGCGGTAACCTTTAGGGAAGGCAAGCAGAAGAATGGTGTCACGCCTTTTCTTTGCCCACAATCTATCAATCCCTAATAATCTTCATTGCCTATGCTACGAGGAATAACCAAATTCAAATGCGACGACTGCGGCCACACCTTCAAGGCGTTTGACATAGAGCTTGCCGCCACGGTATACTCCCAACCCATGCCCTGCCCCAACTGCGGTAGCCGCCACACCATGCCCGTCTCCTTCTTCGGATGCACTGACCGGGAGACATACAAGGAGATATGGGAAATGATGGACAAGAAATAACTATAAACTAACTTTAAGATGATGAACGACAACAAACAACTCCCATCAACCACCGGAGCCTGGGTGCTCATGGTGCTCTGCCTGCTGTATGGCGTAAGCCCCGTTGACATAATCCCCGACATTCCCGTCGTCGGCCAGATTGATGACTTGATTATTCTGGCGTCAGGCGGACTGAACCTTGTGCAACGCTACATGGAGCGAGCCGATTCCTCTCTCACCACCGTCGTTAAAGTAGTGAAATGGACAGTCATCGCCCTCGGCGCCATAGTCATCCTCCTCCTCGCCCTGTTTGCTGTGGCGATAGTGAATTTGTTTAAGTAATGTAACACAAAAGAATCACAGGGACAGGTTCATCGACCCGAAAGAGTGAACCAAGGTACCTGTCCCTATGACCCACAATAATTTTGCAGAAAAATCATATTACTTATAAATCTTATAACATCATGGCAAGATTCAGAATTACAACAAAACACGTAAAGAACTGTAACGGCATCCGTATCGAACCTGGCATGTCAGTTGAAGTTATTACTCAGAGCATGAGTAACCCAGTAAGTACTAACGGTGGACAGCCTGTGATAGATGCATTCTACCGCATCTATGGTATTGACATCAAGAAAGCAGGATGCTTGAATAATGTGGATTTGCAGGTTGATCGTTTAAGCTAAAATTTGCTATGAACAACATTGAAAAATTGCTTGAAATCTCAGAATATCTTGGATTAAGCAATATAACATCTGAACTTAAAGCCATAGCGTTGCGTTCTCAACAAGAGAATGCAACGTTGGTGTTGCCTTTGGTTGGTGAGTTTAGTTCTGGAAAAACCACACTGATCAACTCACTAACGGATAGTAAAAAACTGGAAACAGCAACAAAGCCAACTACAGCAACAATATACGAGGTACATTTTGGTTGCGACTCATGTCGTGCCTCTGTCCTTAATGAAAAAAATGAGTTCATTGATATAGAAGACATTTCTAGTCTAAAAAACGATGCTCTTGCAGATGCAAAAGTTGTTACTGTTTTTGACACGTCTGTACGAGTTCCTGCTACAACAATATTGGTTGATACTCCAGGATTATCATCTCCAGATCCAAAGCATAAGCAAACATTGGTAAACTTTTTACCAAAAGCTGATGGCATTATGTTGGTAAGCGACATAAACCAACAGATTACAAGGTCATTGACAGATTTCATAGAAACAATGAAACTGTCGAAACGTCCTATATATCTAGTGTTAACAAAGTCCGACACGAAATCTGCTAATGACATAGAAGCTGCAAAAAAATACATTAGTGAAAATTGTCAAATTCCACTAAAGCAAATGGCAGTAGTATCAGCAGCGACAAACTCTTTAGATGAATTGTATGCACTTCTTGATTCTATTCAAAAAGACAAGAAAAAGATTCTCAAACAGGTTGATGGTCAAAGAATTAAGAATATAGTGAATTTGTTGAATGACCATGTAGAAGAATTAATGTCAGCATCAAATTCTGACAAAGATTTAGACGAGGCTATACGTAGAAGTCAGTATGAACTGGATAAGATTAGTCGTAATATCGATCGTCTTGTAGAATCTATGTCTGACGATATTGAAGATCAAGGGCGTACCATATCCAGAAAGTTTGAAGATTCAATTTTTGCAAAGCTCAATACTCTTGTAACAGGTAAAAGTAACAATTTTGACGGAGAAGCAATATCTATGATCAATAATACTGCTTCATTGCTGATGAATGATTACAAGACTGGAATCCAAACACTATTGAGAGATAAAGCAAGAAGTCAAAGAGGTTCAGAAAATGAAATACCTTTAGCCTCACTTAGTGATCTTGACATGACATCCATTCAAATGTCTGGTTTAAGTTACAATCTTGACCTTAACAATATGGGGCATGAATATGATGGCTGGATTAAGACTGGTGTAATAGCTGTTGCAGCAGTCGGTGCAGTTGCAGCAGTAGCTTCTACAGGAGGTGCTGCTGGTGCTCTTACAACCGCTGCTACCGTAGATAACGTTATTGACGTTGCAGATACGGTAAGTGATGTAGGTAGCATCATATCTAATCAAAAGACTGTTGGAAGAATGGAAAAAGCTGTAGGTTTTGTAACCAATGCAACAGAAAAATATAATTCTTTCAATGAGTCCAATCAGCAGATGGGACAACAAGTTGGTTCCGATAAAGGTATGATTGATTCCCTGGTTGGATTTGTAACGGATAAGATGATGTCAAAACCTCAAAGAGTACGAGCAATCAGAAATTACATTGATGGTTCTCTTTCTCCTGAATTTAAATCCGGTTTACATGACATATCACAGAATTTGGTTAATACAATTCGCAGTACCCTTCATGAAGAAGCATCTGCATTGATTGGACAGAAGACTGAGTCCCTTAACCAACTGAAGCAAGAACTGAAGGAAAAAAAGGACTTGTTTGATGCCAGGATGGAACAGCTTCACGAATTCAAAACAATATTGTTAACAATTTAATTATTATGAATATGGTAGAACTAATTGGTGGACTTGTCATAGGCGGTGTTGCTGGTGTAGCACTCAAAGACAAGATTCTTGGAGATAACAATCAGAACAACAATAAACAAAGGGAAATAGACTCTCTTTACGCTGAGAACGAGAAGTTTAGCAAACGAAACAAAGAACTCGAAAGACAGGTTGAAGACCTATTGGCTGAACTTAACAAGGTAAGACGTCAGGCAAAAGCAAATGACGATGACAATGATGACCTTCAAGACGAATTAGACAAAGCAAAGAAAGACCTTAAGGCCGCAAGAACGCAAAATGACGAGTTGGCAAGAAAGGTTAGAGAATACAAAACCAATTGTGAAGCCTTAGAAGCTGAGGTTGCTTTACTTAAAGAAAAGATGCAGTAATATGGATACAATGACAATTATTTATATAGTTGTAGCATTTGTTGTCGGAGCTATATTAACATCAATATTCAAAAAGGGATCCAATTCTGCATCCAGTGATAATGCAAAATTGCAGGAGCTGGAGGCTGAGAATGGTTCGTTGAAGGAAAAACTTAGTTCGATTTCAGATGAGAGCAGAAATAAAGAGTCTCAATTGAAGGAAAAGTACGAGAGTCTTTTGTCTGAAGCTCAGAAACAGTGCGACAGTTTGGACAAGCAACTCAAAAGTGCTATCGATGGAAACATTGATGAGTCTATCAAGAAGCAATTGGAGCAAGTAGATAAGCTAAAGAAACAAGTTAAAGACCTTGAAGAAGAAGTCGAGGAACAGGAGGATGACATTTCTAGTCTTAAGAAGAAATTAAGAACAAAAGAAGATGACATAACTGGACTTCAAGATAGCTTGTCCAAGGAGCAGTCTACATCAAAGAAGCTCAATACAGAACTCGAATCAGTGAAGCAGCAATTAGACGATAAAGTAGAGGAACTTAATGTTAAGATTGGTTCTCTTAACTTTATTCAGGAGATTCTTTCTGCTAAAGAGATTAGTACTGCTGATACTAATGCTCTAAATAAGAACATTGACTTCTTTGAATCTTTTGTTAAAGGTCAGTTTACAGATTTGAATTCATATCTGTATACAACTTATAAGTTAACATGGAATGATTTAGAAGGAAAAGCAGGCTTTGAGCAAAAGAAGAAGTTTTTCCACGATGCATTCGACCAATGGGCATCGACAAAACGTAAGAGTTGGCTTGATGGCAAGACTACGATTGCTTTTGTGGGTGAGTTCTCTGCTGGTAAAACATCAATAGTTAATAGGATTCTATCACAAGACAACCCTTCTATTCCGAAGTTGCCAGTTAGCACCAAAGCAACAACAGCAATTCCAACATATATAGCAGGTGGTTCTTCTGTAACTTATAGTTTCATTGCTGGTGATGGAAAGCGAAAGACAATTTTGGAAGAAACGTTTAAGAAAGTATCGAAGGATATTCTCGATCAAGTAAAGGGTGTTTCTTCACTTATAAAGTACTTTGTCATGACATATAAAAACCCTAATCTCAATGGATTAAGCATCCTTGATACTCCGGGTTTCAATTCCAATGACAAAGAAGACAGAGATAGAACCATTGATGTTATAAATGAATGCGATGCATTGTTCTGGGTGTTTGACGTAAATGCAGGAACTGTTAACAGAAGCTCAATTTCGGTTATTAAAGAAAAACTGAATAAGCCATTGTATGTCGTTATTAATAAGGTTGATACAAAATCTGACTCTGAAGTTCAGAAGGTTGAAAACCTTATTAAAAAAACACTTACTGACGAAGGTTTGAAAGTCGAGAAATTCATTAAGTTCTCAGCAAAGGCTCCTCTGACAGATATTATGAATCCAATCAAGGGAGTAAGCAAGATTGCAACTCGTGATACGTTCGTTAATGATGTAAAAAATGACATTGAACAACTTCTCAACATCCTTGACGATGGAGTAAAACAGTGTAACGATAGTTATAACACAGCTCGTCAGGAAGGTGATGACATTACAGATGAATTCATTGAATGCATGAAAGCTATGCAAGAAGATTGTGGTACGGCATACAACATTCCACACTGGGAAACTCACCTCTTCAGTAGTGACAGATATGAAATGTCTGAATATGAAGGTCAACGCTTACAATCACTTCTTGAGAAAATAGCTGATGACCATGTCGGAGCGTTAGCAAATAAGTTCGATGAACGAGTTTCAAAAGCTGCAGAAATTCAGCAAGAGTGGTCTGATCTATGCGATTTGAAGGCAGCTTGGCAAAAGGTGAATGATTGCTACGAACAATACAAGAAAGTATCAAAAAGCATCAACTAAATGGAACAGAATAATTTTTCAGAATATCTAAACGGCTTGCAGGAGAAGAAACAAAATCTTCTTCTGCTTGCGAACAAAGCCGCAGAGAACGGATGGATTCCAAAATCCAAGTCGGACGGTGCCAAAAATATAATATCTCTTGAAGAAATAAAGGAGAAGTTGGAGAAAGACACTCTGACTATTGGTGTTATCGGACAAATGAAGTGTGGAAAATCCACATTTTTGAATTCATTCATCTTTGAAGATGATATTTTACCAGCTGCTACAACGCCAATGACAGCAGCTTTGTCCGTGATTACCTATGGAGAAAAGAAAAAAATTGTTGCAGAGTTCTATACTGTTGACGAATGGGCAGAACAAAAGCAACAAGCATCACGCTCATTGGAAGATGCAGCAAGTAATTTGGATGAATCAAAAATTAAGGCAGCAAAAGAATTAATAGAGAAATCAGCAAAGTTAGGCTCATCGTTAAATACCTATTTAGGTAAAACGCAAGAAGACACCTTTGAGAATCTTATTGAATATGTAGGAGCAGATGGAAAATTCATTTCAATTACAAAGTCTGTCACCATTTATTATCCGAAAGATTATCTTAAGGGGGTAGAAATTGTTGATACTCCTGGATTCAATGACCCAATTGTATCACGAGAGGAAAGAACAAAAGAATTCCTAAAGAAAGCAGATGTTGTATTGATGATGCTATATGCTGGCAGACCTTTTGATGCAACTGATCGTGACATAATCTTTAAGAATGTACGTCAATGTGGAATTGGAAAAGTTCTTGTGGGTATCAACAAATATGACATTCCGTATTGCAGCGAAACCAATCCTGAAGACGAGAATCAAATCAAGGAATATGTAAAGTCTGAAATACGTAAAGCTTGCAGAGATTGCAATGATGACACTTTGGTTGAAATTCTTAGCGAAGTAGAACCAATACCATTGTCTGCTGAAATGGCGTTGCTTTCGGAGTTGCCAATGCATAAGATTTCTGATTCTGACGCATTCAACTTCGCATGGAAAAGACATTGCTCTAATTTTGGCATTAGCACCCAAAAGGAAATGAGACAATGGAGTCATCTTGACGACCTAGTAAATGCGGTAAAGAAACTTGTAGATAATGAAAAGACAAGTATTCTGTTCTCGAAACCGCTGAATGCTATTTGTGCAGCAGGAGATAAAGTTAAAACAGATATTGAGAATGAGCTGAATCTTGTAAATAGCAAGATTGAGCTTCTCATGATGCCTGATACGGAGGTTGAAGAAAAAGAAGAAAATCTGAATAAAGCCAACAAACGAATTTCAAAGAAAATCAATGGGTTAGGCGAAGATTTAGATGCTGACATCTTTCAACTTGTTAGAAAAGGTAAAAATGAATTAGAGGACGCTGTTGATTCTTCATGCCAAAGAATGAGATCTATCGTAGATAACGATTGGGGACGCTTTGCAAATGTCAAATCAATCATCCCTCGTATCGAAGCTGAATTGCAGAATCTAATTACACGAAAACTTAAAAGGACGACCCAGAATCTTGCTGATGAAGGTCGTAAGAAGGTTAATCGTAATATTGCAGACTTCTTTGCAGATGCAGAAGATTTGCTAATGCGTTATTTGCCTGATTTTGACTCACGTTCGTTTGTAAAGTCCACACAGAATAAAATCCAAATGGATATGGAAGGCGGTGATTTGTTCTCATACGACAGTAGTTCTAGTTCAGACGAGGACACAAATCTCCTTGAAATGTTCGGCGGTTTTGTGAACGATTTTATGACTGGTGCTACATTTGGAGCATGGGGTGCCATTAAGAATGCACTTACACATGGAGATGTTAAACAAGATGTTTTGAACTACATAAATTCTATCAGTTCGGAATTTGATCCTGATCCATATTTGAACAATGCATTTCATAGCAAGGATGAAGTTATTGATTTTGTAAAACAAAACTTTATAACTGACCTTATTGAACCTCTTCAGGAACAGATAAACGAAATACGATCAAAACGCGATGAGAAGGACAAAGAACTTTCTGATGCTCAGAAGAAACGTGATGATCTTGAAAACCGAAAGAAGATAATCGCTTCTCAGTTGGAAGAATTTAATACAACGAAGAATTCTATATTGTAAAATAATGAATGGTGGCGAGGCTATTAACATCATTTTGGGTCGTAGGGACAGGTACCCTGGTCCACTCTTTCGGTTCGATGAACCTGTCCCCTATGATTCCTGGTTAAGATTCTATTATCTGTTATGGCCACAATATGGGAATGGATGGATATGGCATGGCAATGGGTTACGAGTATTTAGCTCATGCTTAGATGAAAGAATCAAGTTCGCAACGTATTTGAAGAATTGGATATCGGGGACAACGCAACGGTAGGGACGATGCCTGTGCGTTGCCCTTAGTGGGGCGCTCAGTGTATGCCAAATAAAGGTGGATGGCTGAGTGGCTTCTATGAATATAAAATAGAGTAGTGTTTCACCCTAATTAATTATTAACCAATAAATTATTATCATTATGAGGTACGAATTAAAAAAGAAGTTCAGATTGGTAAAGAAGTTCTACAAAAGAACATTTGGCAAGCCAAAGTACGTAAGAATCGAAATTACTGCTATGGGCAAAACTATTACAAGAATAGATAAGGTTAGGAGCGGCGAATTGATGAGAAAAGCGCTCATCACGAATACCCCTATAAAAGACGAGCAGGTGCCTGCATGAGGTCAGTTTGTAGTCCATGCATAATTTCCAACAACAAATCAAGGAGCGCACGGGCTGGTCGGATGACATCGTGCGCTTCCTCCACTCCCGTGAGGAGGCGGAGGTTTATATTGGGGCGGGGCTGGTGGAGCGGCGCATCGGCGACAGGGCTGCGCTTGTGCGGCCGGATATTGACTGGAGTGCCTTCAACTGCCGACAGGAATGGCTCAAGCAGAAATTTGCCGACTGGGATAAGTGGCAGGACTATAACAATGCCGACCTCATCGGCGAGGGATGGCCTCCGCGCGACAGCAACGGCGACCCGTATGAGCTTCATCATATCGGGCAGAGACAGGATTCGCCGTTTGCCGAACTGACTTGGCAGGAGCACATGGGCGGCGGCAACAACGTCATACTGCATCCTAACAGGGAATCGGCCATCGACCGCCAGCAGTTCGACGACGAGAAGTCACGCTATTGGCAGGCCCGCTTCAAGGCTTTCACGAAGAGTGAACTGGCTGAGATATACGGTCGGTAAACGCGTAATTGAATTATTCTTGCTTATGGACATACAATTCAGGAGACAGATGATGTGCATGACGCTCTTTCTCACGCTCTCCACCTTCTGCTGTGGAGACGTGAGGGAGAACGAGACGGGAAGGCGTGCCGCTGATGTCAGCGGTGTGGGGCAGGGCAAACGGAATGTTCAACCTAAAAAATATAATGTTATGCCACAGATAGTAAACTTGGGCAGGGAACTCGTACGTATCAATGTGCAGAAGAACAGTGTGGAATGTTCGCAGAACGGCGGCAGGAGCTGGGTGACACGGTGCAGCAACGCATCTTATGGCACATTCCGGGACTTGCTGGTTTATGGCAATGAGCTGCTTGCCTGCACAAGCAAGGGGGTGTATGTCAGCACTAATGACGGGCGTTCGTTTGCTCCAAGATGCACTAACAGCTCTTACGGCGAGTTTCTCAACCTTCAGGAAAGCGGTTCGGAACTGCTTGCCAACACCACTAAGGGTCTCTACTACTCCCGCAACGGCGGACGCTCGTGGGTAAGGAGGTGACGGTATGCCTATTAATCCAAAAACAGAACAAAAATCCATATACAACGGCGGACGCTCGTGGGGGTAAGAAGATAACGGCACTTCTGTAATTGTTCTGCTAACTGACAACAAAATAGAAGTTTATGTTGGGTTATGTAAAGTGAGGATGGCCGTTTGGTGACAAATGAATCATTTGATGAGCATAATATTATTCCCTATCCAGATATTATTTCATACCCAGATAATATTCCCCAACCCAGACAATATTCACTATCCAGATATTATTCCATACCCAGATAATATTCCCTAATCCAGATAATATTCCCTAATCCAGATAATATTCCCTAACCCAGATAATATTCCCTAATCCAGATAATATTCCCTAATCCAGATAATATTCCCTAACCCAGATAATATTCCCTATCCAGATTATATTCTCTATCCAGATATTATTCCCTATCCAGATAATATTCCCTATCCAGCTATAAGATAAGCCTGGATAGCAATCACAATTCCAATATTCATGTCACAGCGAGGCTCTAAAGGCTATGGTTAGTCTTTAGAGCCTCGCTCGTATATACCAGCTTCATTCATGTCGTATGCTTCATCATCTCCTAAAGCAGCATACATAAGGGAAATAAGGCACAGGGACAAAAGACTACAAAAACGATGTGTGTTTATTTGGATAAATGGAAAAATATAGGTACTTTTGCAGACAGATTGCTATCTGCCACAAGGCATACTGGCATCTTGCCGTGCCTGCAGGGAGCAAGCTGTGAGACAATACTATTGTTCAAGGTGGGGCTCTATGAGTTATTCTCTCATAACATATGCGAGAAGGGGTATTTAACAATCTCATAGCCCAACTGTATAAAAAAACATAACGTTTAAAAGCGAGACAAAGAGACATGATATCATTTGAGAGCGATTATAACAACGGTATGCTTCCTGAGATTCTGGAGCGTCTGGCAGAGACAAACGACGTGAAGACATCCGGATATGGGAGCGATGTGTACTGTGAGGAGGCTAAATCGAGAATTCGCAAGGCGATAGACAACGACGGGGCAGACGTGTTCTTCCTCGTGGGTGGGACACAGACCAACACGACGGTCATCGACTCTCTCCTCCTCGGGTGTGAGGGTGTCATAGCCTTGGAGACAGGACACATCGCTGTGCATGAATCGGGCGCTGTGGAGGCTTTCGGCCACAAGGTGATAACACTTGAAGGGGAGAACAGCAAGCTGAGGGCGGCTGATGTGGCACGGTATATGGACACATTCCTTGCCGACGAGACATGCGGCCACATGGTACAGCCAGGCATGGTCTACATCTCCCTGCCTACAGAATACGGCATGGTCTACAGCCGCGAGGAGCTGGCGTCGCTCTACTCTGCATGCCAGAAATACAGCCTGCGCCTGTTCATCGACGGCGCACGTCTTGGCTATGCATTGGCCTCTGATGCTGTTGATTATGACATGGCCTATGTTGCCAGAAACTGTGATGTGTTCTATATCGGCGGCACAAAGGTCGGGGCGATGTTCGGCGAGGCGGTCGTCTTCACAGGGATGAAGGCTCCAAGACATTTCTTCACCACTGTGAAGCGCCACGGAGCATTGCTTGCCAAGGGCCGTATGTTAGGAATACAGTTTGCGACTCTCTTCACCGACGACCTTTATATGAGGGTGTCCAGCCATGCGATACAGATGGCCGCGAGAATCACAGGCATCTTCCGCAAGCATGGTATCAGCATGGCATACGACTCTCCCACGAACCAGCAGTTTGTCGTTCTCTCTCCCGAGCGTTACAGGGCGCTGAAGGAGAAGGTGGCATTCGAGGTGTGGGAGCATCAGGATGGCGGCAATATTGTCTGCCGCTTTGTCACGAGCTGGGCAACAACTGATAACGACCTCAGCGCTCTCGACAGGGCTCTGAAGGAGACAGCACAATAACGGCAACGGGGCTAAGGCTATGCAGGCCATGCCCACATGCTGGCATACCAGTTCATGTATGGCTATACAGCGGACTGTACATCATGTAGAAAAAATACACCACAAAAACAAGATGGAAATAATACTAAAATACTTCAAAGACCTCACCGACGAGCAGAAGCGGCAGTTTGCTGAGCTCGACGCACTCTACCATGACTGGAACTCGAAGATAAATGTCATCTCGCGCAAGGATATTGACAATCTCTACGAGCACCATGTCCTTCACTCTCTCGCCATAGCCAAGGCTCTGCGTTTCAGGCCCGGCACGAGAGTGCTTGATTTCGGATGCGGCGGAGGGTTCCCCGGCATACCGCTCGCGATAATGTTCCCAGAGACAAGATTCAGACTTATCGACGGGACAGGCAAGAAGGTGAGAGTGGCACAGGAGGTGGCTGACGCTATAGGGCTGAAGAATGTGGAGGCTGTGCATATCAGAGGCGAGGAGGAGCGCGGACAGTATGACTTCGTTGTCTCAAGAGCCGTGATGCCTCTGCCTGACCTTGTCAAGATTGTCAGGAAGAACTTCACCAGGAGACAGCAGAACTCCATAGCCAACGGCATACTGTGTCTCAAGGGTGGCAATCTGGACAGTGAACTCCATAACTACAGGCATCTTGCAGAGAAGACAGAACTGAGCACATTCTTCGACGAGGAATGGTTCAAGGAGAAATATCTCATATACCTGCCCATGTGACATCAGGAGGCCGGAGAATAGCGGAGAATGGCTGATGGGTGCCAATCCTAACACTTCGCCCCCAGTCGATGGGGGCAGCATTCTCCCCCTGCCCTACCCCATAAACATATACCGGGCCATTTAGTGACACAAAGACATTAACCAATCAAGAGGAAGACACTTTGGACTTTACTGGAATAACAAACATTGACTTATGGCTTATACCTGTGCTTGGAGGCAGCCATAACATGTTCAGCGACGCTTTCGCCCTTGTGCTGACATCAGGATGGACATGGATAGCGATGTATCTGACACTGCTCTTCGTCGTCATAAAGAACAACGAGACGATGGCACAGATAGGCCTTGTCATCCTGTCATGCGCATTGTGCCTGCTGCTCGCCGACGGCATGGCCGATGGCATCATGAAACCTCTCACCATGCGTCTGAGACCGATCAACGACCCTGAGGTGAGGGAGATGATAACGCTCGTGGCGGGAGTGGCGGACAAGAACTACAGCTTCTTCTCGGCACACGCCGCAAACACCATGGCGATATCGACATTCATGGCGCTGCTCATGAGAAACACGAGAATGACCATAGCGCTCCTGATATGGTCGCTCATCAACTGCTGGACACGCATATACCTTGGCATGCACTACCCCTCGGACATCGCTGCCGGATTATTATGGGGTATGATAAGCGGAGCCTTGGTTTACTCAGGATACCGGCGGGCCTACACGAGGTTATCGCCAAAGCTACATTTCATATCATCCCAATATACCAAAACCGGTTATGGACTGGCCGATATCACTCTGACAATAAATGTCATGACAGCATCTGTCATATACGCCATATTGAGAGCACTGACCATGACATACTAAACACCACAGAAGAAGACAACGATGACAACAGACCCACGCAATATTCTCATATCTGACTACAACTACACCCTGCCTGACGAGCGCATAGCTAAATATCCCCTGCCTGAGCGTGACTCAAGCAAGCTGCTCATATACGACAAGGGCGAGATAAGCCACACCGTATTCCGCAACATATCCGAGCTGATACCCAAGGGTTCACTGATGATATTCAACAACACGAGGGTGATACAGGCAAGGCTGCACTTCAGGAAAGAGACTGGGGCGCTGATAGAGGTGTTCCTTCTTGAGCCATACAGCCCTGCTGACTATGAGCTGATGTTCCAGCAGAAAGGGGAGTGTGAGTGGCTGTGCCTTGTCGGGAACCTCAAGAAATGGAAAGGCGTCACGCTGAGAAGGACTCTCGATGTTAAGGGGACACCGACAAGGCTGACAGCAGAGCATATAGGCGAAAGCGGCACAAGCCAGAGAGTCAGGCTGGCATGGGACAACGCCGGCGCATGTTTCGCCGATATCATCGACGCGGCTGGCGAGCTGCCTATACCGCCGTATCTCAACCGCGACACAGAGGAAAGCGACAAGACGACATACCAGACCGTCTACTCGAAGATAAAAGGGAGCGTGGCAGCCCCGACAGCAGGACTCCACTTCACGGACACGGTGCTCGCGGCGCTTGACAAGAACGGAGTGGAGCGTGAGGAGCTGACACTGCATGTGGGGGCAGGGACATTCAGACCGGTAAAGTCAGAGAAAATCAGCGGGCATGACATGCATACTGAGTATGTCTCTGTCAGCCGCCACACGATTGACCGTATTCTTGAGCACGACTGCAAGGCCATTGCTGTCGGCACGACATCGGTAAGAACCCTTGAGAGCCTGTACTACATAGGCAGGCATATACTTGAGCACAAGGACAATGTCACCGACAACGACCTGCATGTGGCACAATGGGAACCATACGGCGACACCACATCCCAGCCCACCACACGGCAGGCGATAGAGGCCATCAGGGACTATCTCGACACGTGCGGGCTGAAGACTCTGCACGCCTCAACACAGATAATAATAGCGCCGGGATACAGATACAGAATCGTCAGGCGGCTGATAACAAACTTCCACCAGCCACAGTCGACACTGCTGCTGCTCGTCTCGGCCCTCGTCGGCGCTGACTGGCACAGGATATATGACTACGCTCTCCATAACGGATTCAGATTCCTCAGCTATGGCGACTCGTCCATGCTCATACCCAAGACTCACGACGCGGACGCTGAATAACTGAAGCCTAAACCTACGGGAGAGGCGACAAGGATGGCTGCCCCCCGATGCAGACGAGCGTGATAGCGGGCGTAAGGGAGGAGACAACAACAAAGACAAACCAAGGACAAAGACTATGACAATGATAAAGAAAGGTGATAAGGTGAGATTCCTCTTTGACACTGGTGGCGGCACTGTCGCTGCCGTGAAGGGGAACATAGTGATGGTGGAGGATGCGGATGGATTCCAGATACCGACACCAATAAACGAGGTTGTGCTCGACGCATCGCAGGAGAGCTACTCGACAGCAAGCATGGTGGCCGCTATGCAGAGGGACGAGAGGCGCTCTGCCGCAAAGAGCGACGGGAGAAGCATGAGGGCTCTCCTCAACGAGGGCATGGAGGAGGAGGCTGATTATGCCGCCAGAGAAGACGACCCCGCCGACAAGGAGATAACATTCAAGAGACCTGTCGAGGAGCGGAAAGGCGGAAACCTGCTTAACGCGTATCTGGCTTTCGTGCCCGTAGACATAAAGAAGGTGACCGACACGGAGTTTGACACATACCTCGTCAACGACTCAAACTATTATCTCCACTATACATACCTCTCTGCCGAGAACAACAGCTGGACAGTAAGGGCAGAAGGTGTGCTGGAGCCTAACACGAAAGAGTATATCGAGGAGTTCACCCTGCGCGAGGTCAACGCCCTCAGCCGCGTATGCATACAGATGACAGCTTTCAAGCGCGAGAAGCCTTTCTCGCTGAAACAGCCTGTGAGTGTCATGCTGCGCATCGACCAGGTGAAGTTCTACAAGCTCCACGTCTTCCAGCCTAACGACTTCTTCGAGCAGCCTGCCCTCCTCTATACCATAATAGAGGACGACAAGCCTGCACGCTCGATAGACATCGACGCCAACAGCCTGAAGCAGGAGATGTACGCCACAGCCGATGACAAGGAGCGGCTCACACAGCTGAGCACACGCACCCCGAGGAAAGGCCTGGAGGAGGCTGAGGTTATAGACCTCCATGCGGAGAAACTACTCGACAATACCGGCGGCATGTCATCGGCCGACATCCTGAACTACCAGCTTGACCATTTCAGGAGAATCATGAAGGAGCACCGCCATGAGAAAGGGAAGAAAATCATCTTCATACACGGCAAGGGGGAGGGTGTGCTGAGACACGCCATCATCCACGAGCTGGTCTACAGATACCGCCCATGCACCTATCAGGACGCCTCGTTCCAGGAATATGGCTATGGGGCGACACAGGTCACAATCAAGTGATTGGGGCGGACGACCGTTACCATCATCCATGCCGGACCTTGCCGCCGACAAGACCGGAATGACATAGCATCACCCTACGAAAAGCAATAAAGAAAGACATGACAAACTACGGATTCATAACAGTAGCCGCGGCAGTGCCAAGGACACGCGTTGCCGACGTGCAATATAATGTGGAGGAGATAGAGCGCCTGATAGAGGAAGCCGAGGGCAAAGGCGTGGAGCTGCTCGTATTCCCCGAGCTGTGCATAACAGGCTATACATGCCAGGACCTCTTCCGCTCGAGCCATCTGCTCGACGCCTCGGACGAGGCGCTGAGCATACTGACCGACTTCAGTCTCGGGCGCGGCATAACATTCGTCGTGGGCGCGCCACACCGTCAGGACGACCGGCTCATGAACACAGCCGTCATCATCTCCAACGGGCAGCGCCACTATGTCCACAAGACCTTCCTGCCAAACTACAACGAGTTCTACGAGAAGCGCTGGTTCTCTGTCGAGGACCTTGACGCTGAGCCACGAATCTTCCGTCTGCCCTCCGGTGTGACATTCGGCGTGGAGATATGCGAGGACCTGTGGTCGGCCATCCCACCGTCTACGACGCTTGCCACATCAGGGGCTGACATCATCCTCAACCTCTCAGCGACCGACGAGCTGATAGGCAAGCACAAGTATCTCCTGTCGCTCATATCACAGCAGAGCGCACGCACAATGTCAGGCTATGTCTACAGCTCATGCGGATTCGGAGAGTCATCCCAGGACCTCGTCTATGCAGGCAACGCCATAATATACGAGAACGGACAGCAGCTCGCCCACTCTGAGCGCTTCTCGCTCGAGCCACAACTCGTCATGGCACAGATAGACGTGGAGAGGCTGCGCACAGAGCGAAGGACAAACACAACATTCGGAAGAGCACAGGGGAAGCTGATGAAGAAAGCCGAGGTGCTCGACCTCGTGCTCGACGACGAAGCATACAACAAGGTGCTCGGGAAATTCACCCTGCACCGCCACTATGACGCCCACCCGTTCATACCGAAGACGGACGACATGAAGGCATCGTGCGAGGAGATATTCAACATACAGGTGCTGGGACTGGCAAGAAGGCTGGAGCACATCAGATGCAAGAATGTCGTCGTGGGCATAAGCGGCGGACTTGACTCCACGCTCGCACTGCTCGTCTGCGTAAGGACATTCAACAAGCTCGGCCTCGACCTGAAAGGCATACACGGAATCACTATGCCCGGGTACGGCACAACAGACAGGACCCACGACAACGCCGTGGCGCTCATGACACAACTCGGCATAACACAGAGGGAGATAAGCATAGTGAAAGCCGTCGGGCAGCACTTCGCTGACATAGGACATGACGCTGACATACACGACACGACATACGAGAACTCACAGGCGAGATACCGCACCATGGTGCTCATGGATATAGCCAACCAGGTGGGAGGCATCGTCATCGGGACAGGCGACCTCTCTGAGCTGGCATTAGGATGGGCGACATACAACGGCGACCATATGTCCATGTACGGTGTGAACGTATCGATACCGAAGACTCTGATAAGGCATCTCGTACAGTATGTCGCAGACTATCAGGTGGGCAAGGAGGCAAGGCAGACGCTGATGGATATAATCGACACGCCTATCTCGCCCGAGCTGATTCCGGCCGACGAGAACGGCGAGATAAAGCAGAAGACAGAAGACCTTGTCGGGCCCTATGAGCTGCACGATTTCTTCCTCTACCATTTCCTCCGATTCGGGTTCTCCCCTGAGAAGATACTCTTCCTCGCCAACAGGGCTTTCGAGCTGCTCTACGACGAGGAGACCATACGCCACTGGCTGAACATCTTCCTGCGCAGATTCTTCCAGCAGCAGTTCAAACGCTCGTGCCTGCCTGACGGCCCAAAGGTGGGCAGCGTGTCGCTGTCACCACGAGGCGACTGGCGCATGCCTTCTGATGCCGCAAACGACCTCTGGAAACTATAATTCCAGTCCCTGCGACATGCCCTGGGCGAACGGCAGATGACGGCAAGCTCAATGAGCTGAAGCATAGGAACGACATAACTGCATTAGGACATCACCGCTGCAACGGCATAGAGACATGCCGCTTGCAGCGGTGTCTTTTTTGCCTGTCCACACCCCCCGAGACATCCCCCATTGATGAGCGGGAAGCAGAGCGGTTTTCCATCGGTTTTCCCATACGTATTGAATGACCGCCTCATAGGCTCTGAATGAACGGCCAAGAGACACTGAATGACAGCCTCATATGTATTGAATGACACGGCATCCTTTTCCA
>SAMEA3663208__coassemble_250_pt1 | contig 20829 bp, 19 predicted proteins | sample SAMEA3663208__metabat2_high_PE_004 | metagenome-assembled genome bin SAMEA3663208 (sample SAMEA3663208) | pig gut metagenome | biome: pig gut; feature: pig-associated habitat; material: faeces | place: China | collected 2013
CTGAGTAAACTCAGCCTCTCCTCTCGGCTTGTCGTCAGTTCTCGCCATGGCATAGTCTGAGCAAACTCAGCCTCTGCTCATCTGGCTTAACGAAATCGTCCAACACTAATGGCATGACATATTATGACAACCAAAAACCTACTGAGGAAACAAATACGCACGCTATTCCGTGAGCAGGAACCAGAGGTTCTCTCTGCTATGTCATCTGATGTGTGCCGCACTCTGCTACGCCATCCGCGACTCCAGTCAGCGAGCCATATACTCGCATTCTGGCCGCTCCCCGATGAGGTTGACATACGCGCCTCTGTGCGTGAGCTGTGGCGTCTTGGCCATGACATCTACCTCCCGCGTGTCGTCTCAGATACAGAGATGGTAGCGTGTCCATATCTCGGGGATAGCAGCCTTTCACCAGGAGCATTTGGCATCCTTGAGCCTGCAACACCGCCATCCACCCTTCATAAAGATACCGTTGCCCTTGTCCCAGGCATAGCCTTCGACAAGCAATGCCATCGGCTGGGAAGAGGCAGGGGATATTATGACAGGTTCCTGTCCCTGCACAAACCCTACACCATAGGCTTATGCTACCCCTTCCAGATTGTCAGCCATGTGCCACACGACAATCTGGATATCCCCGTCGATGAGGTGCTGCTGCATTCCTGTCCTTAACCATTATCACCATGAATGCCCTCCGCTCTGCAGCTCTCTCGCACAAGCAGATAATGTGTTTGGGAAGAACATGAGCATACAGGCCTTATCCACATGCTCGTTTGGGGGTGAGAGAGCCTAAAAAAATATTTCTACTCTCCGCAGCGAGGCTCACCTTAAATATACGATAACAATAACTAACGACATACAATCCATGAACCCATTCAAAGTTATCATAGTAGAAGATGTCGCCCTTGAGCTCAAGGGCACAGAGGGAATCATACGTGCCGATATACCCGAGGCAGAGATAATCGGGGCCGCCCAGAATGAGGCGGAATATTGGAGACTCATGAAACAGTCCCAGCCAGACCTTATACTGCTCGATTTGGGGCTCGGCGGCTCCACGACCATAGGAGTGGAGATATGCAGACAGACTAAACAGACTCGTCCGCAGGTGAAGGTCCTCATCTTCACAGGCGAGATACTAAATGAGAAATTATGGGTCGATGTCCTCGACGCCGGAGCCGACGGCATCATCCTAAAGACAGGCGAGCTGCTGACAAGGCGCGATGTCGTGGCTGTGATGAGCGGAAAGCAGCTCGTTTTCAACCAGCCAATACTTGAGCGCATCGTAGAGCGATTCAAACAGACCATCGGGGCGGAGATAATGAAGCAGGACGCCAAGATACGGTTCGAGGTTGATGAGTATGACGAACGCTTCCTCCGTCATCTCGCTTTGGGATATACCAAAGAGCAGATAACATCGCTGAGAGGAATGCCATTCGGAGTCAAGTCGCTTGAGAAGCGGCAGGCAGAGCTCATACAGAAACTCTTCCCGGGACGGAGCGGCATAAACGCGACACGTCTGGTGACAAAAGCCTTAGAACTTCATATAATAGATATCGACAATCTCGTCCCCGATGAAGAGTGACATGTTCTCCCCACAGCGTGCCCTTGCCGTCACCGTAGTGACGCTGATAGCCCTTGAGGTTGTCATAGTCGTTCTGTCGTGGCTTGTCCCCGCTATCTATCCGTATAGCCATGTGAGGCCCCTCCTTTCGCCCGAGGGCGCACGTTTCCTCGTTGGCAGCCTCGTCTCCGCCATGTCTTTGCCACCACTCTTGTGGCTTGTCTTGTCAGCCATGTCCTGGGGGTTGTTGTCAGAGAGTGGGCTGTTGCAGACGATAACGCTCTTCGTGCGCCGTCCCCATGGACATCCCTTTGCTCTGCGCCTCTCGCTCTATGCGGCGGTCGCTGTCATGTTAATATCCATAATCATTGTCAGCCTGCTGACTTTTGCCCCTGGCGCTATTCTGCTGAGTGCGACAGGAGAGATATGGGGCAGCAGTTTCCTCATGGGTCTAATACCCCTTCTCGCCCTTACGGCTGGAGTCTCCGCTGCAGCCTATGGATTCTTCTCGTCACGGTTCTCCAGCTCCTCCTCCCTCTTTTATTCCATGTGTCATGGCCTGCGCTCTGCCTCGCCTCTGATAGTGCTCTACGTCTTTGCCATGCAGTTTCTGCTCTCCCTGCTCTATGCGTTAGGTATAGTGGGGTGATGATGACGACAAGGTGAAGTCAACGTTTTCGTCAAGTCCGATGAGCAGAAGCTTAGCTTTCTCACAGTATGCCATGGCGATAAAACGAAGCCAACCGACTTTTAACGACGGTTAAAAGTGGAGATTTGCGAGCTATGAGCTTGGCGTAGTAGGCGAGATTAAAGGCGATAGCATCGTTTCGGGAGATTGATGCGGTGAAAATGTGAAATCGTGAAAATGTGAAAACATCATCTCACATGGGGGAAATGCTTACTATTAAGCTATCGGTTTTGCGAAAATCATGTCGAGCATCTCCTGGCTGAATGGACATTCCTCGCCAACCTCCTTTGCCTTATCAAATTGTCGGCATGCGCGCCTTATGCTTTCCTCGCCATAGAATATCAGAATCTTGCTACAGATGGCATCCATATTGTCAGCGTCATAAGGATGGAATATGCCTGATTCAGAGAAAACACCTTCTCGTGCTGGGATTATTGAGTGATAATAGTATGACCAGACGAGGAATTGCATACAAAACTCTGGAGTGATAATTATTTCGTTCATGGGACGGAATGGGTGTCTTTCTTGTTATTGGTCTTGTTATTGTAGTTCAGGGAGAAAATGCAGGCCTCAGTTTGTTGCCATTGTATGAGCCTGACAAATTGTTTTCTGCCTGTCATATTGAAGATTGCCTTACTTCGTAGCAGTTCTTGGGGGCTTTTCATGTGCTCTCTTGTCGGGGCCAGCTCGGTTTCAGGGAATAGAGGCGTTTATCTCCCTGACTCGGTATTGTAGACTCTCCTGTCCTCAGGCTTCGCCTTCATCTCTAAATTCGAACCCTCGGGCGATGTGTTCACGGCATTGTCAGCTGTCATTGTGTGCCAGGGGTCAGCTATAATGTCTTTGTCGGCTGTCTCGCTCCGTTTGCGTGTCCATATTCGTGCCATAAGCTGGAAGGGTAAATACTATTTGGGATGACTGTTGTGAGGTGTCTCTGATAAAGAACAACAGCAGACATAGGAGGGGAGGGTCACATTTACAGTGAGATATCCTTGTCTGCTGTTGTCTGCCATCCTGTTCTCGCATTGTGTGGAGCTGGAGGGAGTCGAACCCTCGTCCAAACAGGGAAACAATATGCTTTCTACATGTTTATTCCAGACTTCATTTTCGTGCGGCAGCAAGACCTGGACCACCAACCGACGCCTTAGTCTCATAAGATTTTACCGTATGCCCGAGACAGACAGACGGCTATCCCCGATATTCCTACACCGCTATATCAGACGCTTCGGGACAAGAGCTTCTGAGCGATGTCTCGTCCCAGCACCTTGTGCCGGGATTAAGCCAGTAATCTACTGTACTTCGATTAGGCAGCGAGAGCGTAACGTGTTTCGCCAGATAAATCTTTGATAGCAGAGATTAAGGAGCTTACCATCTCAGCTCCACATGCTTACATACCGCCTCGACCCGCTGTCAAATCCAAACAGCCCCATAGTATGCCATCGCACAACAAAACTGGGTGCATGACTGTGAGATGAGGTAAGGAAGAGCCTGACGGTGGAATCCGTAGGCCTGCCTGCGAGAGGGGGGACGTTATGGGGTATTCATGTCTGCCTTCCTGTCCTGGAGAGGGGGGGAAGATGCTGGGCAGGGGCACCTTGTGCACTCTCAGCTTGTCGCCCACTCCGGGCCAGGGACAAGTTTCCCACACCCATATACGGATGGCAAAGATACATATTTTTCCGCTTCCTGCCAAATCTTTCTCCTCTATTTTGTATTTTGGCAGGGAATTTTAACTGGTTTGCCAATTTTTTCTCAATCTGGTTTGTCCATTTTCCCTGCACAAGATAATATTTGCCAGTGTTCTCTTCCCATAGATAATCTATGCTTCAGCAAGATAATAACTTGAGATTAGTTGACGGGTTGACGTGGTTGTTCACACGGTTGTCCGCGGAGTATCACGGATAACCAAGCCATATTTATTGATTCAACTGATTATTGACTCAACGGTTTTCCTCATTTTTTATGATAATATCTATTCTGTAATACTCCGTGACAATCCGTGTGATAACTTGCCGACAGCATGTAACAGACATGCGAAACTTGGGAAAAATATTATAGGCTATCAGCCCCGTGTGGAGATGGGAGAGGGATATGTAGATCAGAAATTGTAGCGTCTCAGTTTTGAGACCCAATACTCACGCACATCATCCCACAGATAATATGGATATCTAACAGGCTTCACTGGCAACGACACCTCACGCTCGTTGAGCAGGGCTTTAACGAGTATGCCATGGCCTGGTGTTTTGCTGCGGTAGAATATAATCTGTATGTTTGATGCCATGGGGAATATCTCGTAGTTGCGCCATGCGCGGTCAAGGGTGTCGAGGTCGGCTACCTGTACTCCAGCATTCCCTGCCTCCATGAGAGCTACGAGCGGCATGAGGCATGACTCATGGCCGAAACGTAGTGTCGCTCCGTGGAAACTGTCTTTCCTCATAAGCGTGTCTGCCGCATTGATGAAATCGTCAAGGAGCCATTTCTGCCGCCATGGTGCTATGCCTCCAGTCTGTGGGGCGGCGGCATATGACAGGTACCATTTGAGATTGTGCAGGCGCCAGAGGTCGTAACGCTCGTCAGGAGTGAAGTATCGGCCAAAGTCCATATCATAACCCTCAGCAGGCTTATGGGACTGCATATTGCCTGCAATATTGAAGAGCCTGATCATGAATTCTTCTTGAATATCAGCCGGGATGCGGTCTGGATGTACTGTGAGCAGACTCATGAGGCGTTGTGGATGGGTGTATTTTTTCTTGTATGTCTCATATATGCCATCGCCCTGCCTTAGCGAGTCCTTTATCTGCCTTTGAAGTGAGGGGTGGGCGAGATAATCCTGCCATTCTCTTCTTCCTGCCTCTGTAATGACCCATACGTCTGATATGCGTTCTATTACTTCTGCTTCCTCTGCCATACTCTTGACACAACGTGGGACATAGGATGAGCGGGCGTGGATATACGCTGTCTTGTTGAATATTCCGGGGAATCGCTGGCACATGCGGCTTGCTATGCCATTGTGCTGTTCGAAACCCAATGAGGTTAGCACCCCGAGCTTCTCGTCTGGTGACAGGGAGCGCAGACGCTTCAGGCTGGACAGAAGGGCTTGGCCAGCCTCTGTCAGTCCGCCATCAGCCTGTATCGTCTCGAGTGTCCTTATCGGCATGTCGTATTGGTTTGGGCTTATAAGCCATCTCGAGCCATGGCGGGCATACATGGACAGATAGAATGGCTCATAGTCTTCAGGAGGGGCGGTCATAGTGTGGGGTGTGGCAGCGTAGAGGTTGTCGTATGCAGTATAGTTACTAGCTGAGAGCGACGGACATTTGCTTAATGCCGCATGGGCGTCTTCTGTCAATGTCTGTGCTGAGAGCAGCAGCGGAAGACAGAATAGTGTGATGATTGATGCCTGGCGTGATATTCTCATTGTGGTAGTGATGAATTGTTTCTGTATGGTAGTTTGTGTGTGTTGAACGGTGCTTCTTTCCTCAGTATTCTCTTAATCAGGCAGTATTGTATGATGGTTCCGCTTTTGTGTCTGGAGGAGGAGTATCTTTCAGTATACGGCAGGGGAGGTGAGGGACTTCAGGTGGCTCCCCCAAAAAATGGAAACAGACAGAGAGAACGGTTCAGGTAATTGATTTTACCCTACGATTTCTCTCTGCCTGTTTTCCTGTTCCTTGTCTTGCTGTCAGTGATTCAGCTCTAAGGATATGTTGTTTACTTAAGGATGTTGGTGCGTGCCTCTGCGAGCTCATCCTTTATTTCTACCAGCTCTTTCTTAAGCTCGTCGACTGTTGTCGCATTTATCTTCTTGAGAGGCTGGATAGCATCTGCGAGACCCTGTATCTCTGCGTCATAAACAGAGAGGCGGTCGATGGCGTCAAGTATGAGGACGATGCGGAATGTGATGTTTGCGACATCCTCGTCATCGTATCCCTCAAGGAACTTCTCTGCATTCATGCTCGCAACGTAGAGCTGCTCTATTGTTGCGGCGCATGTCGCAGTCCAGAAGAAGTGTATGCGCCCGCTCTTCTCCTCTGCCTCGTAGATTTCTTTCTCTATCTGCTGGAATGTTCCTTTGCCCTGTATTTTCTCAAGGGCAGGGTCGTTGATGTCAGCGAGGAGTTTTGCTATTGCTGTCTCATAGTCTGTTGTGTCCATCTCGTAGAGTGCGGCTACAGCCTTGTCTGTATTCAGGATGGAGAATGCTGCGTATTTCTGTATGATTGTCTGCAAGTCGTTTGTTGCGGAAGGCTCGAGCAGATATGTCGGCTTTACTTTCTTCTCGTCTGCTGATAGCTTTATCTCGCCATTGTTGATTGCCTGATAGAGTGGAGTGAATTTCTTAGTGCTGATTTCAGCCGCGATGCTGTCGAGGTGCATTTTTACAGAGGCTTCTATCTGCTGCTGGTCAAATGATTTCGCGATACTGTCTGAATCCTGGCCGGATGCGTTCGCATTAGTCTTGTTTCCACATGAAGCGAATACCATAGCTGTCAGAGCTATGACAACGAGAGTTAATTTTTTCATGATTCTTAGGTTTTATATGTTGTTCTTTATTATATCTAAGTGTTTTGTACTGCAAAGTTACGATTAATTTTTATATTACCAAATTTTAGGCTTGTTTTTTTCTCTATTTTGTCGCGTTTGATATTCATGCCTTTGATTATGTTCTGTTTCCTTTGCTGTTTATCGGGATATGGCGGTGAATGGGGGGCGTCACCCTTTTTTGCGGACATAACGTCCCGGAATGTCGAGTATGAGCATTGCTGATGTTATCATGGAGAATAATATCATGATGGTAATGTTGAATAACAGTGTGGGAATCTCTATGCCTCCTATGTTCTTTACTGGGCTGTAGAATGGTGCCCGGCCGCATTTGCCTGATGGTGTGAGGAATATGAATCCGGCTCTTGGCACTATGTGTCCTTCTACAATGTCGTGTGTATGGCGGCTGTCGGCGTTGACCACGATGTTCTCAAGCTGCATATTATAATGGTCACGCTTCAGGGTGCGGTACTCATTCTTTGACGTTGATGCGATATGGGCTGTGATTATGCTGTCTTCCTTGAGTGTCGCCCTGTTGCCGCGTTCGGCGAGGATATGCTCTATGCTGTCAGTGTATGAGCGCAGTGAGGCATAGTCGTATGTTCCTGAATATTGGCGTATCCCGGCGAAATATGCCACTCTTGGTAGTCCGTTCCTTATTATCCTCATGTGGTCCGGCTTGGGATTCTTCCCTTGTTCCTGCTCGGCTCTCATTGTCTCGAGTTGTGTCTGTATCTCCGCCAGATGTGCCATGCGGTAGTATTGCGTCTCGTATTTCAGCTTATGGGCATCGTACAGGTCTTTCTCGTATGCGTTGTATTTGAACTGTGACACGGCAAGAGCCTCGTATGCCCAGCGTGATGGGATGATATCGCCAGCTATGGGCACATTGCCTGTTGTAGAGCGCGGAGTAAGGTCGGAGAAGTTCACAACCAGACCGCACAGCAGTATCTGTGGTATGAGAAGTATTGGTATTGTGATGTATATGCTGACAACGGAGCTCAGGCACTGTGACAGGAGAAGTCCTGTCAGTCCTGACAAGAATGCGGCAAGGAAGAGTATTCCCCACCAGATGAAGAAGATGTCATGTATGCCCATTATGGTATTGCCGATGACGACAAAAGCGAGTGTCTGCATTGAGACTACGAATGCCATGAAAACTATCTTTGACATTATATAGCTCGAGTAGCTCAGACTGAGGAACCGTTCACGCTTCAGAAGCAGTCTGTCACGTATTATGTCCTCAGCCGAACCGCTCATACCAGCGAATGTCGCTACGATGACAGCCATGAATATGTAGCTGACAAGATTCTTGTTGTCGAGCAGTGAGTATCCCTCGGGTGGCGCATAATGGGTCAGGAGGGCGCATATTGCGGCTAACACTGGTGTGACAAGTGTAGCTATTAGCTTGTATTGTTTGTTTGCCGCCTTGGTGGCGATGTTCCGTTTGAGGAAGATTATAAACTGTTTCAGCCCTGATGGCCTTCGCTGGTCTGTTGCCGGTATTGGTGTCTCAGCAGGATTCTCCATCTCTGGACGCATGCGTAGGTACATCTTGTGCCATTCCTGTGGTGTCACTTTGCGCTCGTCAGTTATCTGCCCCCTGCTGTCGAGTGCTTTCTCCTCTATGATATTCAATACCACTTCCGGGTTGACATTGCCACATGTAGGGCATGTTGACGAGTCTGCGTCTGCGTAGTTTGCTGCTGTCTTGAAGTATGTGACGGCATCAATGGGGTTGCCGTCGAAGACTGGGAAACCTCCTTTGTCGAGCACCCAAAGGCGGTCGAAGAGCTTATAGACATCGCTTGACGGCTGGTGTATGTTCATTATAACGAGTCTGCCGCGGAATGTCTGCTCCTTAAGGATGTTTATAACTTTCTCAGTGTCTGTTGAGGACAGTCCGGATGTGGGCTCGTCGAGGAAGAGCACTGATGGCTCACGGATAAGCTCGAGTGCTATATTCAGTCGTTTCCGTTGTCCTCCTGATATTGTCTTCTCTATCGGCGACCCAGCCTTGAGGTCTTTCGTCTGCAGCAGTCCGAGTTGCCTGAGGGTTTCTGTGACGCGTTTTCCCAGTTCCTCATCGCTCATCCCCTCGAAGCAGAGGCGTGCGGTATACATCAGGTTCTCGTACACGGTAAGCTCTGATATGAGGAGGTCGTCCTGTGGTACGTATCCGATGAGAGCCTTCACCTCCGGAGACTCTATGCTGTGGCCGTTTATCGTGATGTCTCCGCTCTGTGGCTTCAGTGTTCCATTGAGGAGTGACAGTAGTGTTGTCTTGCCAGCTCCAGACCCTCCCATTATGGCTACGAGCTGTCCACTGTTGAGGTCGAAAGAGAGGTTGTGTATGCCGTTGATACTGTCAGGGAAGTGGAAATTGATGTCTCTTCCAGCAAACTGTATTTTCTCATAGTGGTATTCGTCGGCAAATGTTTGGAATACAGTGGAGTAGTATATGCGCACTCCGCTTTTCTTCACCTTGAGGACACCACTCTGTGTCCATGTCTGGAACATGCCGTTCAGCACGGGTACATCGTCCATGAGGACATCGTCATCTCCGTGGTATGTGAAGACGAGCTTGTTGTACTCTCTCATCCACATGACGGTGATATGTCCGTTAAGTCCTTGGTGATATTGCTTTGTGACGTGCTCTGAGTTGTTCTCCTTCAGAAAGTCGCAGAAGTCGTTATACACGTTGTCGCTGACATTGAAACGTCGCTTCACGCTCATGAAGACGTAGTCATCATGGTCGAGTGTGTCACCATCTGTTGTGCAGAACTCCATTAGTCGCAGCAGGAGCAGCTCTTGCTCCTCTGTCTTCAGGAGTGGGGCACAGTTCTCGCATATCTGGTTTATTATCGCGTCTTTGTCAATCTCGTCAGACATGCTGTAGACATCTCTCAACTCCTCGTAGAGTGATATGTATATGCTTGTGTCACGAATACCGAAATGCCGGCAAAGATAGTCGTTCAACGTCTTTGTCGAGTATGCGGTGTCGATGTCTCTTGTCGCTCCAAAGAGTGCGAAGAGGTTTGTGAGGCCTGAGAGTATTACGTCTGTTATCATGTATGTCTGTTAGCTGTGTCGCGCTTCTGGCATAGGGATGCTCTTCCATCGTCATATGCAGTTCCAAGCATAAGCCTGGCATGCATTCCCTCTGATGCCTTGTGCTCCTAAGCCCTATTAAATGTCATGGTGAGTGTGTTGTGTCCGTCTTTGCGGCTGTAGGTTATCTGTGACATTATCTGTTTGACGAGGAATATTCCAAGTCCGCCGACAGGCCGGTCTTCCACAGAGAGGCTGACATCTGGCTCGTCAGCCTTTGTGGGGTCGAAAGGTATGCCGTTGTCTGTCAGTGTGAATACCAACTTGTTCCCGCAGTCTTTGGCCGTCAGGCTTATGGGCATGCCTGTCCTGCCCGGATATGCGTAGTCTATGACATTGACTACCGCCTCTTCGAGCGCAAGGTTCAGCTTGAAGATGACCGAGGCGTGGAGCTTCAGTCTGCTGCCTATGTCCTCGATCCATTCAGCCAGCTGCTTCACCTCGCTGACATCATTTTGAAGATTCAGGGTTTCCTTCATTAGTCGTTCCTCCACTTTTCATTGCCTTCTTAGCTTCATATACAGTGGCATCTTTGTGCAGAAGCTTAAGATGTGGTATGAAAGTCGTGCTTTTTGACTTTCTTTGTTTCCTGCGTTTCTTATGCAAACTTGAACAGGGAGCAGAAGCCTGTTATGGTGAATACCTGCTTGATATCGTCAGATACTCCGGTCAGTGTGACATCTCCACCCTTGGCAATGGATGCTTTTCTAAGCGACAGGAACAGTCTCAGTCCTGATGATGATATGAAGCTGAGGTTGTTGCAGTCGAGCACGACATGCTTGTCTGCATTGTTCATCAGTGGCGCCATGTCTATTGCGAACTGCTGTGCTGCCGCTGTGTCGAGCCTGCCTGTAAGTATCCCTTTTATTGTGTCCTCTGTATTGTCTATTTTCAGTGTCATGGTCTGGGTTGGTGTATTATTATGTTTAACGTCAGTTTGTCATTTTTTTTCCCCTTGGCTGATGCACATCGAGGAGTGAGTCTGCTGCATATTTTTTTCCTGCCGGGGGCTACTCCTTCACGCCACAGAGGCGTTCTATGTACTTGCAGACTATGTCAATGCCTGGCTTGTTGTTGCCACCTTCAGGTATTATGACATTGGCATATCGTTTTGATGGCTCGATGAACTGCTCGTGCATGGGTTTCAGCACATTTATATATCGTTCCATCACCATTGATACAGTACGTCCACGGTCAATGATATCTCTCTGTATGTTGCGTATGAGCCTTATGTCATCGTCACAGTCAACATATATCTTCAGGTCCATCATATCCCTCAGCCTTCTGTTCACGAGAGCCATGATGCCCTCGACAATGATGACGGGCTTGGGCTCCACGTGTATTGTCTCGGGGAGGCGGTTGCTTAGGATGTATGAGTATGTCGGTTGCTCTATGGCGCGTCCTTCCCTAAGCTCTCCAATCTGCTTGATGAGCAGTTTCCAGTCAAAGGCGTCAGGGTGGTCGAAGTTTATAGCCTTGCGTTCTTCGTCTGTCATGCCAGTCGTGTCGTTATAGTAAGAGTCCTGTGGGACAACAGCGACAAAGTTAGGCGGCAGCGCCTCTACAATCTTCCTTACCACAGTAGTCTTTCCAGAGCCTGTTCCGCCGGCTATTCCTATTATTGTCATGATTATTACGTTTAGAATGGTTCGTGAGGGTGATAAGTATGGTTTTATGAATGCAAATATACACAATTCTCATTAAAAAACAAGTAAAACATCTTGGAAAATTTGGTAATCTCAAGAAAAAGCAGTAATTTTGCACCCGCTTTATGCAATAATCGTATAAACTTAACAAAAGAAATCAAGAAATGAAAAAAGGTATCCACCCAGAGAACTATCGTCCTGTAGTATTCAAGGATATGTCTAACGGCGATATGTTCCTCACACGCTCTACCTGCAAGACAAACGACACTGTCGAGTTTGAGGGAGAGACTTATCCTGTAGTGAAGATAGAAATCTCTAACACTTCTCACCCATTCTACACAGGCAAGAGCAAGCTTGTTGATACAGCAGGTCGCGTAGACCGCTTCATGAACCGCTACGCTAAGCTGAAGAAGTAATCCTATCCGAGACAACAAAGGCCTGAGTCTGAAGGCCACATTATACAATAAATGCCCAGACGCAGTTGCATATACGTCTATCGGGCTGAGCCACAAAGCGAGACATTCAAGGTGAAAGCCTTTTGTGTCTCGCTTTATTTGTTATGCCATACGCCTCTCTTTTGAATCATGTGGCAGCCATCACCACTTCTCTGACAATATCACACATCGTGTCGCTGAAGAGTGTGAGATACGTGGCAGCCATATAACGTTTCCTTGTACTAATTATCATGTCCAAAGCGAAGATATTATCAGCTGGCCTGCTATCCGCCATCGCCATCCTTGCACTATGCCTCATATCACGGAGCCACTACTCTGTAGTGACACCCTCGTCATCTGCTGTCGTGACAGAGCGCCACTTCGTCTCTATCGTCTCTGCTGACGGACATGACACACTCTATGCTTATATATATAAAGGTGGAGACACTGTCGTCGCACTGCCGTCTGACACCTCGCTCGCACATCTGACCACCCGTATCCGACGCGCGTCATGGGTTAATCATTTCTGGATTCCGTCATGCCACGGAACCCTCGCCACGTGTATTGACACCCTTGCCGAGCGGAAATCTGAGATGCCGGGACTGGCTGCGAGTGAGGCAAAGAGCTTTATAGGGCGCAAGACAGAGATAATGAGGCGTATGGAAAATAACTACAGACAGCAGCTCTCTGAGATTGACTATTATATATCCACCCACAGTGTCAGCGATGAGGGCTTCGATATCGTGGCACGCCGCAGGGCGGTTGTCGTCCACCGCATAGACTCGCTCGGACGCATCCTGTCATCTGCACGGCGCATCATTGACGGAAACGAGTTGAGAGTAACCAAGGAGTCACGCTATAAAGTCTCTACAGGTAACCTTGTGCTTGATGCTACCCCTGTCCCATCATGCCGCGTTGGATTCATGCTCTTTCGCGTGGCTGGAGGACGCACCCCCTCCAATGTCAGGCCCGTATATCTTCATGCAACTGACATTGGGGCAGGGATGTCACCCTCCAGACCTGTCATACCTCCTGCGGACACTATCTTCATCTGCCAGCGCTCATGCGGCGGACACCATGAGGGAGTGGTCAGCGTATCGTATCCTGACGGGACATATTATGAGGGGCAGTGTCTCGATACTATAGCAGGGGGAGAGGCGGCACCCGTATGCCTGCGCAACGGATTCGGAGTGGAATTCCTTCATGACAAGGTCAGGGCGGGATTATGGCGCATGGGCCGCTACCGTGGCGAGCAGCCGATATATACAGCCAATCATATCTATGGCATCGACCTGTCGCGCTATCAGCATGAGTCAGCTGTCCATCCCAAGGGTAAAGGCCTGAGACGTGGAAGAAGACGCCGTATCAGCTATGGCATACAATGGGACCGCCTGCGAATAACATCACTTGGGACTATGTCAAGGAAACGCGTTTCGGGTGTCGTGGACTATCCGATATCTTTCATATACATAAAAGCGACAGAGGGAGCCACTCTCCGTAATCCTTATTACGCAAATGACTATGCGTCTGCACGGCGCCATGGTTACCGTGCCGGAGCCTACCATTTCTTCTCCACAAAGTCGTCGGCACGTCAGCAGGCCGCTTTCTTCATCAAGCATAGCCGTTACTCAGCAGGCGACCTTCCGCCAGCACTCGATGTCGAGCCGTCGGCAGTACAGATAAAGAATATGGGTGGCGCCGCTGTCTTGCTTGCCTCTGTGAGACAGTGGTTGGAGATAGTTGGGCGGCAGAGAGGTGTCCGCCCGATAATTTATGTCAGTCAGCAGTTTGTCAACAAATACCTCAATGCCAGCTATGCTGACGGTGAACACCTGCGCCTGAACTACCAGATATGGATAGCACGCTATGGTGAGTATAAGCCTGATGTGCATCTCGCAATATGGCAACTCTCTCCCGACGGAACAGTCAGAGGCATAAAAGGCCATGTAGATATCAATGTGTTCAATGGCTTCGAGCCGGCTTTCCGCAATTTCAGATGATATACCGGAAAGATGTCAGACTGCCCTTCCTGCCACTGACGATGACTATGCCCTCCTCCCCTTGTCATGTATCGGGAGACACCTTCCACATGGAATCTGTCCTTTCCCCCTGCATTTGTTATACCAGATGTACATCGTCACAATAGGGCTCATAAAGATGGCTGAACTTCTTGTGGTGGAAGAGATACTGTTATTTTCTGTTTGCAATACGAAAAAAAAGTATAAAACTACCTTTTTTCCACAAAAAAGTATTACCTTTGCCTACGTTGTAGGCCATAAGCCAGGACATACAGCGTCAATTTATAGATTATAGGTCATATTACAATATCAACATAACTAACGTAAATAATCAATTATGAAAAGTACTAACATTCCTGAGGTCAAGCTCGGCATCATTGCCGTCAGCCGTGACTGTTTCCCTATCGCGCTCTCCACACAGCGTCGCGAGAACATTGTAAAGGCATACAAGGGAGAACTGTTCAATTGCCAGACAACAGTTGAGAACGAAAAAGACATGCTGAAGGCAGTGGCAGAGGTGAAAGAGGCTGGATGCAACGCCCTCGTTGTATTCCTCGGTAATTTCGGCCCTGAGACACCAGAGACACTTATCGCGAAGAACTTCGACGGCCCATGCATGTTCGTGGCAGCAGCAGAGGGTGATGGCGATATGATCAACGGTCGTGGAGACGCATACTGTGGCATGCTCAACTGCTCTTACAACCTCGGCATGCGACACCTGAAAGGCTACATACCAGAGTATCCTGTAGGCACAGCAGAGGAAGTGGCACAGATGATTGCTGAGTTCGTCCCCGTAGCCCGTGTCATTATCGGCCTGAAGGGATTGAAGATAATCACTTTCGGCCCACGTCCGCAGGACTTCTTCGCATGTAATGCCCCTATTAAGGGTCTCTATGAGCTTGGCGTCGAGGTAGAGGAGAACTCTGAGCTCGATCTCCTTGTAGCATATAAGAAACATGAGAACGACCCACGCATAGACGCCGTATGCGAGGATATGGCAAAAGAGATGGGCGAGGGATGCTACTATCCGACACTAAGCCGCCGCATGGCACAGTTTGAGCTCACTCTCCTCGACTGGGCTGAGGAGCATAAGGGTGCACGCCAGTATGTAGCATTCGCCGACAAGTGCTGGCCTGCATTCCCAAGCCAGTTCGGATTCGAGCCTTGCTATGTCAACAGCCGTCTCGTTAGCCGTGGCATACCTGTAGCGTGTGAGGTAGATATCTATGGAGCTCTGTCAGAGTACATTGGCATGTGTGCAAGCGATGATACAGTGACACTTCTCGACATTAACAACTCTGTGCCTAAGTACATTTATGATGAGGACATCGTCGGCAAGTACGGATACAAGCTGACTGATACATTCATGGGATTCCACTGCGGAAACACACCACAGTGCAAGATGTGCTCAAACCGTAAGATTAAGTATCAGCTCATCCAGAACCGCCTGCTCGAGAATTGCGGAGAGCCCGACTTCACACGTGGCACACTTGAGGGAGACATAGCTGCCAGCGACATCACATTCTATCGCCTGCAGTGCGATTCACAGGGTGTTCTGCGCTCATACATCGCCGAAGGTGAGGTGCTTGATGTACCGACACGCTCATTCGGTGGCATTGGCATCTTCGCTATACCAGAGATGGGACGCTTCTACCGTCACGTCCTCATACAGAAAGGCTATCCACACCACGGAGCTGTAGCATTCTCTCATGTCGGAAAGACTCTCTTCGAGGTATTCAAGTATCTTGGTGTGAAGGATATAGCATACAACCAGCCAAAGTCACTCCCTTACCCAACTGAGAATCCATTCGCTTGATAACAATATAGACAAGAGCTTTAGAGCGTTGTGGATTTAATAACCAGTTTTTCCTATACTTTCACCACTCTTGTCCATATTATGCTTGTTCTCCCAACATCTCAGCAGCTGTTGCCCTCTTTGTCATGCCCATCCAGAAAAGGATGCCTCTCACAAAGGAAAGCAAACAAGCAGGCCACACTGACACCATAGTTCATATTGGCAGATGATTATGGGACTGTAAGCAGAGCGTATTATCAACCAAGAGGTACTGAAACAGATGCATATACAATATATTTATGCACCTGATTCAGTACCTCTTTCTATTTTGATGCTTGTGCAACAAAACCGTAAGTGAAAGCCGCCGGAAAGTTTTAAATCGTAATCTGGTCGGTCACACTCTGCTTTGCCTGGATGATTCAAAAAACGCGTGCTGTTCTCTACATGACAATCTCAAAATGACAGATAGGGTAGGGCAGCCAGTGTGCTGCTTTGGCAGACATCACTCCATTCCTTTTTCAACATTCGATTCTGCGTTTAAGTCACACCTGATACCATCCAAAAACAACACTCAATACAAGAAACGGCAATACAGCAAGATACCCTTTCCCCCGAACCATTGTGTGGACATCAGGAGATTTCCTTTCATCACATCTTATCGGGATTATGCCATAATAATCCTCCAGGCAAACATTTCACATATAGTGCAGGCATGAATATATTGTGATATCATAAGGTATTCTCTTGTATGGATAATGTCCTATGCAAGCTCATACAACTTTATGTCACGCTGCGCCTTCAGGTAGTTATGCCTGATAAGTAGAGCCTTGCGCCATTTCTTACTATCCATCAGACGGCATATCGTAGAGTCCAGAGTCCAATTATGGAGACTCTCAAGATGTGATATGAGAAATCCTACAGTGATGTTCTCGACAGATTCTGATGGTATCCACTCTGACTCATTGTCCTTCCCGTCAGGATTCAGCTCAACAAGAATCCCCGCATTCTGCATGTCGTAGATTAAGTCAGTGATTATCCTTGTGGGCAGTGATGTCATCTGCTTCAATTCCATAAGATTGTATGGGCGGCCACCCTCCTTGAAACGCTTGCATATTCTGCCAGCTATCATGCAGCAGAGCATCAGACGGTGACGATGTGAAAGCTCTGTCTTACTTATGCCGTGGCTGAAGTATTCCAAGTTCTGCTTCGTATAGGTAAGCTCCGCACCAACAAGGATTATCGTCCATGAGAATTGCAACCATAACATGAACAATGGAAGTGCAGCAAACGAACCGTAGATAGCATTGTAGCTCGATACCCATAGCTGTGAGTGTATGTAGAACTGCTGGAGCATCTGCATCAATAAAGCAGCGAATATTGCTGGAAGAATGACATTGCGCCACCTGACATGAGTATTAGGCATGAAAACATATAGGATGGATATGATGCCTGCCAACATCACAGAGGGTAATGCGTCGATTAGGAACTTCAAGAACGGGCCTATCATGTATGTCTCGTTGACAACACTCGAGATTGATGTCATGAAGAGCATTATACCCGAGATGACAATAATAAGAATTGGAAGGATGAAGAACATAGCAAGATAGTCAGTGAAAGTGCGCATGATGGAACGTTGGTGATAAACGCCCCAGATGTCATTGAACACCTGCTCGATATTGCGTGTAAGCATGATGACTGTCCATAACATGAACATCAATCCCACACCGAACACAATCCCGCTCTTCGTATGGACAAGATATGAGTTGACAAACCCTATAATAACCTCAGCTACTTGGGGCTGGCTGTCAAGTGTCGACCTGAACCATGTCTCTATATATCTGTTGTAGCCAAAGCCCCGGGCAATAGCAAAGATAACTGCGACAACAGGCACTATGGCAAGAAGTGTGGAATATGTTAGCGTGGAGGCCGCATTTATGACTCGCTTCGTGGTGAAGTCATCCCATAGTGTGCGTAGTATGTTTACTATCTGTTTCCTCATCGTGTATGTGCATTATAAAAACAATAAGGGAAGCGGAACCTTGTCAGTTATCCCACTTCCCTTAAATCCTGATTATATAGTATGTCATCTGCCGACAAGCTGACACCTGCAAGCTGGCATGGCAGCAGAGGATGCCGAAAAGAAAAGACAGTGTTCCTATAAGCCGGGTTCTGTTCCTGCTGGCAGTAGCTGATTCCTGCCACACCAGCTGGTGTCTGTCATTTATCTACTCTGTATGTCACCATACAGCTCAAGCGTTCTACCCTCTGCCTCGGACGGGCAATCCTCATGCGGCAGTTTACATGAACTTGCAGTTCCCAAGACGCACAGCTGTCATGTCACCATAACACTGGTGGGCTCTTACCCCACCTTCTCACCCTTACACCAGACAAGCCGATGCGGTTGTTTTCTTCTACGTTACTTAGCCCTCACGGACTACTACTACTTTCAGTAGTGGGATGCCCTGTACTGCCCGGACTTTCCTCTTTCGTCATCATATGACGCCAGCGACAAACCGGAACACTGTCTGTGTCAAATATCCTCTATCTGTGATTCGTCACTCTGTCATCTCACCCTCAATGTAGAGTCTTGTCAACTCCGGAGAGCCATTTGTGCGGACTGTGACACTCTTCTTGAATCTGCCTGGGAATTTTCCCGTACCATTATACTTCACGTTTATCTCGCCAGACTCACCAGGCATGACAGGCTTCTTCGTGTATGTGGGTACTGTACAGCCACAGCTGGCAACTGCCTGGTTTATGACAAGAGGCTTGTCACCCTTGTTCGTGAATGTGAAGACGCATGTCTGCACACCATCTGACTCCTTGAATGTCCCATAGTCGTGGGTCACCTTGTCAAATTTTATTCGTGCCTGTGCTGATACTGAAAGCGTCATCGTCATCATTAGCACGATAAATAAAAGCTGTTTCATATCTTTGGCTTTTTTATTTTGTTCTGGTTCTTGTCCTGTTGCCTTATAAGGGAATGGGGCCGATATAGCGAGAGAAGCGGAGCGCTATGGTTGAGTATAATGCCAACCATTATTTACTCCCTGGGTCTAAGGCAAATCAACTCGTTTGCGATACGTTATCCAAGATACTTCATCAGTACTCTCGCATTACCGCTCTCACGAAGCTTTGCGATGGATTTCTCGCGTATCTGCCTTACACGCTCACGTGTCAGACCGAGCTGGTCGCCTATCTCCTCAAGACCTTTCTCGTGGCAACCAATACCATAACATTCGCGGATTATTGTTATCTCACGGTCCTTAAGCACCTTCGAGAGAACATTGTTCAGTTCGAGAGCCATTGACTCATGGTCAACCTGCCTGTCTGTTCGAGAGTCATCACCCGAGGCCATGACATCAAGCATACAGTTGTCTTCTCCATCCTGGAATGGTGCGTCGATAGAGACATGATGACCATCAGCCATAAGGCTCTGGCCTATCTTCTCCTCGTCAATCTGTGTCAGGGCTGACAGCTCAGAGACAGATGGGTGTCTCTGGTTCTCCTGCTCAAACTTGTTGATCTCGTGATTAATCTTGTTGAGCGAACCAACCTGATTCAATGGCAGGCGGACAATACGGCTCTGCTCTGCTATTGCCTGAAGAATCGACTGGCGAATCCACCATACTGCATATGAGATGAATTTGAATCCTCTCGTCTCGTCGAATTTCTGTGCTGCTTTAATAAGTCCAATGTTTCCTTCGTCAATGAGATCGGTCAGGGTCAGTCCTTGATGCTGGTATTGCTTTGCAACTGAAACTACAAATCGTAGATTTGCTGTCACAAGCTTCTCTTTGGCACGCTCTCCTTCCAATCCTCCCTTGCGAATCTTCTGAGCAAGTTCAATCTCCTCGTCTATTGAGATGAGCGGAGCACGGCCAATCTCAACGAGGTATTTGTCAAGCGCCTCGCTGGAACGGTTTGTAATACTTTTCTGAATCTTTAATTGTCTCATTGTCTATCGTTTTTTACCTATTTAAAGCGTGTATTATAATATTATAACCGAAAAAACTATACAAAGTTACATATAATTTCTTACATAACACTCTGATATCCTTCCTATTTAGTATAAATTAACTCAATTTTCGAGGTTTTGAGATACATCATGCCCATTTCATGCTTCATCGTGACAGTTATGCGAATACAGACTATTGCATAAGAATAACAACTTTTCAAAGAAGGCTTCGGATGCCTATGGCTACCATCCTTGCGGATAAGATTTATCTGAATAAGACAAAGTTAACATACCTGAGATTCGGAAATCCATTAGTACCGCAAACCCATAGGACGACAACCGATGACTCCGCCTTCCGAGGAAATTAAATCCATGATGGTCAAAGCCGTCGGAGAGCGCAACGATATCGATTGCTCATTCGATACTGGCAAGAAAGTATATCGAGCCAATGATATATGGGCCAAGATTTTGGATACACCACGATGCCGGAAGGGAATGCGATACTTCGTCAAGGACGTGATGAAGACCCTGATTGTACTTTATCTTGCCCTTACCGAATTATGGCGGATTGTCATCGTTGTTGTCACTATGAGTGACTACGTCTGCCATCCTCTGCCTGTGACGAAATATTATTACAGCAGACCCTGTTTTAACAAACGATGGCTCATCCCGACTTCTTCGAGATGAGCCATTTTCAGTACCATTACAATCTGTTCATGTATTGGTACAAAAAAATTGATTGTCTCACGACAACCAATCTTTATTAACCTTAATAATCTAATACCATGAAAAACACTTTGCAAAGTTATTAATTATTCATTAAATTTCCAAATTAATAATGTGATAATATTGTGTTTGAGTCCGATTATTAACATTAATTATACAATACGGTTACTCTTAGGATTTGTAATTAACAAATATTTAATACTACAAACTATTCGGACGTTGAACATATAATGTCAATAGATATGTATATAAATTGATTGTAAGTTTACTGATAATGCGATATTATATTGCATCATAATTAAACGTGAGTTCGACGTAAGAGTTATGCAATTAGTTTGCTTTTGTCAATGATTTCA
>SAMEA3663208__coassemble_256_pt1 | contig 20377 bp, 25 predicted proteins | sample SAMEA3663208__metabat2_high_PE_004 | metagenome-assembled genome bin SAMEA3663208 (sample SAMEA3663208) | pig gut metagenome | biome: pig gut; feature: pig-associated habitat; material: faeces | place: China | collected 2013
CTGTATTTCAATTAATTCAAAGAGCGATTAGTCCACTTTAACGGGACAGTAGTGTAACAAGATAAAAGTAATGAAACGTAATGCATACGGATTCAGGGATGATCGGTATTTCACTCTCAGGCTATATGCCCTACATGACTGTCGCATCACTCGAAATGTCGGATGAACCAAAAATAACATCCCCCTGGTTGTATCTCAAACTCACTAATGTCTGGTACAGCTACCTCTGGGCGATATGAGAAGAAGCATTTAGCAACAGTCTCCCAACCGAATTGAAGGTTCACATGATCTTGGGTCTGATAGACAATATCACTCTCAACATAACTCACATCTGCTGTCTCTGCAAACTTTTCCCAGTCAGAGAATCCTTTCCTGAACAGGTAGCAACGACTATCACCGACATGTGCAATAGCAACCTTCTTACCCTCAATACTTGCCATCACCATAGTTGTTCCCATCTGAACGTGTCCCATGTCAAAGCTTGTGCGGTCAATAGCGACAGATGCCTTGTGACAAACTTCACGTACCTTCTTTTCGCAGTCTTTGAACTCTGGCTTCTTCTGCCAATAGTTAGCAAACACATCACTTACAGTATGGCTTGCCAAATCACCCATGGCATGACCTCCCATACCATCACAAAGCACAAACAAGGTTCGATCCTGTTCGGGTATTTCAACTATTCTGATATAGTCTTCATTATAGGGGCGAGTACCAGCCTCGCTAAATGTTGTATATTCAATTTTCATAGAATCTTCTTTTTTTATTTGGCGAAACATGATTTTTCGCCATCAAGGATTAGTTTCAAAGCAGGTGGATCATCTGTCGCAATCAGTTTATCTGTGCCCTGTTCCCCCATTGCATATTTCCAAATCAGACTCTTGGGGTCAAAGTAATAACGCAGATAATCAGTCGTATTCTTCTGAGGCGCAGTATTACATTCTGCAACTTTCAGGCATGTATTATCGTCTTTTGCCCAGAACAAACACTGATAAAACTCTACAGAAGTCAGACTGTTGGAACAGAGATAATATGTTCGATTCTGTTCATCAGATAGTTGAAATATGCTTCTAACCTTCACATAATCCCCAAGACAGAATACCTGATAACCCTTTTCACGCTTAACAAATAAGTATGACCACCAAGGCGCACCATTGTAGGATTGTCCAAAGTTATAGAAACCTGCTTTGTGATTTGGGGTTTGTGTTTCAACCAAGTAAGTTATGTCCGGACTATAGTAGGCAGCACACATCATAACCCATTCAGCAAGGACAAAGTCTGTCATTCCTCCTGAATGATTGTTTATGGCTGCGATATTGAAGCCCATATAGCTCATGCAATGTCTTACAAGGCTGTCAGGATAGAAACGTTCCTTCCCCCTGCGGTATGCATCAATCTTTGCAATACAGCTATCGATAACCATGTCTATCTCATCTTCTTCTCCTGCCCATTTGACTATAGGGTATTTTGATGAAAGAATATGAAAGAATCCAGGAAGATCCTCGATGGCGTCAAAGTCAATATACTTTAATACCGTATGTCTTGCGGTATCACCATCAAGGGCATAAGTAATATCTGCCTCGACGAGTACATTCATAATGGTGTCGTTACTTCTTTCGACTTCTTGGGGCTGGTTATGGCAACCCCAAAAAACGGTCAACAGAACAAACAGACAAATGTATCTAAAGTTCTTCATTATTTTTTAGGAATGAATAAAGTCTGATAATTGTGGAAACAAGTCTTGTAATTCATCATACTGGTACAACAAGCATGGTTTTGCTCTACTGTAGGGAACTACTGCATTATATTCACCTGCAGCGAAGCAATCAATCTGATAAGGATGGTAAGTGACTACAATTCCTTCAGGCAACAGGGCGAAATGAGGCAATGGGAAGTTGTTAAGGGAGAACTCCTCCTTTATGGCAGTTTCCCAACCAGACCAGGCATCACATTCGTATTCATGAGTTAGAAGTGATTTCCATATATCATCTATGTCCTCATCAAACATTGGAGTATGGAAAGAGAATGCTTGCTGCATGAAATCCTCCATTGGACAATCCTCATCATACAAGCCATCATGCCGTCCTTTGAGAACCTTCATTACCTCCTTTCGGAGTTGTACCAACTTGTTTGGCTTGACTGTGTTTGCAGCAGTCAATATTGTCTCTCTCTTCTTGTCGTAGGTAATGTAGTACGATCTTGGCATCCCATGAAGCCCGCCCTCATAGATATAGGCAGAATACTGGTAAGTCACATAGTCTGGTGTGTCAACAATCAGACGAGTACTTATATCGCAATTCAAATCTATGCTAAGAGTGTCCTCTACCTGATAATTACTACGACATAGTTTTTCCCAGAACATTCCATAGTCATCCAATGCTTTCATAAACTCATCATAGGACGGTTTTCTTCTTCCATTAAAGTCCTTTTGGTACCCCAATAGAGAAAAGACATCATTCTTGATGGCATCAGACATCCACTCTCGAATAGCAACATCAGCCTTAGTTTCACCTTCTGGAACATCCAGATCAACGGAAAAACCAATACCTTCACTCTCGTATTCGGTTAAGGGCTTGATATGGTAATCCTTTTCGAACCTTTTAGCCAAAATCGGTGCGGTTTTCTTGCCGCCTTTATACTCATACAGCTCGCCTAAGGTGGCACTTATCGTTCTTGCTCCGTCTATTAACTTAACGCTTTGCCCTGTTTTTTCCAGTTGACAATAGCAGTCGCCTTTCAAAGCAATAAACTTACCATCAGAATAACAGATTGTATCGCCAGACGAAAAGGCTTGCAGATTATTCAACTCACCCAAGTAAGTTAGACTGGTGGTTCTGCATGGAAGATTGTAACTGTTCTCTGTCTCAACATTATAAACCTCGTTCCCGTTTACAGATACGAGAGATTCTGTATTGTAGATTGAGGTTATCTCATCTGATTCCAGAATCAGATAGAAGTAACCTGTATGTGCCTTTTGCATCAGGTAAGAATGCCCGTCACATTCAGGATAATCACAGACAATCATCAAATCAGGGGTTATACTTTCGTGAAGTCTGAACGTATCACCATCCAATGTAACAAGATTATCCTCGCAAGTCTTACATACATAGCCAACATCTGGCTTCAATCCACTGCAGGCGAAAAAGTAGAATAGCATCAAGCTACTGAAGAACATTCTTAGTTTCATTGTCATGATGTATTAAGAGTTTTCGTTTACAGTTACATTCACATTATCAATGCCGTCACCGAAGAACAGCATGTTCATAAGTTCCAACAATTCGGGTGTTAGTTCAACAAATGTGGCATCTCCAAGTACGGAGTCAATGCCACATTTTGGGCATAGCGCAGTCTTATCGCCTCTACCGTCGTTATCGCACCATTCAGTGACTTCACTTGCAGGGTAGATACTCTTGCAGTAGAAGCATCCGCAGTTGGTGCTTCCTTGGATTTGCTTTTCGTTGCGGAATGTACTGTGATGCAGTGTGTATAACATCCCCTTGATTTCTTCATTTGTCATAATGCTTACATTTATTGGTTTTAAGATAGGGAATGTTAAGACCTTGTAATTCTATCACCAATTTGTGAAGGAATAAGGAGAATTGCTGTTTTTTGATATGACTACATCAAGTCGAGGGTCATCTTATCATACGAGCCATTGTAAAACACCTTTAGCACCTCATCAAAGATGTCATCTGGTGAAACCTCTGCAAAAAGTGTCATAGACGATTTCACTTTCATGGCATCTATACCTCCAAGAATTTCCTCAGCAGTAAGTTCTTTGTGCTGAAGAAGTGCTTGTGTTATCTCACGTAGGCGACAACCAAGTACAGGGTGGTTCAGATAGGCTTCTGCTTCATCATAACCGCTCAAACCATAGTATTTTGCATTATGGCTGTGTCCCAGGATTGCCAGTTGTGGGAATATATACCATATCCAGTGTGACCATTTTTGTCCTTGTTCAATCTCTTGCAAGGCAATAGTGTACATTTGTTCTTGAGCCTTCACGAAACGTTCAAGACAAAACGGGTCATCTCCAGAACCATTGGCGAGAAGTTCTGCAAACTCCTGTGGCAAGATGATGTTTTCAACATCTATTGCTTCCCTGAATAATGGCGCAATCTCATCATCACTGAATCCTGCGATACCGCAACCGATTCGTGTAACGAGAAAAGTCAACATCGTGTTTTCCTTCGCAAAAGAGATGAAAGCATCCACGTAAGGTTTGATGGTCTCAACGCCACCTTGCATAGTCGGGATGGCATAGGTCTGACCATGCAAACCTACACCTTCACCCCAAACGGCGCCAAAGCGTTCGTATGCCAGTCGTGCCGCACCTCCTCCATGGGCTCCTGCAAGGTTACTGCCAAAAACGAATATCTCATTCTCGGCAAGAGAGGTAATTCTCTCAGGGGTATATCTTTTGTTCATTGTTCTTAGTCGTAGTTAAAACTGAATATTCTATGTAACTTGCCATCGACTCCCAGATGGGCAACATCAAACATAAATTCTTTCTCCAATTGGACTTCTAAGATTGCGTACCCCTCTGGAGAGACTGAGCTTTTGTCGATAAGATAGAACTGCCAACCTCCATCAGGATATAGGGACTCTAAAGCTGGATTATGTAATCTCATGATTCCTTCCACAGGCTTGGCAAGATCAAAGTCATTCCATCTCTTATCATACCTAATCGCAATAACAGGTTCAGCTTCCTTATAACAAGCTGTTCGGAAAAGCAGCCGACGATCGGTCCAAAAATGATCGGAAATATATACAGGAGTAAATTCTCTTGTAATATGATGATGGGAAGTTCCTATTGTAAACACCAAAGCCCCATTCGGGTCAAAACTCTCATTGTCGTACAGTTTCAACGAATAATCCATGCAGTTATAGGCTTTTTCTTCCAAAGTCTTTGCATTGGCGTACTGATCTTCTAATCTTTTCACCTCAAGAGCGCGTACGGCTTCTTCCATTACATTAAAATGAGGGCTTATTGTATATGCAAACATTCCGTCTGCGAGTGTGACAACAGGATTGGCGAATATGTATCGTCTTTCCCATTGCTTTTCTTGCACGGTCTCTGCTTGATGATAAGCATCAATGTTGCATCCGTGAATCATATCATCAGCAATAGAAAGAATCACGTTTTTCAACTCGATGTTTGTCTTGTATTTCTCTGGGATGCCATCGTAACCAACAATAACACCCATAAGATTGCCACATACAGAACCTGTTGAGTCACTATCACCATCATGATTTACAGATGCGACTACTGCATCCTCAAAACTGTCCAAATGTTTAAGGACACAGTAAAGAGCTATTGCCCATGTCTCTTCAGCAACCCAGCCTTCGCCCAATTCTCTGATGGCTTCACTGTCTTCCATATCCTTTTTTGCAAGGTCTATAGCACGCTTGGAGATATACCACAATTCACCAAGAGCTGTTGCTTCTTGCTTTGAAGTATAGATGCTCATTAAGGTTGACAATGCAGATTCCACGTAATTGCAGACCATTTCGAAAGTTACCTTCTCCTCAGCATTGAGTAAATGGTACAGAACATCAACGAATATAGCTGCAGAAAGATAGCCCAATGGATGTTTATGGGTAATGGCTGCACAATCTCCTGCGTATTTATCAATAGCTTCAAGTGTAAAATGCGCATCGTTTCCATGTTTTACAGCTCTATCATTCTCTGCGGACAAAAATAAAGCGACAGGGGCAACACGCATGATGCCACCACACCCTTTGCTGTTGTTATTATCGTCATGCACATCGCGCAATGCAGAAAGGCATGTATTGCCTGGAGCGCGGCATACATTTAGTTCTTTGATGTCACGAATCCAGCATGTATGATAAGCATTGTAGTCTTTGACTTTCGTCTGAGTCTGATACCACTCCTCGTATGCAGTCATCACAAAAGATGGCAAGTCTGCTAAGGCTCCATAAGTAGCCCAACGAGTTACTCCAAACATTAATCCGTTAGCAGTGAAGAGCGTCATCTGAGTGTCATCTGATACAATTGCCTTGGATTTCTCATTGATTTCAAAATCAATTATACCATCCTTGCCATATTTGTTTTTGATAGCGGCAAGAGACATGAACTCAACAGGATAACCCAGTGCATCACCAATGGCTCCACCTATAAGTGAACCACGTATCTTATCTTTTTTATTCTTTTCCATATTGAAATGTTTGTTTTTCCTTTACGTTTTCAAATAGTTGTTGTTACAAATTCCATCCTCGTTTAGAAAGATGTGTTTTACATTTATCACAGAATCCACCCAATTCAGGAAAATGATTCTGCTTGTTGGCATCTCTCATATAGCACGAAACAGAGTTTTTGCAATGGGGTAAACCATCAGCATGTCCAAGTTCATGAAGGACAAGCTTCACAAAATCGCTTTGCAATCTGCTTTTATCCGAAAGTCGATAGGTAGAAACCACAGATGAATGCAAAGAAATGCGTGTCCATCCCATTACGCCAAAATTTTCATAGCCATGAACTCGGTCAGATATATCCTTGGAAGAGAATCCCACAACAAGCTCAGAAGAAGCCTGTAGTTGTCTCAGATGCTTGACTAATTTATCAGCCTTATATCTGCTTCGAGGAGCATAATAGGCACTGTCCGGGAATGGGATTACACCTTCGAAAGCAACGGAATCGAAGGTGTGCTTCAATTCCTTCATGGTGTTATCGCCAAGAGATTTATTGAAGCCTTCAAAGAAATAGACATGTACTATTTTTTTAGTATTGGCTACCGCCTTGACATCTTCCCTCTTCGTTTCCTTGGACTCTTCCTTGTTGGAACATGAACAGATCATGCTCATTGAAACTGCCATAATAAGAGCATAAAGTATAGTTTTCATACTAATTGGCTTTTAGTTATCCATTTGTTGACAATTTAATAATCAGATATATCCCATTCTGTATCTACCGGACGTTTATCCAATTCTGCTTTTATTGTCTGAATGGAAAGTTTACATTGTTTATATTGACTGGTAAGGTTTTCGATTGTCTCTCGTCTTTCGTCCATCATCGACATCTGCATACAAGCTAGTTCACGAGGAAGGTCAGAGCAATAATCGGCAATCTGATCACATCGCTTTCTATATAATTCCAGTATAGTCATATAAGAGCCATGCACAGATTTCAGCAATGATGGTTCGTTGCAACTTTCATACAATTGTATGCCCCAAAAGAACACAAAATCGAAGTATGTCCAATTTGCCTTCATCTGGAGTAGTGTATCTATATTGTATGCCATATTAACTGTTTGTTATCTTACGGATAAGCGGAATCAAGACAGTTGCAATAACTTCTTCACTCATACGATGCTCTCCATTGAAATGAATCACGTTGTCGTAATACTGACGGAAGATGTGTTCGCTGTTTACCAGTCTGTCATCGCTAGCGAATAATCCCCATACTTTTGTTTTCTCTTCATCGTTAACTCCATCAAACTGCTTTGATTCCATATCAGCATGATGCTTGATAATGTCAGGAGTTATCGTGAAGTGCGTCTCGCCATCCATTCGTGGCTTGAAGTATTCAAAAGTACCAACCTTAAGAACCTTGCTCATAATCGACATTTCAAATGCAGGATTCACGCAGATTCTATTGAACCCGAACATCTGCTGTGCATACATGCCACCCATGCTTGTGCCAATCACAACATCAGGTTGCTCATCTTCGCACAACTGTTTCAAGAACGGAAGTGCATCAGCAGGATCGACAGGTATATCAGGAGCGATAACCTCAAAATCAGATAACATCTTACGCAAAGTGCGAATGGTTCCGCTCTGAGCGGATGAACCAAAGCCATGGAAATAAATCAGTTTCATATTTGTCCTTATTGTTTATCGGTATTGGTATTTACAAGAGACATGTCTTCAAACTCACATATTCGGAGCTTAGGGACAATCATCTCTCGCATATCATAGCTTTCTCTTATTGCAGCAAGTACTTCGCAAAATTCTTGTTCCGTCAGAATTGTCTTGTATGGATTGACTTCTCCTCGGCTATGATAGAGGGTCATGCCACGAGTTTCCATAAGAGCCATGCGGAAGCGTTCACTCTGCTCAAACATGCATTGGTATGCAGCTCTTACCAACTTTACGAAGTCTTCACTCTGTCGGTCAATTGCATTACCCTTCCACCAAACAATTTGGTCGCATTGCCATGCATTTGTGGTCATCTTCTTCGCATTCTTGCCCTTCATGCTACATATCTGGCGTTGCTTGTTGATGTCCTTCTGCTTCAGAGACTGGAGGAATCCCTCCATGCTTCCACACAGCATACCATCAAACTTGAAGCTATTGCTGCATAGGTTGCTGAGTACATTTGATGGATATGGATCCTTTGACCATATATCTATTGCCTTGCCACGAAACACCTGCCACTTTATCTTTAGTCTTCTTAATATCATCGTATTCGTCTTTCTTTTAAGGATGTTCTTACTTCTGTCAATATACTACAGAACTCTTCTTCTGTAAGTATCGTTCGCGTTGGGTCAGACTTCCCCATAGTGTGATAGAGGCGTTTGTCTCCAGTCGCAAGCAATGTTTGCCGGAAATCTATGTTCTCAGCCAAAGCATAGAAAGCCTCACGAACGATGTTCTTGTACTCCTTCGAGTCTCGTTTCATTGGTGTTCCTTGCCAGTACAAAGTCTGATCAAGATACCACTTGCGTTTCTTTCCACGCAGTTTGGCTTTTACTCCAACTCGCTCGAATACTCCGTTCTGAGTCTCAACCGTTTCAAACTTCAATCCTTGCAATAGACTTTCCATTGACAAGAATCTCTTTCCACGGAAAGTGAACTCGTATGGAGTAAAGTTTGAGAGCATTGCTCCTGGGTATCTTCCATCCGAACTAATGTCAACGGCTTTGCCTATCATACAGAGCCATCTGGCATATATCTTTCGTATTAACCTTTTCATTTTGATGTATTCCTCGCTTCGAGGATCATTTGTTTAAGTTCTTCTTGTTCTTTTCTCCCCTCATGAGATAGGAGATGCTTATATGCTTGTACTTCGGGGTCAAAACGACAACACTCATCCTTCTTTGTCCACACTCCTAGATAGTTCTGAACACTATCCCAATCAGGGAACTCACCATTTCCGAACTGAATCCACTCTCCTTCAAACTCCTTGGCTCCGTTCTTGCTTCTGTCGTCAATGAGATAGTCACCCTTCAGGAGATTCTTGCAGTGGGTGATGACAATTCGCTTGTGAAACACGTCATCAAGATGCTTTTGAACCCAAAGCAGTTTGTCCGACCATGCAGATGGATTGTTCCATGGAGCTGTAGAGAGGATGTACAGTTCGTAACGACCATCCTTTTGGATTCTGTGCATAGCATCAATAGCACCAGGCATTGGTTCCATCAATGAGAATAGTCCGGGAATTTCATCGAAACGACCAAGGTATTCTTTCTTAACCTCATCGTCCACCTTTGCAAGCCCAGATTCAAAATCTGCAAGTACGCCATCCATATCAACATATACTCGCTTCAAGGGTACATCCTCATGTTCGGTCTTTTCCTTGCTGAGTTCGTTGATGACCTTCTTTCTTGCCTTGAAGGTTTCCATCGGAATTGGTTCCACTCCATTCTGTTCAGTCATGTACTTGTAAATGGAGTTAAGTACGTACATTATCTTTGAAGTGTTATGACCATCTTCCTGACGGTAACCACGGATTGGTGGAGGTGCAATGCCTTTGTCAGCGGAATAGAACACCCAATAGGTGCAGAGCGCTATGTCTGTACGATGGAGTCCCATGGCACAGGCAATATAGAAATCGCCCTTATCTATCATCTCACAGAATTGAGGCATGAGTGCTACCATGCTCTCGACTTGCTTGGCGTGATTATTGACTGGGTAATGAAAATACTCCATGCCATACTTTTCGCAGAGGAACGGAAGCTTGTTTGATGAATCCACGTCACGGAGGTCAATCACTCGCTTGACACCAGCTTCAACAAGTGCCGGCCATGCGTAGGACTGATGTCTGGAAGACATTGTACGTCCTCTTACACCACCATAGACAGGCGCAATATCAGGTATGTTCGTTTGAATTATTCTGTCTATATTGATCATATCTTTTCTTGTTAAAACGGTTAAAACTGATGAAGGCCCGCCTCTTTACCTTTTTATCTGGTATGGAGGCGAGCCTTCTATGTCTTGCTTGAAAGTAGCAACTCGTGAACGGTTATCAACTCTCATGCCGTGCCCCATGTCCGGAAATAAAACATCCCTTCGCCACCATAAAAGTGGAGATTACATGTAAGTTATGGATGTTCATTGTCTGTTTCATATTCGTCTTTTATTTGCCGATTGGCGCACTATGTGCCCAAAGTTACACATTTTTATTTAAATGAGACGCAAATTATCAGGAAAAATTGAAAACCAAGTTAATTTTATGGGCTAAAACCGATGATTTAGGCAAGGGAGATTACTTTTCTTCAAAGAAATTCTCGTTAGCATTAGCATCGTTATCAGCAATACGAGAGAACCAACGCTCTCGTGATGCGTTCAACCTTCCGCACATTGCTGCAGTTCCATGAGCGGTGGCATCAAAGTTCATCGCGTTCACAATACCTAAGGAATGTGATACGGCCATAGCATCCTGATTGGCTCCGATATAGGCAAAAGTCCAACCTTCCTTGCCTAGCTTCTCTGTCAATGCCTTGACACTTGCCTGGTTGTATTCCTTTGATGCGTTCTCATAGCCATCTGTGATGATGGTGACAAGGACTTTGTCATTCTCCGCAACGCTTTTCTTCAGTTCCGTTACAGACTGACCTATTGCATCATAAAGTGGTGTACAACAAGCCGGGTTGAACTGAGCGGGAGTAATGTCTTCCGCTTTCAACGCTTCTGCCCTGTCGAGGACGGTCTTGACTCCATTACTGTTGAAGGTTACAAAGCTCACAAAGTGCTCCTGATCATCATACTTCTTTTGAGCGGAACGTACGCTTTGGAGGGTTTCATTTACACTATCCACAGCCTGTTTCTCGATGCTACTCATGCTGCCACTCTCATCGAGGATCAGCAGATTAAATACTCTTGTCTTCATTGTACTTCGTTTATTTGTTTATGATTGATTCGGCTTCCTTACGCATAGCTCTCAGTAGGTTCCAATCCTCATGAATGTTCTTAAACTTAACTATAACATTGCCTTTGCGGTCAATGAAACCATAGATTTCAACTTCGTCATCATCAGTCATTCCATAGCCATCCTCGTCCATGTAATACATTCCGTCGGGATTCAACTGCCAGCTTACTTCTGCTACTCCGTTCTCGTATTTGCGGACAAATGAAGGGAAATGGAAGTCTAGACTTCTGGCTCTACTGATGACATCTTCAGGTAATCCTTTCAACGACTCCCAATCAATATCATCCTGCTTTACAGTTCGTAGAGTTTCACTGCCGTCCATGAACTCGTATGCGCATTTGGCTCTATGATCGATGATGAAGCGAGGTTTCCAATACTGACAGATAACTTGGCTTACGATAGCCATATCCTCACCATTGTCTTCTGTTCGCCAGGAACCTGACTTGTATATTTCTGTATTCAGCCTTGTATAAAGGTCTTGTGCAGCGGAATCATTGCTTTGATTCTTATTAGCCTTGAAAAAGTTCATGATGTTCATAATTTGATATTCTTTTGTAAACGTCTTTGGCTGTACTTATTTTAAGCGAATAATGTCTGAACCTCAGATACCATACTTGCAGGAAGAGAGTAACGGCTGTCCTGATTGCATACGGTTATAGCCTGTATGAAGTGAGACCACTCGCTTGCATAGACCTTGTGCATGTGGTTGTTGGCATCATTAGTACCATTGAAGCAGTATGTCATGTTTGCCAGACGGTCGCAAAGCTTCACGAATGGAGCATATGGTGTCTCACGAATGCCTGCATAGTAGTGTTCACCGGCACGCTCCTTGCGTGTGCGTCCCTTATCATTGGTCAGGGCATATACTATTTCAGCCGCAGTGATGCACTGCTCGTTGGTCATGAAACGACCTGCGATAGACACTACATCATTGTAGGTAAGACGTGCGTCCTCGATACTGTCATGGAAGTAAGCGGCAAAAACAACAGGGATGATGTCAGCCTCATTGTTGACAACCTCATATCCATACTTGATAGCAGCATCAGCAACCATAGAGAGGTGATGACCATAAGGCAGATTCTTGTCGTAAGTCTGTCCAACACTCTCATGCAGATTCCAAGCTGTGTGACGGATCTCTTCTACTACCTGTGCGTTAGCCTCGATAAATGCTTCAAAAGACATCTTCTTCATAACACATCCGATTTAATTATTCTACAATGTTGATTATCTCTTTTCTTATAAGAGCGAGATGCTAAGGCTATTCTATCACAGCGTTCACTTATAGTGAGGAACTTTTTTTGTTTACTTCTCCGAACTTTTCGTTTTAGGGTAATAAATAAGTCGTAACCCAGTTTCTCCAACCTTCATATTCACATGGTATATTTCATGAAGTTCAAAGTCACAGTGTTCACGGTCACTCTCATAACTTCCTCCCATTACGTGGAAAAGAGGGTCGGACCCGCTGATTGTCCATTCTGACACGTTTCCTGACATATCATATATGCCAAGAGCGTTTGGTTCTTTCTCTTTGACAGGATGTGTCTTTTTCAGAGAGTTGTTCTTCCACCATGCAAAATCATCGAATGTCTTGCCACCACTATGAGCATGGTCGGTATCACATTTGCCTAGATTGGAGGCATAAACCCATTGAGGATATGACGGAATATAAAAGTCCAAGCCAGAAACAGAATCAAGTTTATGAACAAAATCCAAGCACTCAACCAAATCAACACTTTCTACAGGGAGGCTGTCACATTCCTGGTTGCCAGATGGGTTATTCCCCATTATTGCCGTCCAGAGTTTCTGTGTGACCTCGGTTTCTGCAATATAGAAATCTTGGAGTTCGATTGTGTCTCTGAGCCCTTCACAACAGACTTTGCCGCTCCTGATACCTACCATTTTCACATCAACACCATTGACAGTTAACACAGTGTCGGTTGGATTGAGTTTGTTATCAGGAAATATTGTCGTTTTCTCAAAGGTTGGGTTCATCTTATCGTATAAGTAATTCTTGAGAACGAGTCCTCCCATTACACATACACCCACAAGTAGAATAGCAAGGATTGCCCAAATCGTAATTTTAATATAGCGTTTCATGTCATCATCTGTGTTTGTTGAGATATTCTGCAAGTTTGTTTACCGTATTGCTGATTAACTTACCAGCTATAGGCATACCTGTTTTGTCCATTGATACGCAGATCGTATATTTCGGATTTTCAGAGGGGAAGTAACCTGTAAAGATAACCTGATTGTAGGTTACGAGTCCTTCTTCTGAATAATACTGTTCCATCTGATCTGCATTGTCATCGTAGAGTGTAGGACGGCAATTGCAGTGAACAACATAGTCGCCAGATATATGTACTTTTGGGGATGTCCATCTGGAGCCAATGCCTCCATCGTTAAGTGTGGCGTTTAGATATTCCCTGAACATCGTTATTATCTCTTGGTCAAGAGTTGAACCTGCTTCAGGAGTATATACCTTGATGGAATCAGTATTCACAGAAGCCTCAATAATAGTCTTACCGTTAAGTGCTGCAACATTGTAAATCTGTGCTATTTCCAGAGCATCCATCTCACGAGGGCAGTCTGCTACACGCCACCATTCGTGTCGAAGGCTTGCTGGGTTCCTTCTTTCCATAGCTCGTATCATTGCTGAAGAAATGCTCAGGCTTATAGTCATCAAAACTGAAATTCGCACCATAATCCAGTGGAAGATACACCTCCTTGCGGATGTCCTCCAACTGCGTGTGCTGTTCAGCAAAGCGTTTGGCCTTTGCCGCCCACGACTTGCGTCGTTTCTGCGCCTTCTCTTTCCAGAATTCGTTAAATGTCGTCATCCTCAATCATCAGTTAATAATTTCCCTTCTTCACCATAGATCTCATATGTTTACCACTCGACATCATCCAACTGTAGGTTCTCTCTCCTGTCTTGTATAGTGTTCAAAAAAATGGCATCCCAAGACCTTTCTACTACAGGATGAGAAGGATGCCTGCCAGCCTCCGGTTCCACAAAGGGAACTTTCCACGACTGGTTCTAACAACTGTTGTTTCACTTCGGTTATGTCAATCTTCCGTAACTATGACTTCGTCTGCTTCTTTCGCCATTTCGACTCTTTACAGCTGTTTGACAATTCTTATTTAATCACTTTTTTCAATTTCTCCCACACTTTCACCATTGCCCAGGTATCAAGTTTGCAGTAGTCGAGGAGAGCCTGGCGACTGGCTTTTGCTTCTTCTGGCTCCATATCTTTGATGCGGGGGAAGATGTTCATCGCATCACCGCCGTTCTGGCAACGCTCATCGAGGTTATGGTAGTCCAGTTCGGAGTCGCCTGGGAAGAGGGCCGGCAGCACGCTCTTGATAGAGAACGAGCCACCCATTGCCGGCACATAATAGTCGCCGGCACGAAATGGGTCGATTAAATCCTTGATGTTATCAGCGATGTTCAGCAAGTGCGGAGCGAGGTCGGGGTACAAAGCAGCCAACTCACGTATGCGTCCACACTCGAACATCTTATTATAAGCTAACGTGCAGACATCCATTGGAATGTCCCTGCAGAGTTGCTCTGCCAAAGCACGGCGTGGGTCTATTCCGTTGCTTGGAGCCAAATACTCTTTGTGCTTAATATAGTTGGCTGTCTCATACAGTTTCAGTTTTCTTCCTTCATTCTCCAGCTCAACGACCTTTGTGGTGCTCTTCTTCTCCTTGATGTGCAATGAGTACTGGAACGTAATCTGTGCATAGACCTTCGCACCATCATACTGAGGCACTGCATCCTGCATCGTCTCGAAGTCAAGAAAATAGATTGGATAGGTAATCTTCTCCAAAAACTTACGGATACCTGCAGGATTGATAAACTCCTTACCAGTGAGTGCGGCCTCTATCTGCATGTTCTGAATGGGGCCGATGTCTGTCGAACGCAAATCCTCGAAGGACACGAGTCCCTGATGGTAGCAATCCAGTTTCTTCTTGAAGGTAAAACCGCCTCTTCCCTTGCCGCCATACACATCGAATACCGAAGGCGACGGTACACCATGCTGACGCTTGCAGTAGTTCCAAAAGGCACATCCGTAAGGCTTCATGCAACACTCCGAGAGTTCGACTTCGGGTTCCAGTTCGCTGTTGATAACGTTCATGGCCTGATTGACACGCGCCTGTACCTTCAAGTATTCATTCTCCACCATCTCCTTCATGTCATTGACGACAAAGAGTTGTTGGATGTCGAGTTCACCCTGTCTTACATAGTCGCTGTTGAGACAGACAAGGAAAGTGTCGGTGACACAGATGCCACACTGCTCCAGCACCCACTTCTGATAAGCAATATCGGGCGCATATTTCTCCAGCTTTGCCTCCTGGCCGTTGAACTCAGGGGAACTGGTACTCTTCACTTCGTAGATGGCCCAGCCGTCGGTCGTCTTGCGCAGGATGTCAACTGCGCAGTAACCTCCCTCGCAGATGAACGAAGCCTCGCAGATGTTCTCCACGCCCTCATCCATCCATTGGCGCGTCTGCTCTGCCATCTTGGTAAGGTCAAGGCTGCCATCAGGCTTCTCTGCATGCGCCTCCTTGAAGTCGCCAAAGAGCCCCATTGCCAGGTCGCCCACCAAATTTCCTTGTGCAAAACGTGCCTGCAGGCCAGCATCCACAGTGGCCTCTTCTGGCTTATACACCTTCAGCCACAAGTTCTTCGGACACTGGCAGAAGGCCGTATAACGTGATTTTGACAGTCCTTTCATAATAGCATTGCTTTAAGTTTCGGCAAAGATAATCATTTCTCCGCAATAATTCAATCGTTTAACGGTATTTAAGTTTGAGGCTCAGTCCAAAATCCACCCATCAGCCACCAACTCCTCCATCGATTCATAGTGAGCGATGATTGTTCCTTCTTCCATCTTCTCGTACTGGCCATCATCTTCTGACAGGAAGACGTCCTCTGGAATAATGCGGATGTTGTATTTGTAGTCATCCACATCAGAGCTGCTGATGTACGGAACCATACCTTCGGGAACGCCTTCGTGGTGGGCTTTAAAAGCCGGTGTCGGAGGCGTCCAATTGTCGTAAATCTCTTGCAACATCGTGAGTTGCCTTTCTTTTTCCTGGTCCATAGTTACTTATTTCTTCTTTGATTCAATGGTTTGAATGATACTTTGGCGAATCCACCAAACAGCGTATGCAATAAACTTGAAGTCGGTTTCGAAGTTATATTTCATTGTGCCTTTCCTCAGTCCTTCAGTTCCAGCCTCAATCAACTCCTCGAGTGACAGCCCGCGCTTCTGATATTGATTAGCCACACTCACGATGAACCGCATATTGGCTTTTTCCAATTGCTTCATCTCGTCACAGTCCGTACCTTTTTCCTGTACAGCCTTAAGCAGTTCGAGTTCTTCCTCCAAGGTCAGCAATTTCTCACGGCCGATTTCCGCAAGATAGTCTTCTAGTCTGCAGCTTGCTAAATACTTGAGCACACTCTCCCAATCTGGAAATTTCTCTGAGCCGAACTCAATCCATTCGCCTGCAAATCCGCTGGTACCGTTCTTTCCGCGGTCGTCAATCAGATAGTCACCCTGACAGAGATCCTTGTGGTGCGAGATGATGAGCCGCTTGTGGAACACGTCATCAAGATACTTCGTCACCCACGCCACCTTGTCCGACCAAGCCGACGGATTATTCCACGGCGCCGTAGAGAGGATGAACAGGTCGTAATGCTTCTGCAACTCATGCACAGCCTCAATGGCCCCCTCCATCGGCTTCATCTTGGCGAACAAGCCTGGAATCTCATCCAACCGTCCGGCATATTCAGCCTTCACTTCTTCACTCACCAGGTCGAGTCCCGACTGGAAGTCCACTAGCACATTGTCCAGGTCAATAAATACTCGATTCATATTTCCTCATTTTTAATGTTTGTATGAGTAATATAGTAACATGGGGAGAAAAATTCAAAGATCGAGCAGTTTATTTAATCTTGAAATTAAAACATCATCTACCCACCTGTCAGTATCTTCCGGCAATGCTACTCTTCTAAAACACTTTCTCCCTGTGTTTTTACCCCAGTCTTGTATATAGTGATGTCATAAAGCTGTTTCATCAGTTCAATGAATCTAGTTTTACGATAATCTATAAAACCTTTATAGTCCTTCCAAAGTTGGCTGTCCAAAGTAGGAACTTCTTTGTATTCTTTAAAAGAATCCTTTCCATATTCATGTTCGGGTATATTCCCCATGAAATAGTCATAAGGATGGTAGTTGCTCTTGTCAATGTTTATGTCACCTTTCACAGGCTGCATATTCCATACGACATCTACTATCTTTCTATAGTCTTCATCAGTTCCGATAAGATGTACAGGGAAAATATGGTCTAATTCTGGATTAAAGCGTTTGGTCATGTCGCTTCTAAAAGTATATCTGATATCTGGCATGACGATTTTAAGTGCAAACCACCTGTAATCGCAGAAAGTTTTTTCACTAATATCAACAAAACGATTACCTTTGTTCTTTACCCACTCAAATAGTGCTTCCAACGGAAAATCTTTTTTGTCTTTATTATCTAGGAAGATTCTAGCAAAAGCGTCAGAATAACTTTGAAGAGACCAATCGTTAAATTCTGCTGTGATAAAGAATTTATCAACTCTCTTCAGCCAATTGCCGTTCCGCTCTTGATTTACATAATTACCACGTTCCTTATACAAATAATACATATGGACAATTAGTGCCAATAATGGGATCTTCCTAGGCATAATCTGAATGCGATTAATGTTTAGGTGTGAAGATAAGTAGCGAGTCATAACCTCGTTTAAGGGAATCTTCAAGTCTTCCCAACATTGTACGAACGATTTCCGCTCTTCCTTTCCCTTATTTCCTTTTGAAAACTCCGGGTCGATTTTTGTTCTACCCTTGACAATAATGTTTATAACTTGTAAAATATCGTATGCACTAATGGATGGGTTGTCTCCCTCCGATAGTTTTTTAGTAAAATCGATAATATCTGATTCAAACCGTGGGGAGATTTCCTTTATTCGGCTAAATAATAGATCTGCATTTGACAATTGAACACCACCCATATTTAACCTTTAGAAAATATCATTTACTTCATAGTCGGTCACGCCTTTTATTTCAAATACAGAAATGGAAGGAGACTTGTAATTGATATCAGCAAAAATGTCATAGAGATTATCGAGATTCTCTTCAATGAGATCTTGCAGTTCTGGATTTATGACCTTAGCCTTGAACTCATTACGTAGTTGTCTTTTTTCTTTGTCATCCTGAAGGTTGAAAACTCGCGTCATTCTAACATCAAATAGTCCTTCGGAACTTTTTTCGTCAACGAAGTGAAAGCCTGTATCGTGGCCTTCTTCTTCTTCGTTTCATTTATAGCAGAGATTTAAGACCAATTTTCTCCCTTTAAAAGAGTATTTAAGGCAACTGTATAATGTTTGCAACCGTTGTTGTCCATCATAGACAAGGCTTGAACCTTTTCTAAAGTCCTGTTCGTCCTTAGGTTTGAAAGAATTATTGTCCTCATATTCGTCAATAAACCTTCTGAATGCAACAAGTTTCTCTGGGTTCCAGAGAATAAGCAGACCAATAGGATATTTCCTTAAAATAGAGTCAAATAACCTGCAGATATATTTTTCTTCATCGTATCTACTTCCCCAAACATAAGGACGTTGGATTGCAGGAAGAAACCAATTCTCGTTTATGTTGTTTACAACTTCTTTTATTGATAAATCCATCATTATAATCAATTATTTTATATGTTAGTATTTTTACTCAGTTTAAATGTAACCGCTTTTTCAAGTTTTAGTATATACGTATCATTTCATCACTATCCAGGAGTTTGCCGATACTTACAGCCTCTGGGTCTTTGTTTTGTGTGGCATCGCGCCATAACTCTTCATTACACATACCCTGATTATTGATTTTACCGACAATGTTTCTCACTCCATTCCATATTTTCTATAATAATCTTTTTTGCCATAAGTCAGTATTGTGATTGTCAACTTTATCGCAAGGTTTTTATGATTTACATTATATTGTTCAATAGATTTCAGTTCCATATTTGTCAGTCGCAGGATGAGTGCGTATTTGTCACCATCCACGCGGCCTTCAAGGAAGGCACGGTAAGGTGTGCCACCATTGGCCATCACTAGAGGTTCGATGCCTTTCTGTCCGCCACCTACAAGCATCATAGCATCGGCATCGGCCAGTTTCTTAGCCATGTCGAAGAGGAAGTCGTAGGTCAGACCGTTGAAATGCTGCACCTGATAGCTGTCCGGCATCTTCACGCCACACCTTATCAAACAAGTCGCCGAATGCCTCTTCTGCATCCATTCCGTGTCTCTTCAAGATTGACATACCGTCATTGTCCAATGGGAGCATGGTAATCCGCTTGATTCCCTGACAGGTCAAGTCCAGTCTTATTGTTCTTTCACCATTTTCCATAGGTTAGCGTCATGCGATTCGCCTCTATATCGCGAGGTTCTATAGATTGTTTTTCGGTTATCTCTTGCAATACTGCGATTAAGCGAGAGCTGAGCCAAGATTGCTCAAAGACTGCCGAACCGATGGAGCAGCGAGCGCCATCAAGCTTGATTGTATGGCCGAATCGGGACAGAGGCCGGCGTAGCCAACGAGGGCAGTTTCGTGCTTTCAAAGCACAAATATAACAACTTTTCTGCTATAATTCATTACCCCCCCTTAAATGATGTTAAATGTCTGTTTTTTCGGTAAGAAATGACTATTTTTCAATTGATTTACCGCATGAGCAACTAAAGACCAAGAATATGTATACAGTCGACTACCTTAAAACATTACATGCCGATTACGTGGAATGGAACACTGACCCAGGAAGCATGATCATGCCAAAAGACGTCAACAATTTCGACTATGCCTCTGATGACGAGATAAATAGTCTCGCTGAAATAGATGATGAGGATGACTTTGTAGATGCTATCCGAGAACTCATCCAGGACTTCCTCGGCACCGGCACCGTGAAATCGTTTCAACTCAAAGACCCCACCGGCAAACTGCTTTGCGAGTATGACGATGGATTTTGGGATTAAAAGATTCGTGTCGTCATCATAGAGCATAGAGTAACAAAACAACAATAGAACCTCGCGATGTATAGGGAAATCGTTTTGAAAACTATGAGAACTAAGAGATATTTGATCGACGAAATTCCCAAACAGGTGAGTAATCTATCTTTGTAAAAAACTAAGCAATCGAGTAGGAGGTAAACACTAATCGCAGGTGTTTATCTCCTACTTTCATGTTT
>SAMEA3663208__coassemble_258_pt1 | contig 20328 bp, 19 predicted proteins | sample SAMEA3663208__metabat2_high_PE_004 | metagenome-assembled genome bin SAMEA3663208 (sample SAMEA3663208) | pig gut metagenome | biome: pig gut; feature: pig-associated habitat; material: faeces | place: China | collected 2013
TAAATATAATACATTACACACACACACTGTCAAAACGGAGCCAGCCGCACGGACTGAAAAGACTGCACTGGGATTGACGATACAGCATTTTAACATTTCGGCTCAAAAAATCAAAAACAGCTGTTTTCACGATTTCACGATTTCACGATTTCACTTTTTCACTCTTTATCCTACGGTTAATTACACTTAAGAACAAGGGCATTTTCTTGTATTACAGTCAGTTAGACCTTTATGATAAGTTGTGATTCATTACCGGACATCCATTGATTCTACTATTGCTACATCGTTATCCACAGCCTCGCTCATTATACCCCACCTTACCACTCAGTCACTTCGTTCCATCGTTTTCAGGTGGGGTTTGACTTTGTCTTCCTCTGTCACGACTCGGGATAGCCCAAGCAAGCTTGGTCTCTCCTCTCGCTGCTCCATCGGGTCTAACAATCGCGTCTCTTCGAGACTGTGGACAATAATAAGCTCATGGCTCTCTGCTTGGCGTAGGGGCGAGATTAAAGGAGATAGCATCGTTTCGGGAGATTGATGCGGTGAAATCGTGAAAAAGTGAAATCGTGAAATCGTGGTGTTTTCGTCAAAAGTGAAATCGTGAAAAAGTGAAATCGTGAAATCGTGGTGTTTTCGTAAAAATGTAAAAATGTGAAAATGTGAAATCGTGGTGTTTTCGTAAAAATCGAAAAGGTGAAAAGGCGAAAAGGTGAAATTCGCAAATCCCCCGCATCAATCCCCCCGACACGATACTATCTCCATCAATCTTCCCACGCCCCGCTCTCGCCCTCTGCCTGATGTGGCAGGGGGGGGCTAAAACTCCTCAGCGAGAGACCGTCCGTCGAGCCATGCTATCATGTTCATGACGAGGAAGTTCCAATTCTGGAACCCCCTGTTCAGCACAGGCTCGCCATTCTCAGGCAGATAATACTCATGGAGGGCTCCGAAGCGCTCAAAATCCCTGCCGAGGAGTATGATTGTCTTCCATGCCAGGAGGCGTGCCTCGGCGGTGTATCCGTACCTGAGGAGCCCACGGAAGACGAGATAGTTGACACATATCCATACCGGCCCCTGCCACGACGAGGGGTTGCCGCTCGCCTTCGTGTTGTACATCTTCTCGAGAGGGGAGAGGGAGCGCACACCGGCTGGACAGCAGAAGAGGGTGGTATCGCTATACTGCCGCGCGACAATCTCCTGTGCCTGCTGTGGTGTGGCTATGCCTGCCCACAGGGCCATGAATCCGCTCCATACGCTGAAACGCTGTATGAGACAGTCATACTGACGGGGCTGCCCCCGGCATGCAGGAAGAGGCCGGTGGGGGGGCATTGTCCACCCCGTTGATAGGGGGGAGGGTTACCCTCTCTCTGTGTGTCTGGCGAGAGTGGGGAACAGGGCGTATACCACACCCCCCAGAAAAACGCTGTGGCACAGGTGGGGCGGCAGGTGTGGCGCGACCCGTGCAGGGGTATACCATTCCGGTATGCAAAGATAATAAAAAAACGCGGCACGATGCACAAAATGGGGAGGAAAATGATGTTTTTGAGGATGAGCGGTATGATATGTCAGAATTTTTGCCTAAATTTGCACCGGTTTATCCGCGCCGTGTAAGTCTGTCCCTACGCCGATGCCTGCCACTGCCAGAAGCAATGGGTGGAGGGGGTGAGGGGGATGGCGCATGTGTCAAAAAAAGGGAGGGGCATAGCCTCCTGGGGCGGTGACGGCCTTCGGGGATAGTCACCCCGTACACAACAAGAAAAGACCCGATTATGTATAAGAGAATATCAAAAGGAAAGAGGACAGCATCCTTGTCGTGTGGCGGGGCTGTCGTGCTGCGTCTCGTTATGGTGGGACTGCTGCTGGTGATGGCCATTGTGCCATGTGGCGCTGTGTTGAAGGAGAAGGACCTCGGAGAGACGCTCCGCATACTCCGCTCTGAGCTCGAGAAGACCCATAACGAGATGGGAGAGCACCAGCGGCGCCTGTCTGCTGTCAGCGGTATGATGAGGGAGAGGCTTTTCGAGACGATGCGGCGTGCCAATCAGGACGCCCTCATGCTCTACTCGCAGAAGCAGGATTACGTCTTCGACCTCACGTATGCCTGCCATGAGGCCACCAAGCTGTATCAGGAGTTCCGCTCGCAGGTGATGCCCTTCAGGCAATGGGCGAGGAGGTCGGACAACGAGGTGGCCCGGTATGACTCGCTCATACAGAGCCTGCAGACAATGCCCACCGTCCTCCTCGACGAGAGGGCGAACACTGACCGTAAGGTCTGTCTGGCGCTGGCGTGCAACATACGTACCATGGTCCTGGAGAACGCGCAGACCCTGAGAGACTATATGGAGCTCTGCGAAGCGTCAGAGATGCGGCTGAGGACACTGAACGATTATGCCCAGAAGAGATATAACGACATACAGAGCAACATATTCGTCAACGGCGGTGACAATTATGTCAGGATACTGAGAAACCTGGGCCGCAACCTGACAGAGTCCCGGCAGACGGTGGAGGAGAAATACCAGGTGAACAAGAGTCTGCGCTCACAGTGGGACTCGAGCGTCATACTGATGCTCTTCGGCGTGATAGTGTTCTATGGCATCATCAGTGTCCTGCTGAACCAGATTGTCATGCGTCTCATCGTGACGCGCCTCATGCGCCGTGGCATGTTCAACGAGAGCGTGCAGACGGTCTTCCTCGCCAAGAGGGCGTGCATCATCATGGCCACGACGACGGTCACCTTCGCCGTCATCCTGAACATTGTGCGTCTGGCTATGGACCAGAACTTCATCCTCATGGCAAGCAATCTCATGACAGAGTTCGCATGGCTCATGAGTGTGATACTCATCTCGATACTCATCCGTGTCGACAGCAAGCGGACGATGCACACCTTCTTCATCTACGCCCCGCTGCTGCTGATGGGATTCCTCGTCATCACATTCCGCATTGTCCTCATCCCCAATGCCCTTGTCAACATATCGTTCCCTCCCATCCTCCTGTTATCCCTCCTGTGGCAGTGGAGTGTGCTGCGGAGGTATCGCCGTGAGGTCATGAAGAACGACCGCTTCTATGCCACAGTGACATTCCTCGTCATAGCTGCCGCTGTCGTCTCGTCGTGGTCGGGATATACGCTCCTCTCTGTCCAGCTGCTGATATGGTGGGTGATGCAGCTGACATGCATCCTCTCCATCACATGCCTCCAAGACTGGTACACACGCTATGCCAAGAGCCATGATATCGAGAAGAAGCCTATCACGAAGACATGGTTCTACTATTTCTTCACAAAGGTTGTGACCCCTATATCGGCCGTGATATCTGTACTGATAAGCATATACTGGGCGGCCGATGTCTTCAATCTGACAGAGATGACCCGTCAGGTCTTTGTCACAAAATTCATCGACTCGCAGAATTTTGTGGTCTCCATATCGAGCATCTCACAGGTTATCATACTGTGGTTCTTGTTCAGCTATGCCAATTTCATCGCGAAAGCATTCGTCAGACACCATTACGACCAGATAGACCACAGCACGGCAGAGAGCCGCTCTGTCATGATAATCAATGTCATACAGGTGGTGATATATGGTGTGTGGTTCCTCATATCGCTCGCAGTCTTCCATGTGTCAAACTCTTGGATTGTCGTCATATCCGGTGGCTTGTCGACAGGTATCGGCTTCGCGTCGAAGGATATCCTCGAGAATATATACTACGGCATATCGCTCATGGCGGGACGCATAAAGATAGGCGACATAATCGTATGTGACGGCACAAGAGGGAAAGTGTCGAGCATCTCATACACATCGACCATGATAGAGGCTGTCGACGGCTCGGTGATAGCATTCACCAACTCACAGCTGTTCACCAAGAACTACAAGAACCTCACACGCAACCATGGCCATGAGGTGGCTGTCGTGGAGGTCGGCATTGCCTATGGCGCGAATATCGACCGTGTCAGGCAGATTCTCGTAGAGGCTGTCTCGGCGCTCCCGTGTGTCGACACACACTATAAAGGCCATAAGGTCATGGTCATCGTCAAGGAGCTTGCCGACAGCTGTGTCACACTGAAGGTTGTATGCTGGGTCAATGTCATGTCGGCGGCGGTAGACAACGGCACGATACTCGAGTGTGTCTATAATACCCTCAACGAGAACAATATAGAGATACCTTTCCCACAACGGGATATCCACGTGAGGACAGAATGAAAGCTCCAGCCCCGCCAGCCTGTCTGTACCCCAGACAGGCGGTATCCGCCTGCCGGACACTGGGGGAGAGAACGTCAATGAAGAAGTTATGAAGAGTATACACGAAAAGATGATGGCCGTCATCCTGCTCATGCTGCTGCTGACAGTGGCGTCCCAGGCGCACGCTGCTGGCGGTACAGATGTGGATGACGACAGCGGTCTCCCGTCAGACAGCCTTCTCGCCATCGACCTGCGCCGTGAGGGTGAGGTGTTCACAGCCGGCAACAATGTGACACTCCTGATGACAGGACAGCAGAAATTCGATGACTTGTTTGCCGCCATAAGGCAAGCCCGCCATTCTGTCCATCTTGAATACTTCAATTTCAGGAATGACTCCATCGCCATGCTCCTGTTTGATATCCTTGCCGCCAAGGCCGCAGAGGGTGTCAAGGTGAGAGCGCTGTATGACGCATTCGGCAACTCATCGAACAACCAGCCCCTCAGACGCAAGCACATAAGCGAACTACGCGCACGGGGCATAGACATACACGAGTTTGACCCTATACGCTTCCCGTGGATAAACCATATCTTCGGCCGGGACCATAGGAAAATCGTTGTCATAGACGGACAGATAGCATACACCGGAGGCATGAACGTAGCCGACTATTATATAACTGGGACACCTGCCGTAGGGGCATGGCGAGACATGCATTGCCGCATTGAGGGTCCAGAGGTGGACACGCTGCAGAAGATATTCTTCAGGGCATGGAAGAAAGTGACAGGAGAGGATATCGGGACAGAGGGATACTTCAACGGGAAGACACCACGCTATGAATACAATGGGCTGAAGGAGAATGGAGCAGACACAGCTGACCGTATGCTCTGTGCCACAATAAACCGTGAGCCACATCGTTCGCCCAAGGCTGTACGCCAGCTCTACTACCACGCCATAAGCGACGCCAAGGACACAATACGCCTCATAAACCCCTATCTCACTCTTATACCGAAGATACGACGGGCGCTGACAGATGCCGTGGAGAGAGGCGTCACAGTGCAGATAATGGTAGCAGAGCCAAGCGATATACCCCTTACACCTGACTGTGTCTTCTATAACTGTAACAAGCTGCAGAAGAAGGGATGCCAGATATGGGTCTACAAGCCCGGCTTCCATCATACGAAGGTCATCATGGTCGATGGCAGATACTGCACTGTAGGCTCGACAAACCTCGATGCGCGCAGCCTCAAATGTGACTATGAGGTGAACCTCGCCATCCTTGACAAGAACATAACACGCCAGCTGACTGATATGTTCGAGCGCGACAAGAAAGACTCGTTCTATCTCGCCGACGGTGTCTACAAACAGTGGCGGACACCTTGGCAACGCTTCAGGGGATGGTTCGCCCATCTCCTTAGCCCCTTCCTCTGAGAGAACAAGTCCCGGGGGACACTCCCCCTGTCAAGTCTCTCTCTCCATCTCTCCCAAGAGAGCTGCCGTGCCTGACTGCGACAGCCCCCGGGATGGGACTCTCCCAATCAGATTCCCTCTCTCTCCATCTCTCCCTCCCCCCAAAAAATCAACAGGAATAGCTATATACTAACGGTGGCAGCCTTCCCCCCTCCCGTGGGCAATTCACTATCCCACAGACAAGGTCAGTACCCTACAGGCAAGGTCAATCCCCCACCATTTATGACAGATAACAATGAATAGACTGCTCGCCGACGGCGGAAGCACAAAGACAGAATGGAGTCTGCTTCATGACAACGTTGAGACCGGACATTTCACGACACCAGGGATGAACCCCTCGCTCATGACCCCCGACGAGATTCTCAACATCCTTGAGCATACTGTCAGCAGCCATCCCGCCATGTCTGTCTCGTCAGAGATAGAATACTATGGTGCGGGATGCACCCCTCAAGGCTCAGAGACCATGAGGGAGTGTCTCGCCAAAGCTTTCAAACAAGCTGGCCGGATAATCGTCGGCAGCGATATCGTCGGAGCCGCAAAGGCTCTCCTCGGTACACACGAGGGCATAGCATGCATCCTCGGGACAGGTGCCAACTCATGCCTGTGGGACGGTAGCCGTATCGTATGCCAGACTCCAGCTCTCGGATATATATTAGGCGATGAGGGCTCGGGGGCAGTCCTTGGGCGCCTCTTCGTCAATGCCCTTTATAAAGGAATGCTCGATGATAATCTGCGCCGTGAGTTTGAGACAGAGCATGGTGTCGACATGATGGGAGTCATAAGCCGTGTCTACCGTATGCCCCAGCCCAACCGCTGGCTCGCCTCCCTGTCACCCTTCATACACCGCCACTTGGACAACCCACACGTGAGGGACATTGTGAGAGAGAATTTCAGGCAGTTCCTCGTCCGCAACATCATCCCCTACCGCCGTCCAGACCTCAGTGTGTCGTTCGTCGGGAGCATAGCCTACTACTATGCAGACATACTCCGCGAGACCATCATTGACGAGGGCCTCTCACCTGGTATCATTCTCCTCTCCCCATTCTCCCCCTCTCCATCGCGCTGACAGGATACGATGCCACCCTCTTCACTAAAAAAAGCCGCATCGTCTTTCTCTTGGGGTTTGATATAACGGGAATATGTTTTGTTCTTTTCGGATAATCCTCTTGCCCGTCTGCATATTTTTTATGACCTTTGCGGGCAATTATTCGGGACGAGCAAACGAGTTAACGAGTGAACAGGTACTACCCAGAACTCGTCAACTCGTTGACTATTCGCAACTTATCTATTAACAATGTATATAAATATAAGAATTAAGGATGGAAGACAGACAAACCCTTAACCGCAACCTTGCCCAGATGCTGAAGGGCGGTGTTATCATGGACGTTACCACACCTGAGCAGGCCCGTATAGCCGAGGCTGCTGGTGCATGTGCTGTTATGGCTCTCGAGCGTATTCCTGCTGATATCCGTGCAGCAGGAGGTGTAAGCCGTATGAGCGACCCAAAGATGATCAAAGGCATCCAGGAGGCAGTCTCTATACCAGTGATGGCGAAATGCCGCATAGGCCACTTTGTAGAGGCACAGATTCTCGAGGCCATAGAGATAGACTATATCGACGAAAGCGAGGTCCTCTCACCTGCCGATGATGTTTACCATATAGACAAACGCCAGTTCAAGGTTCCTTTCGTCTGCGGAGCAAAAGACCTCGGCGAGGCGCTGCGCCGTATCAATGAGGGAGCTACGATGATACGCACCAAGGGCGAGCCAGGAACAGGCGACGTCATACAGGCTGTCAGACACATGCGCATGATGCAGAGCGAGATACGCCGTCTGACATCGCTCAATGCCGATGAGCTCTATGAGGCAGCCAAGCAGCTGCGTGTACCGTATGACCTCGTTGAGTATGTCCACAAGAATGGCAAGCTCCCTGTTGTCAACTTCGCCGCAGGAGGTGTCGCCACACCAGCTGATGCAGCCATGATGATGCAGCTTGGAGCTGAGGGCGTATTCGTAGGAAGCGGAATATTCAAGAGCGGCGACCCCGTCAAGAGGGCGCAGGCCATCGTCAAGGCTGTCACAAACTATAATAACCCCGCTGTCCTTGCTGAGCTCAGCGAAGACCTCGGGGAGGCAATGGTCGGCATCAACGAGAGTGAGATACAGCTCCTCATGGCCGAGAGAGGAAAATAAGCGCTGATGAAGAAGACTATCGCTATACTCGCGCTGCAGGGAGCATTCTTCGAGCATGAGCAGATGCTACAGAGCCTTGGGGCGGAGACAATGCTAATACGCAATCTTCCTGACTGGGAAGCCTTCGGACAGACTACGGGAGGCCTACAGCATGCCGGGCTCGTCATACCCGGAGGAGAGAGCACCGCAATGCTCCGCATCATGCGCGATGAGAATCTCCTCCTGCCACTCCGACAGGCCATAGCTGACGGATTGCCAGTCTTCGGGACATGTGCCGGGATGATACTCCTCGCCAGCCATGTCGACAATGACGACAGGGAACGCCTCGCCACGATGGACATCACCGTCATGCGCAATGCATATGGCCGACAGCTCGGCAGTTTCTATACCGAGGCTCCCTTCAAGGGCATCACAGAAGAGGGTGAGACTGTCCCCATGACATTCATACGCGCGCCATATATCACAAGTGTGGGACCTAAGGCGACAGCCCTCGCCGTTGTTGACGGCAACATCGTGGCGGCACGGCAGGACAGCCAGCTCGTATGCTCGTTCCATCCTGAACTGAACGACGATACACGCATCCACAACCTCTTCCTCAATATGATAGGCTGAACGGATACATGTGTGTCTGTTTGGAAAATGATAATATATAGCCATGGGGCGTGTCAAGGAAGCTGTGCTGGCATCCTTGGCGCGCCCCATTGTCAGTTCCGTCAGTGCGCTATGGTCTCCGTCATCGCCTGTTTTTTTTCTTATATAGACCATAAAATACGCCAGAATATATATACCAGAATAAATATACACACCAGACAGTTATGCGAATCCTCTACACGTTATCGTTCATATGGCTTCTGATGCTTGTTCCAGTGTCAGAGGCCAGTGGGCAGGAGCTCGACGCCAAGTATGCCACAACGCTTCTGCCTCCAGGCAGTATGGCTCCCGATTTCTCCATTCCCTCCATCGTTGAGGGTGACACTGTGTCGCTGAGCCATGTCCTTGCCAGTGGCTCATATGTCATTGTTGACTTCTGGGCGTCATGGTGCTCAGACTGCCGTCGCGGGATACCGTCGATGAAAAGCCTCGCCGAGGAGTATGGAGAGTATAACCTTGAGATTATAGGCATCTCGTATGATACCAACCCCAAGGCATGGAGAGACTGTGTCGAGCAGTACGCTATGCGTTGGACACATTGTAGCGAGCTGAAGCGCTGGCATTATGGCACAACCACCGACACCGCCTATGGTATCAAGTGGGCCCCGACGTTCTATCTCATCGCCCCTGATGGCCACGTCGTCATAGCTACAGTAGAGATGGACCGCCTCACCCAGGCTGTACGCACACTTGCCGGTGAAGGCAAGATACGCAAGCTGTAGCATATCTATGTCTCTGTCATACATGCTTTTCACCATGATGATATTGTGAAATACGCATATAGGGATGCAATATGGTGGACTAAGCCACTCGTGCATCCCTATATGCGTATTGTCGGAAGATACGATTCCTTCCCTCATCCGAATCATTTGTTTGTGGAGTCCGAGTCACGGAGATTATCTCCCATCCCTCCCATTTCTCTTATATATCCGTGAGGAGGTATACCCATCTTCCCATTTCTCTTATATATCCGTGAGGAGGTATACCCATCTTTCCCATTTCTCTTATATATCCGTGAGCGTGTTATATCGTTTCCTTATCCTGCAGTCCCTGTCTCTTGTGTGGATATGATGTCTATGATATCCTGCGGCCTGCTGACCAATGTCTTCGCGCCATGCTCTATGAGGAACTCCCGGTCTCTGAATCCCCACAAGACTGATATGCAGTCGAGACGTGCGTTCCTGGCAGTCTCTATGTCCACGTCAGAGTCGCCTATATATACCGTTGTCTCCCGCTTGGCGCCCATCTCGCGCATGGCTATCTCGACCATGTCGGGAGCAGGTTTCCTTCTCGTTCCCTCCCTCTCTCCGACAGCGACATCCATCATCCCGTCGAGCCATGCAGCGTTCAATTCTGTCACTCCAGCCTGCAGCTTGTTGCTGACGACAGCCATCCTTATGCCCATGCGCCGGAGGGAGAGGAGTGTCTCCATTATTCCGTCGTAGAGACGTGTTGTGTCCTGACAGTGGTCGATATAGTACTCCTTGAATGTCCTGAAGACATTGTCGAAGAGAGGATTCTCCTCTCCTCCGTCGACGGCTCTTGTGATGAGCATCCTCACACCGTTGCCGACAAATTGTCTCACCTCATCGCGTGTCCTCTCCCTCATGCCCCATGTGCGGAGGGCGTGGTTTGTGGCAGCTGCGAGATCGTCGAGCGTGTCGAGCAGCGTGCCATCGAGGTCCCATATGATAGTGTCGTATCTCATTGTGCGTCTCCTCTCTGTTTGTGTTTTTTTTGTTATTTGTCTCCTTGGCCCTATGGGGGGTGTTATCCCTGTGTCTGGATATCTCCTTGGCCCTATGGGGGGATGTCATCCTGTGTCTGGATATCAGTTATATCTGTTGATTGTTGGATTTCATCCGACCTTTTCTCGCCATTGCATAGTCTGAGCAAGCTCAGCCTCCTCTCTTTAGCAGCCTCTCTGTCAGTGGCAGGCGGTCACAATTCTGTCCAACAATTATATGTGTTACTGGAGTAGGGAGGATTGGCGTTGGGGGCGGAGAGAGCGCTATTCCTCATCTTTCAGTATAGGCAGCTGCCAATGTAGCGTGACGGCGCATATCCTGATGACGACGACGGCCACGGCACATGCTATCTGTGCCATTCCCTCTATCATGCCGCACATGAGCGCTGCAGCATAAATCAGTCCTCCGACGAAGCAGGCGAGCGCGTATATGTCTCTTCTGAAGACCAGCGGCACCTCATTTATCAGTATGTCGCGCACGACACCTCCTGCCGCTCCTGTCATCATTCCCATCAGGATAGCAGCCCAGAGCGGCATTCCGGCAGCCGCTGTCTTCTCGAATCCCACGACTGTGAACAGGGCCAGCCCGATGGTGTCGAATGTGAAAAGCGTTCTTGATATCCGGTTTATGAAAGTGTGGGCTGGTATATAGATGATGAGTGCGAGAGCTGTTATGGCGAGATATACCCATTGTGTCATCCAGAACGGGCTGACGCCGAGAAAGACATCCCTCAAAGTTCCTCCGCCACATGCAGTCGCCAGTCCGACGATGAAAGCCCCGAAGAGGTCGAAGTTCTTCTTGCTTGCGAGGCGTATACCGCTTATGGCGAAGGCGAATGTGCCTATGAGGTCCATGATGGAAGTGATGGAAAATGTCAGCATTCCTTGTCTATTGGTTGTTAAGTGTCTTCTTTTGTTCAGGGGGGAGGCGTGTACAGCCGCTGGCCCTCTGCCTCCTTTTAGTCCCACTGCTTTTCATAAGCAGGGTAGGCTGATTATCCGCATAATCCTCTGTATCTCCCACTGCTTCACAGTATCGGTAAGCCAGAAGACCAAAGAGAGCTTGCTCACTTTGGCTTGGCGAGAATTTTCGTTCAAACGAGAGCAGAACATTAAACTTGCTTAATTGTTATGCCGAGTGCAGACGAAAATCATCATCGATAAAATGTCTGTATTTATATGAAGTTCTTTATGCGCTGCTCGTCTGATTTCCTGAATATGAGGAGCGTGTTGTTCTTCTCTGCCACGATATAGTCTTTCAGTCCCTGTATCACGACACGCCTCTCCTCAGTGGTATGTACGATGCATCCCTCCGACTCGACCATAGTAATGTTCTCGCCGAGGCAGGTGTTGCCGTTCTGGTCATGAGGAGTCAGTGCCCATAGTGAGCCCCATGTCCCCACATCGCTCCATCCGAACTCAGCCGGATGGACATAGATCTCCTCCACCTTCTCCATGATGGCATAGTCGACAGATATATTCTCGCATTCAGGATAGAGCCTGTCAATTTCCTTCTGCTCGTCGGGTGTGGCATAGACGGGTGCGAGGCTCTCGAAGATACGGTTGATTGTCGGGGCATAGAGGCGGAATGCGTTGACGATGGTCTCGACGCTCCATACGAATATGCCAGCATTCCAGAAATAGTTGTTCTGGCTGATGTATCTTGTTGCCGTCTCCTTGTCAGGTTTCTCTCTGAACGACTCGACAGGGAATATCTCCTTGTTGCGCACAGTGGGAGCGGTCAGGTCGGCCTGTATATATCCATATCCGGTCTCTGGGCGTGATGGTTTCATGCCGAGTGTGACGATGGCGTCGCTCTCGCTTGTGAATTTCAGCGCAGAGCGTATGACGCGCTGGAACTCAGGTGTGTCCATGACGACATGGTCGCTTGGAGCAATGACGATATTCGCTTTCGGATCGCATGTCTTTATGCGCCAGCTGACGTAGCATATACAGGGAGCTGTATTGCGGCGGCAGGGCTCAGAGAGGATATTCTCCATTGGCACCTCTGGCAGCTGGGCATGTACTTGGCTGACATAGCGTGCGTTTGTCACCACCCATACATTCTCTGGGGGACATATGCCACGGAAGCGTTCCATGGTTAGCTGTATGAGGGTCTTGCCGACACCGAGGACGTCGATAAACTGTTTTGGGGTCTCTTCTGTACTCATAGGCCAGAAACGGCTTCCTACGCCGCCTGCCATGATGACAAGGTGATTGTTCATATCAAGAAACGGGTGTATGGAAATGATCTGTCTGGTAGGGGGATGATTCCTTTATGGGGGGTGGGGCGTTATTTCCCCCACGGTTGTTGTGTGGAATCATGTTTGGGGTGTTGGGGTGTGTAATAGAGAGGGTGCAGGCTATAGTGTCATCTGACTTGGGGTGTGTTATTCGAGGCCGAAGGCAGAACCCCTCTGGGGGCTGTGGCTGGCTTTTGAGTATGGGGGGTTGTGTCAGTCGAAATCGAGTGGCAGCCGAGCCTCGCCAGCGTCAGCGGTGTCAGCTGCTGTCTGGCATGAAGTGTCGTCGGCCATGATATCGTCGAAGCACAGTGACATCTCCATATTCTCCGCTGCACTGTCGTTCAGCTTATAGACTCCGCGTCGTCCGGCATTGACAATTATCGGGTGGCGTGTGCGTGAGCGTGATGTCACGAATCGTGTCACACGCATCTTGATATCCTCCATATCCGCATGCTCGAAGAATGTGTTGCGCCTGTTGTACACATGCCTCGCTATGTTTCTTATGGACAGCCCCTCGGGAGCCTTTGAGAGAATGTCGATGATATCACTGCTGTAGTTTGCCACTTGTGTTGTCTCTTGTCTGTTCGTTTATATACGGGGTGAGAGAGAGGGGGAGAGTCGTCCATCCTGCCCAATGTCGTCCATTCTGCCGGTTGGTGTGGGGCATTTTCCTGCCATGCCGTGTCGGTATCGCCTTCAGCCTTCTCATTGAGCCCCGCCGGTGTGGGCTTTCTCCCTCAGGCGTTGTAAAAAATGGTATAAAGGAGGAAAGGACTATGCCATCTCTCAGCATCACCTCGAAATGACAGAGCCCTTTCCTCCTTTGTTTGGGGTTGTAAGAAGTCTTATATTACTTATGCGAGAGATATGATATCGTTCTCGCCCTTGATCTTACCCTCTTTGAGAAGCCATCCTGCACCGAGGAGCACCTCTGTCTCGCTGATGTTAGCCACCTTTGCGATCTCCTTTACGCTGAGCGCCTTCTGCTCGCTTGCGAGAGCCTGGTAGACATCACCAGCGCGGAAGCCAACGTTCTCAGCGCTGATTGATACAGTTGCAGCAGCCTTAGTTGCCTTTGCTGCACATGTACGCTTTGTTGTTGCAGCAGCTGTCTTCTTGCATGCCGTTGCTTTTGTTGTTGTTTTCTTTTCTGCCATTTTTTTACCTGAAATATATTATTTACCTATTGTGGATACCATATCCCAAAACGTAATAGGGACGATATCTTCTGCAAAATTATATATAATCTTTTGAATACTAAGCCAGAAGGGTTTGGTTTTTTCTCTTGTTTTGTTGTAAATACAATAAATATCCATCTTTTTTGACTTTTGTCAACAGAATAACCTGTCGTGAGTTATGAATAAGGGCTGCATTTGGTGCATAAATATTCAGTAAGATAAAGGTCTCGTAATATTGGCAGATGCCTTTTTGGTGAGAGATAAACCCTTGCCTGAGAACATAGGAATAAAGAACTGCTCAAGATTCGTAAGCTATTGTAAACGACAAATATTGTACGTTGGCCAGTCTCCAGGCTGGTTTTCATCCGTTGAGCTATCGTTTGTCCACTATGTTGGTAAATTGCATAATCTGAGTGAGGATTCTCCATTGTAGGAGGCAGATGTTATCTGCAAGGAGCAGATGCCTGATGACACAGATGCATATATACAGACGTCAACATCCTAAGCCCCCATCATCAAATAGTGTCCTGTATGGTATGTGCTTGTCCCTGCTGATAGCGCGCTATATATATAATATTATGTATAAGACAGCGGGATGGAGGCGGCGCAGGCTATTGTATCATATATATAACAACTGTGTAATATGTATGAAACAAAGTAGGGGTAATTTTGCAGCGGAAAAAGTTAATAATGGATGTAAATTATGACAAGAAGAATGACAGCGAGCGTGATTGCCATGTCAATGGTTATGGCTATAATTGCTTTGATGTAGGCATCATGTTATGCCTGCAAGAGACGGCATGGGGAGATGTATTGGAGGCCATGGGTTCATGACAGGGCAGAAAACAGACTGTAAGCAGTGTGAATGGGCGTAAAAAAGGTACTGGATGAGCTGCTCGTCCAGTACCTTTTTTACGGTTATTCAGTGCATATCAGTATTTTGAGCTTTCAGCGTGAAAACTGTAAGTGTATGTACCCCTCTGGCTTTCAAATCATAACCTGGCCAGCGGTTGTTCTCCCTATGCCTCATGGGTTGTTGGAAGGATGAGAGGGGGGGCGGACATTCTGTTAGCGGACAACTTATCTGACAGACTTCACGAGACGGGACGGGGGAGGAAGGAGATGACAGATGCTGCTGCCGAGAAACATCAGGAACATGTCCGCAATGAAAAAGATGACGCCCATGGACCATTGCCGGCCTAACAATTGCCGCAGCCCATACCATCCATACGGACGACAGGGCGAGTACGGATGCCATGATGTGGGGTGATGCTGTTTGTCACGCTCTTCTTGATAGTGTTCTTCCATATGGATGCAATATTTATGAAAAAGGCTCAGACAGGCATGGTGGCAGAGGACGGAAAAACAGCAGTGCGAGAACAACCATATACCAGATACACATTATCAATATGGCATAATATCTGATGGCATAAGAGGCATATATGGCACAAGAGCCGGCACAAGAGCTGGCATATGACTGGAAAAAATGGAGAGAAAAGCTTGGCAGAACCGTTTTTTATGTGTAAATTTGCCGTATGAAGCGTAAGATGATAACCATAATAGGACCGACAGCTTCTGGGAAGACAGCCCTCGCCGCACACCTCGCCGCTGACTATACGGCCAGCGGGGTGAAGGCTGAGATACTCTCGGGAGACTCCAGGCAGGTCTACCGTGGCATGGATATAGGGACAGGGAAAGACCTCTGCGACTATGATGTCATGACTCCGGGGGGCATGATACATGTGCCGTACCACCTCATAGACATCTGCGACCCAGGGACACGGTTCAATATCTTCGAATACCAGACCGCATTCCGCAAGGCATACGACGAGATTCGCAGCCGTGGCTCGCTGCCAATACTATGCGGAGGGTCGGGGCTCTATGTGGAGTCTGTCATCAGGGGCTATAACCTCTCGCCAGTGCCCAAGGACGAGACCCTCAGACAGGAGCTGGCGACAAAGGATATGGCAGAGCTGACGGCGATGCTCGAGGAGCTCAAGGCTGCCAACAACTCTGATATGCACAACAAGACCGATGTCGACTCGCCACAGCGCTGCATAAGGGCGATAGAGATAGAACGCTACAATCTGGAGCACAAGACAGAGGACAGGCCGTTCCCCGCCATTGAGAGTGTCGTCATTGGGATAGACATAGGACGCGACGAGCGCCGGCGCCGCATATCGTCGCGCCTTGAGGCACGCATAAAGGAGGGCATGGCCGACGAGATAAGGCGGATAATTGACAGCGGGGTGGACCCCGATGACCTCATATACTACGGGCTGGAATATAAATATGTCACAGAATATGTCATAGGGCGAAGAAGCTACGAGGATATGCTCAGAACGCTTGAGATACACATACACCAGTTCGCGAAGCGACAGATGACATGGTTCAGAGGCATGGAAAGGCGTGGAGTCAGAATAAACTGGATAGACGCCATGATGTCTATGGACGAGAAGGTGAGGAGGATAAGGGAGATAGTAGAGGAAGAAGACGAAGCTAAAATGTCTGATTTTATTCAAACGATATGCCAACAGCCGTAATATACTGTCCCAGCCGCTGGGGGCTTATGAGCCAGAAGAAACGCAGGGAGCACGTCAGGGCTTCACTCGACACAGCAGGCATAAAATATGATTTCGTCCAGAGCGAGACAAGCGGAAGTGTCGCCAGGCTATTCAATATGATGATAGCCAACGGCTATGACACTATTATCGTCTGTGGCGGAGACAGCGCCATGAATGATGCCGTCAACTGTCTGATGCGGACAGATAGCGGCATACGAGGGCGCATACGCCTCGGTCTGATACCCAACGGGATAATGAACGATTTCGCCTCGTTCTGGTCGCTCGACAGACACGATACAGCCAAAGCCGCCAAGGCCATAGCGCGCGGCAGGGTGAGACGGGTCGATGTGGGCTGCATGAGATATGCCGACCGTCACCGTGAGCAGCATACTGTATACTTCATCGACGCGGTGAATGTCGGACTGATAGCCTCACTGCAGAACCTGACGAATACCTCACGCCGTATCTTTGGATCGCGGACACTGTCATACATATCCTCGTCGATACTGCTGCTGACACAGCGTCTCTCGCACAATATGCACATAACGGTCGACGGGGAGAAGCTGAGGCAGAATGTAATGACCCTCTGTGTCGGCAATGCCCGTGGCTACGGGCTGACACCATCGGCAGTGCCTTATAACGGGATGCTTGACATCACCGTCGTGGCCCCGTCACACATGTGGCAGATACTCGAGGGGATAAGGCTCGCACTCTCAAGACGATTCCTTATGCACCACGGCGTGAAGGCATTCCGCTCACAACGGCTGACTATCCATGCGCCCAACACTGATGTCTCTGTCGACGGACGCCCCGTGAGCGCAATACGCGGAGAGATAACTGTCGACATCATACCCGAGGCCCTGAACCTGATAATACCATAGTGGGGATGACGGTGGCAAGTATGTGTGCGGAATTTTTTATTATGATAATCTGACACCTGCTTGCCACACATTAATATCCATTAGCCCCATCCTCCTTTTACGTGAGCCCCCTCGCCCAGCTCTACCATGCTTGTCCACTAGCTGCTTGCCTGGGAGGATATAATATTGTCTCATTGGTAGCATCATTCACCATGACATATCTCTGTCGTCCCTTGTTTCTTGGCTCATATGGTGGGGATGGGCTGACAATGCAATCATTCCCCCTCCTTACTGAACCTCAAGGGGCTAAACGGTGGGGCATGCAAAGAAGACAAGATTCGTTACATCTTGTAGTTCTCTTGTGATGAATCTCAAGGGGCTAAACGTTGGAGGCATGCAAGGAAGGCAGGATTCGTTACATCTTGTAGTTCTCTTGTGAAGAACCTCAAGGGGGCAAACGGTGGGGGCTGCAAGGAAGTGATATCACGAAAAACAGTATAAGAAACACCACATACAGACAGACTATGAAAATATACACAAGGACAGGCGACAAGGGGGAAACCTCGCTCGTCGGCGGACAGAGAGTCAAGAAATGCTGCCAGCGCATAGAGAGCTACGGCACAGCAGACGAGCTGAACTCCTTCCTGGGACTGCTCATGACATATGCCAAGGACAGCGCCGACCATGATTCCCTCACACGGATACAGCGGACACTGTTCGTCGTAGGCGCATATCTTGCCACAGAGCCAAAGGAGGGCGGGTATATGCCCGATATATCCCAGCTCAGCGAGCAGACTGACGTGTTGGAACGGGAGATAGACCGTATCTCGGAGGCTCTGCCACAGCTACGCCACTTCATCCTGCCAGGAGGAGAGCGTGCCGCTGCCGTGGCTCATGTCTGCCGCACCGTCTGCCGCAGGCTCGAGCGTAACATATATTCCCTTATTGACGATGGAGCCACCGTAGACAGCTCTGTGACTGCCTATGTGAACAGGCTCAGCGACTACCTGTTTGTCCTCGCGAGAAAGATGAACAGCGACAACGGACGTGATGATGTTAAAGCATGATACAAACCACCATACCGGTATACACTCATCCTCTCTTAATCGGGACCAACAGGCTCTAATAGAACACACTTAAAGAAAAAATCATGGATAACAAAGCGAGATATACTCGCGAGAGCGTCTTCTCCCAACCCCTCTGGGCATCGGTATTCGCACTGACCGCTGCCATACTTTGGGGATGGGCATACCCTCTGATAAAACTGGGATTCGGGGAGTTCGGCATCTCCACTGACATGACTGCCAGCAAGATGCTTTTTGCCGGCATACGCTTCGCCGTATCGGGCATTATCATTCTTGCTGTGGCACGATTGACAGGCCGCAGCTTCCGCATAGCCATACCATCCGGCTGGTGGTATATACTCGTGTTCTCATTGATGAACACGACACTGCACTATGCCGCATTCTATATCGGACTCTCACACAGCCAGGGAGCCCGGGCTGCCATACTCAACTCGCTGAGCGTCTTCTCGGTGGTTATCCTCGCCTGCATATTCTACAAGAGCGACAGGATGACGCTGGGGAAAGCCGTGGGCTGCGCTGTGGGTTTCACAGGAATCCTCACGCTCAATATCGGTGGAGGCGACAGCGGCTCGCTGACATTCCTCGGAGATGGTATGATAATCATCAACGCCCTGTGCGGAGCAGTGGCAGGACTCATGACAAGGGGATTGGGGAAGAGAATCGATGTGTTTGTCGGGACAGGCTTGAGTCTCGCTCTCGGGGGGACACTGCTTGTCGTGCCGGGGCTTCTCGGTGGAGGCTCACTGCCCCATGTCACTATCCACGGCACGCTGATACTCTTCTCGCTCATAGCCATTTCGACAATAGGCTTCGCGCTATATAACAAGCTTCTCACATGCAATCCAGTAGGTAAGGTGGCGATATACAACTCTCTTATACCTATAGTCGGGGCGATAACATCATGCCTCTGTCTCGGAGAGATTTTCTATACGAAATATATCGTGGCGGGGACACTCGCTGCTGCAGGCATATATATCATAAACAAAGGTAAGAGATGATACCGCATACTATCGGATGAGGAGATGGACCAGAGGCAAGGAGTAATCCATCTCCCCCTGCACCAACGCCAGGCATGGCAAGGAGTAATCCATCTCTCCCTGCACCAACGCCAGGCATGGCAAGACATATCCACCCACCTCCCATTCTTCTCCCCGCGGCTCTCAATCATTGGGGGGAGAATAAAAAAGCCTTATTTGGTCTCACGGCAGCATTCTGTGGCGGCGAGCTTTGTCCCCTCTGTTGTAGTATGCTCCGTGTCGGTGGCAACTACCTGCGCTGCATCCCGCTGTGCCATGCGCTGTTCTGTCTGCCTGAGCGAGAATTCACACCCGCAGTAGAGCTGGTTGTAGAATCCATTCTCCTTTAGCAGCTCATTGCGTCTCTGCTGCAGACCACCCTTGCGCCAGTTGCGGGCATCGAACATGACACCACCGCCGACCTGCTGCGCCGCCCATTCTCCAGCCTCAGCTATCTGCACGATGCTCTTCCAACGGCTTGAGGCCAGTGTCGTCGTGAACACCTTGATACCCTCACGCTGTGCCATACGCGCCGCGGAGAGCAACCTGAGCTTGAAGCACAACAGGCAGCGCGGACCACGTTCTGGCTCATCCTCCATTCCGCGGACAGCAGAGAGCCATGAGGCGTGGTAGGCTGACCATGATGTCCACGACGGCATCGACTCGTCGTCAATGACACGCAGCGAGAGCTGTGAGGCATAGCGCAGAAGCTCCTGCTTGCGTATCAGATACTCTTGCTCGGGATAAATGTTGGGATTACAGAAATATAGCGTCGGGCGCGTGCCGTTGGCCATCATCCATTCTATAATAGCCGACGAGCATGGGGCGCAGCAGCAATGCAACAGTACTTCTTTCATTCTTGATTATTTCTCTTTTTCTTTCTTATAAACCAGACAGTGAGGGTGAGAAGGTACACCATCGGGGGGAATAGCCACACCGTGCGCACTCTTCCTGGATATGTGTTAGTGTGTGGGGCGACGGGGAGGGTGGCATGCTGTTCTTTCCTGTATGTGGCGTTATTCCCACATGCTGTTCCTTCCTGCATTCGGCGTTATTCCCACATGTGTATTCTTTTCCCACATGTGCAATCTATTCCCTTCGTACCATTCATGCCATTGTACCATTCATGCCATTGTACCATTCATGCCATTGTAC
>SAMEA3663208__coassemble_289_pt1 | contig 18090 bp, 13 predicted proteins | sample SAMEA3663208__metabat2_high_PE_004 | metagenome-assembled genome bin SAMEA3663208 (sample SAMEA3663208) | pig gut metagenome | biome: pig gut; feature: pig-associated habitat; material: faeces | place: China | collected 2013
GGGGTGATGAAGGGGTGATTGAGGGGTGATGGTTGGAGGTTGGGGTGGGGGTTGGAGTGGGGGTTACTGTTGCTGTGAGAATGCGAGGGCGTACATGCGTATTTTCCTGACCATGGCGAGGAGGCCGTTGGAGCGTGTGGGGGAGAGGTGTTCCTTCAGCCCGATGCTCTCGATGAAGTAGAGGTCGGCGGAGAGTATCTCGGCTGGGGTATGGTCTGAGAGTATGCGTATGAGCAGGGCTATGATGCCTTTCACGATAAGGGCGTCGCTCTCTGCCTCAAGGTGCAGCAGTCCGTCTCTCATGTCGGCCTGCAGCCACACACGGCTCTGGCATCCGTCTATGAGGTTGTCGTCGGTCTTGTACTGGGGGTCGAGGGGTGGCTGCTCGTTGCCGAGGTCTATGAGCAGCTGGTACTTGTCCATCCAGTCGTCAAAGTCCTGGAACTCTTCTATCACTTCGTCTTGCAGTTCGTCTATTGTCATGGTGTGTTGTCTTGTTTGTTATGGTTATATATATGTGTGTGGGGGAGTGGGTGTATCTGTGTGTGGGACGGGGCGGGGCGGGAGCGTGAAGCTGACGCATCACGAACGGTGGTGGGGGGATTCCCTGTGTGGGTTCTCTGTGGTTGTTGTCAGCGGGTGTTCTTCTCTATTATGAAGAGCTTGTCGCTTGGTCTCACTTTCTCTGTTACGGGTATGGAGATTCTCCATCCTTTCTCGGCCTTGCTGACGGGTTGGAGGTCGTAGCGTATCTCGTCACATGTGAGGCGCAGGGCTCCTGTCGTGGGGCCTGTTATGAGTATGTCGTCGCCGACGGTGAGCTCGTGTGCCTCGACCTGGAACTCTGCCACTCCTATCTTCGAGAAGTATTTTATGGCCTTGGCGCAGTAGACTTTCTTCTCTGTGGCCTTTGAGCCGTATGAGTCGTTCCACTCGCCGAGTCTCTGCCCGAGGTAGTATCCGTCCCAGAATCCGCGGTTGAAGACTGTCATGAGCCTTTTATCCCATGTGTCTTTCTTCTCCTCGGTGAATGTTCCGTCGATGACGCTCCTTATGGCCTCGTCATAGCAGCGGACGACGGTGTCGACGTATTCCGGGCCTCGTGCCCTTCCCTCTATCTTGAAGACTCTTACTCCGGCCTCTATCATGCGGTCGATGAAGCGGATGGTCTTGAGGTCCTTGGGCGACATGATGTACTTGTTGTCTATCTCGAGCTCTGTGCCTGTCTCTATGTCTGTCACACGGTATCCGCGGCGGCATATCTGCACACACTCGCCACGGTTGGCTGAGCGGTTGGCGTTCTGGAGGGACAGGTAGCACTTCCCGGAGACTGCCATGCAGAGGGCTCCGTGGCAGAACATCTCTATGCGCAGCTGGCGGCCTGACGGCCCGCAGATGTTGTCCTCGACGATGCGGCGGTGTATCTCTGCCACCTGGTCCATGTTGAGCTCCCGGGCGAGGACGACGACATCGGCGAACTGTGAGTAGAACCTCACGGCTTCGATGTTGGATATGTTCAGCTGTGTGGAGAGGTGTACCTCCTGCCCGATGCTGTTGGCGTATGTCATGACGGCGACGTCGGAGGCTATGATGGCTGTTATGTGTGCCTCGTGTGCGGCGTCGACGATGCGGCGCATCTGTATGATGTCTTCGTCGTATATGACGGTGTTGACGGTGAGGTATGACTTCACTCCGGCCTCATGGCATATCGCGGCGATGTCGCGGAGGTCGTCGATGGTGAACGCTGAGGCTGAGTGGGCGCGCATGTTCAGCTGTCCTATGCCGAAGTATATTGACTGTGCCCCGGCATGTATGGCTGCCGCAAGCGACTCGCGTGAGCCTACAGGGGCCATTATCTCGTAGTCTTGTCTCATGTTGGTTTGTGGGTTGGGTTGGTGGTTGGGGGTTGAGGGGGGTATAGGCGGCGATTGGATCGCCGCGGTATTGACGGCATAAGGGGGATAGATGTAGGGGAATGAGGGCCTCATGGATGATAGAGGGGGCTGAGGGCCTCAGGGGTGAGAGGGGAATGGGGGCCCCAGGGATGAGAGGGGGCTGTCAGACATTCTTCATGTTCGAGACGAAGGCCTTGGCTGTGCCGAACTTCAGGAAGAGGTCTATGCGTATGGGTATGTGGCGGGAGTCGTCGGTGACATAGAAGCGGACAATCTCCTTCTGCTTCCCGTCCTCTGTCTCTATGTATGCCAGCTCGAGACATTTGTACTTGTTCCCGTCCTCGCCTTTCACTGTCGAGCGGCCGAGGAATCTCAGCCTCGCTGTCTCTATACCTTTGCCGTCGGCTATGGGGAAGAGGTATGTGTAGCCTTTCTTCCACCCATCGGTAGAGAAGTTCCTGGCGCGCAGGAATATCGACATCATGTCGTAGGCGTAGTTCCTTGACTTCTGCCGCTTCTGTGTCTTCACGCCCTTCGACGATGTTTGCTCCATCAGTATGTCCGCCCCGGCGGCTGAGTAGCTGTAGGTTATCTCGTCGATGTAGTATCTGTCGCCCTCGCGTGCTCCCTTGCGGTAGTAGAGCGGGCGTATGTCCTTTGTCGTGTAGCAGAGGAGGGTGTCCCTCATGCGGAAGTATTTGTCTATCTTCTTCGATGTCGTTGTTGTCAGGGCGCAGCGCCATGCCTGCCGTCCGTCATATCTGGTGTATGTCGTTGTCATTGTCGCTGTGCCGGCGTTGAGCCATATGAACTTCCAGTTGAAGTATAGCTTGTATGTCAGTGTCTCACCGCTCTTGAAGGCGTTTGTGCCGTTGTTGGCCGCTGCCGCTGTCCGTGGTGCCGCCATGGCTATCATTATGATGGCCATGATGGCTGCTATCCTGTTGAGAGGTGTGTGGCGGGTGGTGGTGGTGGGTGTTGTCATGATGTGTTGTCTTTATGGTGGTGCCTGCGGCCTTCTGTGTCATGTGTTCCTGGCCATTATCATTATTGTCGATAGGATGAACTCTGCCTCTGTCATGTAGTATCGTCCTGTCCTGCCCCATGAGTTCTTCATGATGAGGTAGCGTCCCTCAGCGTTGTGTCCTGTGCCTATGATGGCCATGGCGTGGTCGTCGGTTATGAGGCCGGCGTTCATGAGCTGCTGCCTCTGCCTCTCAAGGCTGTAGACCTTGCTTGGCCTCTCGGGGCTCATATCTCCCTCCCATGCCACGGGGTGGCCTTCGCTGAGCGATTTGTGGACAATCCTTAGCATATCCTCCGGACTGACGTTCATGGCCTTGTGGCGCCGTGTGTTGTCGGGTATGTCTGGTATGACCATCTTCCCGTATGGCTGTCCGGGTATGGAGGTGTAGGCTGTCCACTCGTCGGGCATGGCTATGCTGTGGGCGAACTGCAGGGGTGTGTACATTGCCCCGAGCATGAAGACTGATAGTGGTGGCGGCCCGAAGGCTGTGTCGAGGGCTCTCTCCAGCCGACGCCGCCTCACGTCGGGGGATGCTGACGGACTGATGTTGTCGAGCGGGCTGAGGGCTATGCTCATGTTCTGGCGGGGCTTGTAGCTGTCCCATGACACTATGCCGTAGTGCTGCATTATCCAGAACGCCTCGGGGAGTGTGGCGCTGAGTCTCGGTCTGGTGGCCTTCCCCTCCATGACCTGGTCTGCCACATAGGCCCGTGCTATCCACTGGGGTGAGAGGTTGACAGAGTCTCCTATGACGATGCGGTCTGTCTCTATGGCGGCGAGCATGGCGTATGCCCAGCAGAGCGGTGTGTGTCCCTGGTCCTTGACGGGTGTCGTGGGCAGGAGGATGTCTGTCGTCATCCCCTCGGGCTCCTCCTCGTGCGATGTCCCTGCCGGCGTTATGATGGCCATCAGGGCTATGGCTGTGCATACGGCCGCGAGGGTCATGATTCTCGTTATATATCTCATGGATATTCTTGCCGTCTGGGCTTTATGGATGGTTGTTGCCGTCTGGGCTTTCGGGCTGTATTGAAGCGATACGGCCCCCTCGCCCCCCATGGCGTTGGGGTACGGGGGAGCCGGTCTCGGTATGTATCTATTGCCGTGGGGTGGTTGTGGTCAAGTGGCCCCATGGCTGTTGGTGCTTGTCGGCAGTCTCGCTTATTTCATGTACTCAGCGAAGTCTGTCATCCTCATGTCGCCCTTGCGGCGCAGTGTGTCGTGCATGGCGAATGCTGCCGGGAGATAGTGTGGCGTGTGGCCTGCAAGGCTTATGCGCAGATACTCGCGGAGGAGCGGACGGTAGTCCGGATGGGCGCAGTTGTTGATGATGAGCTCAGCGCGCTCCAGCGGTCCGTGGCCTCTGAGGTCAGCCACACCCTGCTCTGTCACGATGACATTGATGTCATGCTCTGAGCTGTCCTGGTGGGATACCATCGGCACGATGGATGAGATGAGCCCGCCCTTCGCTGTCGAGCCGCATGTGAAGATTGATATGTAGGCGTTGCGCTCGAAATCGCCTGAGCCGCCTATGCCGTTCATCATCTTCGTTCCGGAGACGTGTGTGGAGTTGGCGTTGCCGTATATGTCCACCTCTATGGCTGTGTTGATGGCTATCACACCGAGACGGCGTATCACCTCGGCGTTGTTCGATATCTCGCTCTGGCGCAGCACGAGGTGCTTCTGGAAGAAGTCGATGTTGTCATATACCTGCTTGAGACACTCGTTCGTCACAGTCAGCGAGCATGTCGAGGCGTCCTTCACACGGCCTTCGAGTATCATGGGCACGATGGCGTCCTGCAGCACCTCTGTGTATATGTTGAAGTTGGGGACATTCTTGTCCTTAGAGAGGGCGTCGAGGATAGCGTTGGCCGTAGAGCCTACACCTGACTGCAGCGGCAGGAACTCAGGTGGTATGATGCCGCGGCGCATGTCGTTGACAAGGAACTCTGCCACGTTGTGGCCTATCTGTGTCGTGACAGGGTCAGAGTCCTTGAAGGCGCGTGCCTCGTCAGGTATGTCACACTCTACGACACCGACAATCTTCCTCGCGTCAATCTCGACGTATGGCTTGCCGATGCGGTCAGTGACATGGGTTATCATGATTGGCTCGCGGCGTGGAGGGTCGAGCGGCTCGTAGACATCGTGCAGGAGACCTGCCTTCGGGTGGTGGAAAGAGTTGAGCTCAATGATGACCTTGTCAGCGCAGCGCGCCACAGTGGGCGATATGCCGCCTGCTGCTGTGAGGTAAGCCTTGCAGACTCCCTCGCCCTCCTCAATGGCCGAGCACTCCAGTATAGCCCAGTCTACCTTGCCGTAGAATCCGTAGCGTATCTCCTGTGCCATGTGGCTGAGGTGGAGGTCGGTATAGTTTATCTCGCCTGCATTGACATGCTTGCGGAAGTCAGGGTTTGTGGTGTAGGGGGCGCGGAACCCTATCGCCTGTGCGTTGGAGAGGACACCGTCGGTGCTCTGTCCTGTTGACGCACCCGTGAGGATATTCACCTTGAACTCACGTCCTGCGGCATGCTCTGCCTCAGCTATTGTGGCCAGCTCGCGTGTTGTCGCCTTTGGCGCACCTGCTGGTGTGAAGCCTGATAGGCCCAGCGTATCGCCGTTCTTGATAAGTTGTGCAGCCTCTGAGGCTGTCAGTCTTGTGTAAGCCATTGCTCTTTTCTTTGATATTCTGATGTTATGTTAGACTTTCTCTATACACAGTTAGGTATGGGCTCTGCCCGCTCCACATATCACAGCGGCGATATGGCCGGCACGTGGCGCGGGGCCTGCCCCCTTTCTGCTGCAAAGTTACACATTTTCTTCATAATATGTATATCTTTTAATAAAAATTGTGTATCTTTGCAGTATGATATCATCATGCCGCACTTCAATGTCAGTGGCCGGTGGGCCTCCATCGCGCCTGTCCCGTGTCAGGCCGCTGGTGGTATCCGTAACATAAAACCCAATCCACACACATACACATAAACAACAATGGACTTGCTAATATACAACACCCTCCACCGCAAGAAAGAACGCTTCGAGCCGCTCCATGCCCCCAATGTCGGCATGTATGTCTGCGGCCCCACAGTCTACGGCGACGCCCATCTCGGCCACGCCCGCCCCGCCATAACATTCGACATCCTCTTCCGTTATCTCCGCCATCTTGGCTACAAGGTGCGCTATGTCAGGAATATAACCGATGTCGGGCACCTCGAGCACGACGCTGACGAGGGCGACGACAAGATAGCCAAGAAGGCCCGCCTCGAGCAGCTTGAGCCCATGGAGATAGCCGACTACTACACACGCCGCTTCAACCGCGCCATGGAGAAGCTCAATGTCCTCCCGCCATCCATTGAGCCGCACGCCACAGGGCACATCATAGAGCAGCAGCAGCTCGTCCAGCAGATATTGGACAACGGATACGCATACGTGTCGAACGGCTCGGTATACTTCGACATAGAGAAGTATGACCGTGACTACAAGTACGGCATCCTCTCAGGCCGCTCGCTCGACAATGTCAAGGACGCCAGCCGCGACACCCTTGCCGGAGTAGGCGAGAAGAAGAACCAGGCCGACTTCGCCCTGTGGAAGAAGGCACAGCCGGAGCATATCATGCGCTGGCCGTCGCCATGGAGCGACGGTTTCCCGGGATGGCACTGCGAGTGTACAGCCATGGGCAGGAAATACCTCGGCGAGGAGTTTGACATACACGGAGGCGGCATGGACCTCGTCTTCCCACACCATGAGTGTGAGATAGCCCAGGCACAAGCCTCCATGGGACACCAGGCCGTGAAGTACTGGATGCACAACAACATGATAACCATCAACGGGCAGAAGATGGGCAAGTCATACAACAACTTCATCACCCTCGACCAGTTCTTCACCGGCGACCACCCTCTCCTCACACAGCCCTTCGCCCCGTTAGTAATACGCTTCTTCATCCTCTCCGCCCACTACCGCGGCACTGTCGACTTCTCCAACGACGCTCTCCTCGCAGCTGAGAAAGGTCTCGCACGCCTCCAGGCAGGGATGAAGGACATACAGCGCATACAGCCTGCCAAGGGCTCACAGCCCGAGATGGCCAAGTTTGTCAGCGAGCTGCCGCAGAAGCTCTACGACGCCATGAACGACGACCTCATGACTCCTGAGGTCATCAGCCTCCTCTTCGAGGCATGCCGCAACATAAACATCCTCGTCGACCGCAAGGCGAAGATTTCCGCTGACGACCTCAAGCGCCTCACAGAGACCATGACACTGTGGGTGGACGATATTCTCGGACTGAAACCAGCTGCCGACACTGCCGACCCCTCACGTGAGAAAGCATTCCACGAGGCTGTCGATATGGTCATGGAGATGAGGCAGAAAGCCAAGGAGGAAAAGGACTGGGCGACAAGCGACGCCATACGTGACCGTCTGCAGAAGGCCGGCTTCGTGGTGAAGGACACCCCCGACGGGACTGTCTGGAGCGTCTGAGAGGCATTGCCAGCCATGACCGCATGTTCTCTGTCACGGGGGTTGCTGCTGTTTTACAGAGAGAAAACTCTCTGTCACGGGGGGTGTTGCTGCTGTTTTACAGAGAGAAAACTCTCTGTCACGGGGGTTTTTGCTGCTGATACAGAGCGCGCGCATGGGTCAGGCCCGAACAACAAAAAGATGAAAGACAAGGAGAAATACGCACAGTTTGTGCGCTTCTGCGCCAACGGCGTCCTTGCCGTGGCGATACAGTATGGGGTTTATCTGCTGCTTGTGCAGTGGATAAACCCCTTTGCTGCTAATACGGTGGGCTATGCGGTGTCGTTCTGTTTGAACTTCATCATCACCAGTTACTGGACATTCCGCTCGCGTCCCTCGTGGCGCAAGCTGGCAGGCTTCGGAGGCTCACATATTGTCAATTATGTCTGCCAGCAGGCATTCCTCGCCCTTTTCCTCTGGGCAGGCATCGCCAAGGAGTATGCCGCCATCATGGCCATGGGCTCCGCTGTCCCGGTCAATTTCATGATTCTGAGGGTTATATATAAGAAGAAGCCAGAGGGGCCGGATAGACCGGAAGGCCCGGATGAACCAGAGGGCCCGGATAGACCGGAGGAACCGGATGACCCAGAAGCTCCGGAGGCTCCGGATTATCCGGAACATCCGGGTCCTCTGGAACATCCGGCATAACCAGCACTTAACCCACTAACCATTCCCTACCATCCCAATAAACACCCCATCCCATAATAAACACCCACAATAAAAAAACTATCCCTATGCCCTCAAAATACAATAATATAAAACTGAAGCATTATGATGACGGCATACCAAGTGTCTTGCGGAAGAAGACCTTATATAAGAAACTTCACTTCTACCGCAAAAGCGAGGTGCTGTATCAGCTGACATGTGTGTTCTGTGAGCGTTTCCTGCCACGCTATGGCGACCGCACAGTCGACCAGATGGTTCAGGCGGCAAGGTCCATAAAGCAGAACATCACAGAGGGCTTTACTGACGGGGAGACATCATTCGAGACAGAGCTGAAACTGCTGGGCATTGCCAAAGGCAGCACTCAGGAGCTCCTGGAGGACTATCAGGACTATATCAAGAGGCATGCCCTGCCAGAATGGGCGGAGGAGAACACCGCACGGTATGAGAATATGAAGCGTTTCTGCAAGGAGCATAGCGACCTCAACTGCTATACCCCTTACTTCTCAAAATGGAATGACGAGGAGATGGCCAATGTCGCCATATGCCTCTGCCACATGGTCGACAAGGCCATGACGACGTTCATGGAGAAGCGCGACCGTGAGTTTGTGGCGGAAGGTGGTGTGCGCGAGCGCATGACGGCCGCCCGACTTGAGATGCGTGGCACACAAAAGCAGATTATTGACAGGCAACAACAGGAGATACAAGAGCTGAGAAGAATTATTGATATCCAGCAGAAAGAAATTGAATCACTAAAAAACAAGATAAACACTAACCAGAAGTAAGGACCGGAAAGACCGGATAGACCGGAAGGCCCGGAAGCTCCGGATAATCCGGATAACCCGGAACATCCGGAACATCCGGAACATCTGGAACATATGGAACATCCGGCATAACCGGCATACCCCTCTCCAACCTAACACACAAGACCTATGAAAAAAACAATCATCCCAACACTCATCGCATCACTTACAACAGCTATGACACTCAACGCATGCAGCACCGGCAAGACACCTGTCACACAGACAGAGAATGAGGCGCGCCTCGTCACAGACAAGGCGAAGCGCGACATGATATACTCTCTTGTAGACCTTGAGGGAGACAAGGGACGCCTGTACGAGATGACATACACTGTCGACTACAAGCTCGACGAGGCCCTCAAGTATGAGATTGACGGGACAGACCGTCTCCTCCTCTTCGTGGCAGAGCATCTGCTCGATGTCAAGCCACAGGCCGGCTCACAGCATCTCTCATATAACGCGGGATGCAGCGCCTTCGCTTGCCCCGACACTGTCACGGGCGATTTCCTCATGGGCCGCAACTTCGACTTCAACCATATTGACCCTGTTACGAAGGAGCGCCATATGATACCTGCCATCGCCGTACACACAGCGCCAGAGGGAGGCAAGAAGTCAGTATCGTTTGTCGACGGGCAGTTTGTCGAGTATGAGAGCGGGTTCTATACCGACGGCAAGTCAGACCTCTCCATGCTCATGGCCCTGCCTTACCTCCTGCTCGACGGCATCAACGAGGACGGCTTCGCTGTCAGTGTGCTGAAGCTCGACGGTCTGCCGACACTGCAGAAAGAGCCTGGCAAGAAGACTATCTTCACCACTGTCGCCATGCGCATGCTCCTCGACAGGGCATCGACGGTCGATGAGGCTCTCGCCATGCTCAAGGGCTATAATATGAGCATGGACAAATACCCCGGCGCGAGCTACCATCTCTTCATGGCCGACGCCAAGGGCGACTGTACCATCGTCGAGTATACCAACCCCGACACAGGGCTCAATCCCGACAAGATGGAGATACTCAGGGGTGCCGACGCCATGCGCTGTGTGACAAACTTCTATGTCTCTCCATCGATGGCCGACACAGAGCACGGCATCAACAAGTCAGACCACGGCAAGAAACGCTATGAGATACTGCGCGAGAGTCTCGGCAAGCATCAGTATGCCATGACTGCCGATGAGGCGATGACGCTGCTGAAGAATGTCTCCCAGGGACCTGATGACAGCCAGCTGTCGACAGGTTTCACACAGTGGTCAGAGGTGTTCAACCTCACGAAGAGGACAGTGACCATGTCAATACTGAGGGAGTATGACAGAAAATTTGAGTTCGGGATAGAGTGATTAGCGGGTTATCCGGAGTTTCCGGGTTATCCGGGTCTTCCGGGTCTTCCGGACGTTCCGGAAGCTCCGGATGTTCCGGATTATCTGGATGTTCCGGATTATCTGGATGTTCCGGATTTTAGGTTCTTGTCAAGGAATTTGAGGACACGTTGCTGCACCTCTGGTCCGCAGTAGTGTCCCATGTCCCATATCTCTGTCTCGAGGGCTGTGCCGGCGTTCTGGCTGTCCCATACGCTGTGCATGGTGTTGAAGGCGTCGCTGACAGATATTGGCGGGAAGAGGTGGTCTGTCTTGCCGTTTATGAACAGCATCGGTTTCGGGCATGCTATGGAGGCTATGTGGGGGTAGTCCATGTACCGCCTTATGCCCGGAATGAGGTTCGCCCATTCCTCGTGCCGCTTCAGTCCGTACTCACGGTTCAGCTGGTAGCGTGTCGTGTGCATCCAGCACACCGCCGCCCCGCATCTTACCCTGTCAGTCAGCGCGCTGACCATCCATGCCCTGTATGCTCCCATGGAGAATCCCATGCACGCTATGCGTGAGCTGTCCACCTCTTTCAGAGTGGCGAGGAACTCCGCCGCGTAGACATCCTCGAAGTTCATCCATGAGCTGAGGTTACGTCCGAGCATCATGTAGTTTCCGGCTATGTATTTATAGTCGTCCCACCGTGTGCCGCCCTTCACGCCACGTTCTCCCCAGAAAGGCGCGTCGGTGGCGAAGACGAGGTATCCGTGTCGTGCCAGCCAGTCGCCGACATACTGTCCGCCGTAGCATTTCCTGCACCATGCGTCGGCGTCGGCAACTATCGAGTCCGCCACGCCGAATGGTCGTATCATCTTCTCCTTGCCTATGGTGAAGTGTCCGCCGTGGTCGTGCAGCAGAAGCACAGTGGGGTGAGGTCCCTTGCCGTCGGGTATGAGCATATAGGCTGTGACGCGCGAGTAGGCTGTTATGTCCAGCTCCACTCTCAGCGCCCTGTATCCGTCGCGCCGCTCCTCGGATGTAATCCTCATGTTGTAGTCAGTGGCTGGGCGTGGCGGTGTCAGCATCTCGTCGATGAGCAGCGCGCGTGCCTTTGTGCGCCACATGTCGAAGTCACGTATGTCGCTGTTGCCCCATGCCATGGGGTATGTCATCTCGTTCTGTAGGCTGTCGAGGAAGTACGGCAGTCCGTTCTCGAAGATATGGCGCTCGGCATTCTGCCCGCAGAGGGTGAGGGGCAGGAGAAGGAGGTAAAGGAAGAATGTCTTTCTCATAAGTGTGGTAAGGTTATGGAGGAATTACTATGACGGCGGTGGTTTATCCGTCGTTTTTTTTATTTGTCTTTTGTGGGGGAGTGGGGGAGGAGGATATTTATAGCCGATGGATAGGCTATAGATAGTCAATGGGGAGGTTATAGATAGTCAATGGATAGGCTATAGATAGTCAATGGGAAGGGGAGGGAGAGAGGAAGGGAGAGAAGGAGGGGAAAGAGGCTGGAAGGGAAGAGGAGAGAGGCTGGAAGGGACGAGAAGGGACGAGGCTGGGAAAAGGAAAGGGAATAGGAAGAGGGAGAGGAAAGGAGAGAGGAATCTGGGAGTGAGAGAGGGAGGGGCATCAGGCATTGCCAGCCATGACATTCTCCCACATGCTTATGATTCTGTCCTTCTCATATCGCTCAGCCGCTTTTGTGGCGTCGTGGCCTATGCGCCGTGTGAGGTCAGGGTCTGTCAGCAGCCTTATGATAGCGTCGGCCAGAGCCTGTGCTGACCTCTCGGTGAGTATTCCGCCGCCCCCTCTGAGCAGGTCGCGGGGGCCATGTGGAGCATCGACCGATACGACCGCCACTCCTCTCTGCATAGCCTCAAGAATCACCATGCCGAACCCCTCGAAGCGTGACGACATGACAAGGAGCGAGGCACGGCGGTAGACAGCCTCCACATCGCTGACAGAATGATTTAGGGAGACGCTCCCGCTGATGCCGAGCTGCACAGCCAGCCGCTCCAGCATGTTACGCTCCGGGCCGTCGCCGTATATGGCGAGGTTGGCCGTGGGCACTGCCTTGCTGACTATGTGCCACGCCCTCAGCAGCATCGCGAAGTCCTTCTCGGGTGTCAGACGTCCAAGGGAGATGATTGTTTGGCTGGAGGTTCCGGAAGTTCCGGATAATCCGGATAATCCGGAGGAACCGAATGGTCCGGATGATAAACTGCTTATATCAGAGTAGTTGGGGATGACAACCTTGTGGCGCGCTATGGCATACTCCATGGCGTCGGCCGTGGTCAGCGTTACGACGGTGTCCACCCTGTGCTCCATGCGTCTCACCATGAGTTTCAGGGGCATGAAGCGGCGTGCTCCGTGCGACTCATATATCATCCTTGTCCTGTAGGCAGACATGCCGTAGATTATCACTCCGAGCAGCGCGGCGGCTGTCATCGCGTCGGGCTTCTCCTCATCGACGACACGCCTCGTGGCCCTCATCACCTCATGGAACTGCCAAGGCTTCATCCATAGGCCGCGTTTCCTTATGCCGAGCCTTATACGCCTCACCTCGGGCGAGATATAGAATGCGTCGGGCGAGTCGCCATGGTCATAGACCTCGACCATCACAATCTCGTGTCCCCTCCCGGCGAGAGCGTTCATGCGGTCGGCCATGACACGCTCCAGACCGCCCCTCAGGCTCAGTCCCTCTATGACGAAGAGAATCTTCTTCCGCGGCTTCCTCATGCCTGTCCCGTCCATGTTGTCGCTGCCTCTCTCAGAGAAACTCTCAGTCATGTTGTCGCAGTCTCTCTCCGAGAAACCCCCAGTCACGCCTGTCCCGTCCGTGTCGCTGCCTCTCTCAGAGAAACCCTCAGTCATGTTGTCGCTGCCATTACCAGCCTCCCAATCCTGGAGGCGCTCCTTAGGCTGATTCCTCCTTCTGTTGTCGCCTGCCCATGATAGAGCATCCTGCATCCACCGCCATAGTCCCGGCATGCGCATTATGGCCTTCGCCGCCTTCCCCCTCCATCCTATTGAGAGGCCGTGGCGGCTGATGATGTCCAGACACTCGTCGCGCAGTGTCCTGTCGCCAGATGCCATGGCGTCGCAGAGCATCACGTCAGATATTCTCCCGAGGTGACGCCATACCTCGGGCGCTGTGATGTTGAGAGTGCGGGCGATATCGGCAGAGAGGTCTATACACCCCTTTATGAGCTGGCAGTGGCGTCGTCGGCCGTTGTTATGCGACACTGACTCCCCTCCGATGGTGTAGAACAGCGTCACCTTGTCGATATACGCCACCTTCCCCCTCATGGCCATGAGTGCGGTTATCTGTATATCCTCACACGGGTATCTTCCCCCGACGAAATACTGTGGCCACTCCTTCATGCACTCCCTGAAGAGGCTCATGCGGTACATGGCAGTGCAGAGATGCACGGGCGGCCTCACATCGCGGCTCATCATATCCCTCACGAAATCCTCCCCTCCGTATGGCTCGCGCTGGAGATGGTAGCGTGGTGGCAGAGTGAGCAGGCCCGTCGTGGCGTCGCGGAGGATATAGTCGGTATGCACGATAGCTGTGTCAGGATGGCTCTCCATATACTCGAGCTGCATGGCGAGCTTCCCGTCGTCGGCCCACTCGTCGTCGCCGGCGAGGTCGGCGATGTATTTCCCACGGCATGACATCAGACACTCGACATAGTTGCCGAGCACACCGAGGTTCCTCTTGTGGGCGATGACCCTCACCCTCTCCCCGTATCTCCGCTCATAGTCACGGCAGATGGAGAGCGTAGAGTCAGTCGAGTGGTCGTCGCCGACAACAATCTCCACAGGCCAGGGGCAACGCTGGCGCAGGATGCTGTCGAGCGCACGCCCTATCGTCGACGCCTGGTTGTATGTGCATACTACTACTGATATCATGTCTTTCATGACCATATAACGCAGAAAAGCAGAAAAAATTATATCATTTAATTGTAATATTGGTATTAATTAATTAATTTTGCAGAGAATGCAGCGGTATGGGTTGGTCATTATCAAACCCATACCGTGCCATCACACGGTCCATTATGCACAGCCTAACCCACCTTATGAGAAAAACCATCATCCTGCTGACATCCCTCACCCTCCTCATAGCCCAGCATCTGCCATCCCGTGGCCAGCAACTGTCCTCCTATGGCCAGCAGTTGTCTTCCCCTGGCCAGCAGTTATCCTCCCCTGGCCAGCAGTTGTCCTCCCCTGGCCAGCATCGCCTCTCGCCCTATCTTCGCAGCCTTGTCATGGCAGGGCGCCAGGGACAGCCATCGCTCAACGCCAAGCCGGGAGCTGTGGGCGCGAGGGTCGCCCAGCGCGTCATGCTTCTGGCTAAGACATCCGAGCCGGAGAGGCTCAGGCAGCACGGCGCACGCATCATAGACAACATAGGCGACATATACATCCTTGACACGCCTGTGACGGGCTTGGAGGCCATGAGCCGCGAGAGAGGTGTGGAGCGCCTTGAGGCTGGCCTGCCATGCACAGCGCTCATGGACACGACAGCCACCATAACACATGCCGACAGGCTGTGGGATGCCATCATACCCGGACGCGACGCCACCGGCCTGGCAGGCAGAGGAGTCATGATAGGCGTGATGGACGTGGGGTTCGATGTGACACACCCCGTCTTCCTCGGCGAGGGAGGCATGCCGCGTGTCGCCGCCTTCTGGGACCAGCTCGACACCCTGCAGACAGGCAGGCCGGTAGAGGGGACAGACACCGTCTATGTCGGACGCCAGTATCTTACCCCCGATGAGATAAAGGCAAAGGCGTTCTCCACCGACTCACGCCTCACCGCCCACGGCACACACACGGCGAGCACAGCCCTCATGATAGCCACCGGGCAGACAGGAGGGATAACATCGGTTGAGGATATGCACTCGCGATACGCACACCCCTCAAAGCGCGAGGGGGCGACACTGTGCCTCGTCTCCAACTACACGTCAGACGGAAGGGATGCCGTCAGCGATGAGCGGCGCAGCCTGTACACCACCGCGACAGACATCCTCGGCTTCAAATACATCTTCGACCGCGCCGCAGAGCTCTCCATGCCCTGTGTCATAAACTTCAGCGAGGGAGCCCACGACGACCTCTACGAGAGCCGCCTCTACTGTGAGGCGATAGAGAGACTGACAGGCCCCGGGCGCATAATATGCTCCTCAGCCGGCAACGAGGCCTACAAGGGGACATACATGGCAAAGCCACAGGGGAGAGAGAGGGCAGGAGCATTCATAGCCACCGGCTCAAACCAGGCCTTCTACACCATAGCGTCGGCAGAGCCTCCCACAGTAGAGCTGACCTTCTATGACGACAGCCAGGGGAAGAAGGAGACCGTCGCCTACGACCTCACGAGACTGAGGGAATATCCAGACAGCGTGGAGCTAGACACAATAAACACACCCACATCACGTTATATAACCGCGATGGTGATATATCCATCATGCTATGACGACGGCCGGTATGCCACAGAGCTCCTCGTCATGGCTCCCGACGAGAAGACCCTCCCCGACGCCATATCCATCGAGATAGTGGGCAGGGAGAACGATATCGAGGTGTACGCCAGCGGCGGATGGTTCAGGGCAGACAGCCACGACACCACACTGTCGTCCTTCACCCGTGACCACAACATACTCTTCCCGTCGTCGGCCAGAGGGGTGGTGTGTGTCGGCGGGACAGCCTACCGCACCGGACTGACAAACTATAAGGGAGAATGGATGTCAAGCGATGTCGGCAGGGAAGGCAGGAGGATGTCCTACTCATCGTGCGGACCGACAATGGCGGGTTTCACCAAGCCCGATATCATGGCGCCCGGGGCGAACATCATAGCGGCGTACAACAGCCTCTTCATGGAGAAGAACCCCGACGACGCATCGAGGAGATGGAACGTCATGGAGTTTGACTATGACGGCCGCCACCACGCCTGGAACTCCAACTCGGGGACATCAATGTCGTCGCCCGTGGCGACAGGCATCATAGCCCAGTGGCTCGAGCTCTGCCCGACACTATCGCCCTCAGACATCATAACCATAGCAGCCAACACGGCGACACATCCCGAGAATGACCTCACATACCCCAACAACATGTATGGCTATGGGCAGATTGACGCCTACGCCGGGGCGATGTATATCAGCGACCATTATACTGGCATCTCCTCGCCGTCGCTGCCCCCATCATCAGCTGTCGAGACATGGTATGACGTGGCAGGCAGGCGGGTCAACGGCATGCCACAGAGACCAGGGCTGTATATCTCGTCAGGAGGAAAGAAACTGATAAGAAGATAACCACCAACAAGGAAAACCGGAGGCTCCAGAAGCTCCAGACGCTCCGGATAATCCGGATAATCCGGATAATCCGGAACATCCGGAAGACCCGGAAGACCCAGACACCCCCGTAACAACCCTAACCACCACCACCCAATGCCAACCTACCGCCACATACTCCGCGGCACCGCCATCTTCGGCGGCACACAGGTCGTGACGCTCCTTGCCTCACTCGTGCGAGGCAAGTTTGTCGCCATTCTCCTTGGTGCCCACGGCATGGGTATATCGTCGCTGCTGACATCGGCCCTCAGCCCCGTCATACAGTTCTTCTCGCTCGGCATGCCGACAGCCGCTGTAAGCCATATAGCCGCTGCCGAGGACGACATGCGGGAGAGAGCACGGCGCATAGTGGCCTTCAGGAGGTCCATGACACTGCTCGCCATCATGGCCGCCATATATATCCTCGCCATATCACCCCTGATGACATCAGTGACATTCAGCAGCCGCCACATTGACGGACACGACGCCCTGCTGTGGGTCATGACTCTCGCTCCGGCAGCCATATTCACCATGCTCGCCACGACAGAGAACACCATCCTGCAGAGCCAGCACGCCCTCCACCGCCTCGCCCTCTGCAATATCACCGGCCCCCTGGCAGGCATTCTCCTCGGTGTCCCCATCTACTGGATATGGGGTGTGGCAGGCATAGCCCCCGGCATAGCCATCCTCGCCTTCGTGACATGGGCTGTGGCGAGATACCACACAGCGAGACTGGGCATAAACGCCAACCCCTCATGGAGAGAGACATGGACAGCAGCCCGCGGCATGGCATACCTCGGCGTGGCGATGATGGTGGCGGGAATGATGGGGCAGCTCGCCGTCTACATAACCAACACATACATATCCAACTACGGGTCGACGACAGATGTCGGACTGTATCAGGCCGCGACAAGCATCACGACACAGTGCACGTCGATGGTCTTCGTCGCCCTCGCCACAGACTATTACCCACATCTCGCCGAGAAGATAAAGTCGCGCATGGAGACCATGAGGCTCATAGCCAAGGAGGGAGAGATAGCCATGCTCATCACAGCGCCCCTCGCCGCCATGCTCATCATCCTGGCGCCCGTAGTGGTCAGAGTGCTGCTGACAGAGGAGTTCCTCACCGTCATACCCCTCATACAGACCACAGCCCTCGCCTTCGTCTTGAGAGCGTTCTACTTCCCGCTCGATTATCTCTGCCTCGCAAAGAACGACAAGCTGTTTTTCTTCCTCTACGAGGGAATATGGACCAATGTCCAGAATGTCGGCATAAACATCATGGCATACCACCTCTACGGACTGAGAGGACTGACCTACGGCATCATCGTCAATGGCATAATAAACGTTGTGGCAGCGCTCGCCGTGGCACGATACAGATACAACGTGTCGTACACACGCCGCATCATGATGCTCTCCATAGCCATCACAGCCGCGACAGCAATGATAGTCGCCGCCCTGCAGTGGGACACCGGCACCACAATACGCTACGCCATAGCCATCACGACAGCCACAGCCATGACCCTCTTCTCCGCCGTCATGATATGGCGGAGAAGGAAAATTTGATGCCCCCT
>SAMEA3663208__coassemble_314_pt1 | contig 16545 bp, 20 predicted proteins | sample SAMEA3663208__metabat2_high_PE_004 | metagenome-assembled genome bin SAMEA3663208 (sample SAMEA3663208) | pig gut metagenome | biome: pig gut; feature: pig-associated habitat; material: faeces | place: China | collected 2013
GAGGGGGTATGGGCGGTGGATGGCGGCGATTGGATCGCCGCGGTATTGACGGCACAAGGGGGAAAGAGGGGAATTGGGGGAAAGAGAGGGGCGGCGACTGGGGGCATAGGGAGGAAAGAGGGCGATGATTGGGGTTTTATGCTGTATGGGGGGCTTATATGGGGCATGTGGGGGGCTCAGGGAGTATATATGGCCGGCTGATGCAGTGCATGTCGGGGTGGCGGCGCAAAGGGTGGAGAATGAGGGGGTTAGGAGGTGAGTGATATACATGGTGATACATATGGTTATATACATGGTGATATGGGTTGTGATACATATCTTGATACACATGGTTATACACATCTTGATACACATAAAACTTGATTCCGCTTCCTGGATGTTGTAACTTTGCACCCAGAAACAGACGGGAGACCGTTCTCCTCAAAAAATATCATATGGATAATATATAGAGACTGTTCATTAATAATAGAATAACCATGACAAACACACCACAGATTATCTCCACCCCTCCGCAGGTGGTCGTGGAGACGAGTATGCCGAAGGTTGTGGACGACGTGCAGCTGTCGCCACATTTCACACTGAGCGAGATGACACGCTCGGCCACAGCCATACGGCTTAACATCAACAACACGGCCGACGCGCTCGCCGTGACCAATCTCCAGCTCCTGTGCCGCTTCATCCTCGAGCCTCTGAGGATGCGATTCGGAGTGATAAAGATAACGAGCGGGTACCGTTCGAAACGCCTGAATGACGCTGTCGGCGGGGCGGAGTTCTCACAACACCGCTACGGGCAGGCTGCCGATATCTATATCCGTAACCACGAGATAGGGCGCAAGATGTTCTTCTTCATAAAGGAGAACACACCGTTCGACCAGCTCATATATGAATACCGTGAGAGCGACGGAAGCCAGTGGCTACATGTATCGTACAATATCGACGGCGGACGGCGCCAGGCTTTCATGAACTATATCATGAAGCGGAAATAGGACATGAACAGCGCCTTCTTTTTGGGGAGGAGGGGAGAGAGGATGATTCTCCCCCACCCCATGGCTGGAAGGAAGAGGAAAGGACACGTGTAACACACATTATAAAATGGCCGAGGGCAGACGTGCCTGAGAAAAAACAAAATTCATTAACCCTAAAAAAACACACAGAGAATTATGGCAGTAATGTACAAACTCTACAAGATGCAGCGCACATTCAAGGATGGGCGCACAGACACAGCAAACGGAAAATGGTATGGCCGCGCGATACGCGTGGGCACAGCGGACACGGCAGACCTGGCTGAGATAATACAGCGCAACTGCTCTATGAAGCGCTCAGATGTTCAGGCTGTCCTCACTGAGCTGGTCGAGGTGATGACCGACAAGCTGCAGGAGTCATACGCGGTGAAGATAAACGGCCTCGGGACATTCAAGGTAGGGATATCGACACGCGGAGCGAACACTCCGGCGGAGTTCAGCGTGGCGAAGAATGTTATAGGCACTCATATAAACTTTGTGCCGTCGTATACCGTCGACCTCTCCACCGGCCGCCGCACCCAGGCGCTTCTCAACGGCGTGAAGGTGGCAGAGACCGCCAAGAACGCTGTTGATGTTGTCAACGAGGCGTGATTGCTGACACCAGCCTGAAAACAGGCTGGCACAGGGGAAAGGGGGCGGCTGTTAGGGAGCGGGGCTAGGGACCGGGGCGGCCAGAGGGTGATTGCTGATACCAGCCTGAAAACAGGCTGGCACAGGGGAAAATAATAAACCATAAAAACAACAAACACAGCGCTTATGAATAAGAAAGATATCGTAGCAAAGGTAATACAGTTTATTGTTACTGTCCTCTCGGCAGTATTGACCACATTCGGCCTACAGAGCACGATGTAATATAAAACGATTCCTCCCCCCACCAACCACGCCATTCATTATCTGGCGGGAAGGTGGGGGGAAGTTTTTTTATACACTCATGTATAGACATAAATAACAGCAAGGGCCCATTACACTATGATAAATAATAACACTCAGAGCATAGGCATAAAAAACACCCAGGCACAGACATAAAACACACCCAGGGCATGGAAATACATATTGAGAGAGAGCCCTTACGCTTTAGCTATTGAGAGAGAGAATACCACAATCCTTTTCACAGCTGCCCTGACTCCACGAGCCTTGCTATGCGCTCTATGTCGGCGTCTTCCTTGTCCTCCTCGGGGGTGTAGGTCTTCTTCAGCGACGCTCCGAAGGTCCATGCGAAGACTTGGTAGAAGCCGGCCTTCAGCGGACCGATGAAGGCGTTGATGAGCTCGTAGCCCGACGAGTGGCACTCCCTGTATACAAGCTTTATGAGGAGTTTGCCCTGGGTCAGTGTCAGGCGTTTCATCTTCGGCGTGTACTGCTGCTTCACTCCTTTCTCGACAAGCTTCAGGTGCTCGTCGCGCTCACGTTTCGTGGGGAGAGTCTGCAGATACTCGTATGTCTCCATCATTATCATCCTCACCTCCTTGGCTATGGGCAACACACGCTTCACATCGCGCACGAGGCGGTTATACTTCATGCGCTCCTTTGCCGATGTGAATGTCTTGGGCGGATAACAGTAGACACGGTTCATCTCGACATACTGCACCGAGTCGCCGTCGAGCATCACCTTGCCCACACGCATCGTGGGGAGGAATGTCGGCGATGTGCCGTCCTCCACCGTCCCTGCTGTCCCTGCTGTCTGGCCATGGGCAGCGAGTGTGAGGAGAGTGAGGAGTATGGTTATATGATGTCTCATCATCATTTTTTACTGGTATATGAACTGTATGACGGCTTGTCCTGCGGCGCGGAGAGTCTCGCGCGAGATATGGTCCATGGTGTCGTCGACGGTGTGCCATGTCGGTCCGAACGACGATTGTGGGCAGTCTTTGTAGTATGGTATGATGTCAGTGCATGGTATGCCCGCGATGTTGTTGACCGGCACGTGGTCGTCGGTGACATATCCTCCCATCGACTTTGGGAAGAACACGCCCACGCCGGCAGCCTCCGCCGCCTGCCAGACACGTGATGTGAGGTCGCCGGCAAGCTCCATGGACATCCCTTCCTGGTAGAACTTGGCTCCCTCGCCGCCTACCATGTCGAGCAGTATGCCGCATGTTATCTTCACGGGGTAACGCCCTGCGGCATACTCGCTTGCCCAGTGCTGTGCGCCAAGGGCCCAGGGGTCAGAGACCTGTGACTCGCCCTCGAACCATTGTGGCGTGCCGTAGTCCTCGGCATCGAAGCATACGAAATCGACAGCCATCCGCGCCGAGTCGGCCAGCGAGAGGAGGCGTGCCACCTCGAGCATCACACCAACGCCCGAGGCACCGTCGTTAGCGCCCATGACAGGCTTCCGGTGGTTCTCATCGTCAGCGTCGTTGTCTGCCCACGGACGTGTGTCGTAGTGTGCGCAGAGGAGAAGGCGTGGCATATCGGCCGAGGCGCCGCGGGGGGTGAAGCGCGCTATGATATTTGACGATGAGAGCATCGTGCCGTCGTAGCCCTTCAGGCTCGCCTGCTGTAGGGTGACCTCCATGCCGTGGCGGCGGAACTCACCGGCTATCCAGTCGCGGCAGTCATCATGGGCCTTGGTGTTCATCGCCCGCGGACCGAAATCACACTGTCGCGAGCAGTACATATAGGCCGAGTCGGCATTGAACACCGGGCCGCAGGGCTGTTGCAGTGACACAGCGCTGTCGCTCGCTGTCTTTGTGTGCTTGCATGATGTCAGCGACACCATGCCGAGCAGCATAAGGATGTATATTATGCGTGACATGTTCTCTGGTTTATCTTATCTTTCTTTTCTTTTGTTCTGGGTTTATTCCTTTATATATATATGCGTGCGTCTGTCTCCCACGGTCAGCTGGCCGCGGCCTGGCAGAGGTTCATCACACGCAGCCAGTTCTTGCCCCAGAGCTTCTCTATATCGCCCTCCGGCATGTTGTAGCGCAGCAGATGGCGTGTGATGTTTATCAGATCTGATGCCGATGCTATGCCCCTCACACCGCCGTCGCCGTCAAAGTCGGTCCCTATCCCGACATGGTCTATGCCCATGATGTCTATGGCATGGTACAGATGGCGGATGAAGGTGTCTATCGTGGCCTCCTCACCGTCCTTGGCGAGGAATCCGTGGTACAGTGTTATCTGCATCACTCCGCCAGCCGCCGCGAGGGCACGCATCTGGTCGTCGGTGAGATTGCGCGGATGGTCGCACAGCGCGCGGCAGCTGCTGTGGCTGCATACGATAGGTGTCGAGGACAGCTCCAGGGCCTGGTAGAACGATGTCTCAGCGGCATGGGAGAGGTCGACCATGATGCCGAGGCGGTTCATCTCGCGTATGACATCTCGCCCGAATGATGACAGGCCGCCATGTGTCTGGCAGCCGCGCGCTGAGTCGCAGATGTCGTTGTCACCATTATGGCACAGCGTGATGTATGTCACTCCCCTCTGGCGGAAATGCTGTATCTGGCGTATGTCGTGCTCGAGAGCCAGACCGTTCTCTATGCCGAGGATGATGCTGTGGCGCCCGCAGCGCTTGTCACGGTAGACATCGGCCGGGGTGCGCGCTATGGAGAGACGCGACGGGGCCTGCCGGCAGATATCCTCAATCTTGTCGAAGATAAGGTCGGCATACGACGCAGGGCCGTCGACAGCGAAATCGACACACTCGCTGAAACGCTGCCCCAGCTTGGGCTGTGGAAGATAGCAGACCATCTGGACAGCGTCAATGTGCCCCTCGTCCATCTTGGGCAGGTCATAGAGGATGCGGCTGTCACGGCTCAGGAAGTCGACACCCTTGGCGAAGAACATCGGGGTGTCACAGTGTGAGTCGACTGTCATGATGCGCCGGTGGAGCGACTTTGACTTGCTGAATATCCTTGCCTCTGACACTAACCACTGGAATAGCGGCAGCCCCTCCCTGCCCATCTGCTCGGGATGCCACTGCACACCGAGGGCGCTGTGGCCGGTAACGCACTCCATGGCCTCCACGATACCGTCGGCAGAGCGGGCCGCGACACGGAACAGCGGACCGGCATCGTCGACTGCCTGGTGGTGGAAGCTGTTGACATAGTGTGGGAAGAGACGTCGGGCGCAGACACCATTGCCCAGCACTCCGTACATATCCTCCCCACCCCCACCGCGCGGCTCTATGATGATGCTGTGGGTAGGCTCTCCCTTAGGGGCGTCCTGGCTGTGCTTCACACGCGAGGTGATGTCCTGCACGACGTGTCCGCCGAAGGCTATCGCCATGGTCTGTATGCCGCGGCAGATGCCCAGCATGGGGATATTGCGGTTATAGGCGATACGCGCCAGGAGAAGCTCGAAGCGGTCGCGGGCGGGATTGATGCCTCCAAGTCCACTGACAGGCTCCTTGCCCATCCACAGAGGGTTATGGTCGCTGCCGCCAGTGAGGATAACCCCGTCGACAATGTCAAGCATCGAGGCACACTGGCGGGCATCCTCCATCGGGCAGAGCATCACAGGCAGTCCGCCAGCCTCTGTGACCTGTCTGAAATATGCCTGGCGGTGGGCATAGTCCTCGCCGCAGACATTGGCAGTGATGCCTATGACAGGCCGCCGCGACGAGTCAGGATACCCGGAATACGCCTCGCTGACAATATCGTCAATGGAGAACGATGCCGAGGGGCATGAAGCGGACATGACTCCGCCCTGAACTCCGCCGCCTTGGGGTGGGTATGCTGCGTTGCTCCTTCCTTGTTGGTATGCTGCGTTATTGCCGCCGGTTATGCCAGGGCTGCCAGGTTTCCCCGTGGTGTTCCTCTCTGTGGTCTGCCTGGTCTTGCTGCCGTCCCTCAGGGGTGTTGCCGATGAGGGAGAGGCGTTCTGCTCTGAGGGTGACGTCTCGCCGCGCGATGATGACGGCGATATGGTCTTCAAGATATTGTGTATCATAGATGCATATAGGTAGGCTCTATAAACATATCATGTTGAAGATATTATAGAGCCTACCTATGGGTATTTTTCCTTTCTGTTTTCTGTGTTATATCCCTCACCCCCGTGTCCGGCACATGGTGGGAGAGAGAGGTGTGTGGGGGGAATTAATCCTCTGTTGTCACAGGAACCTCACGCTTTATTGACTGCTCGAGACTTATGAGTGTCTCTGTCGATACCACGCCGTTGATATTCTGCAGCTTGTCGTTAAGCAGCTCCATTAGCTGCTCGTTGTCTTTCGCGTAAAGCTTTATGAGCATCGTGTACGAACCGGTGGTGTAATGACACTCCACAACCTCAGGAATCATGGCTATCTGCTGAGCCACATCGCGGTACATATTGCCGCGCTCGAGGGTTATGCCGACATACGTGCATGTGGTATATCCGAGGGATTTCGGGTTGATGTTGAACGACGAACCTAAGATGACGCCAATCTCTATCAGGCGCTGTACACGCTGATGGATGGCTGCGCGAGATACTCCACATTCTGCCGCTACATCCTTGAAAGGCATACGGGCATTCTTTGACAATATGTTAAGGATTTTTTTGTCAAGTGTGTCAATCTTCTCTATTTTCTGCATACTGATTAAACTGTTGGATTTTAGTTTTTGATTTCAAACTGTCACAAAAGTACATATAATAACCGATATAACCAAGAATTTTAAGAATTTTTGCCTTATTTGACTGACAATATGAACAAATATCACAACAGAAACCGCATTATTAGCCCTATTATGACTATACACGACATTCTGACACTTTATATCCTCTCTTCTTTCCTTTCCTCTCTTTCTTTCCTTTCCTCTCTTCTCTCCTCTCTCTTTCCTTTCTCTCTCTCCCTTTCTCTCCCTCTCTGTTTTCTCTGTCTTCTATCGTGAAGGGCGCACATTATCTCACCATCCAGACGTCGAGTGTTATTGTGCCCGGTTGTCCGAATGACGGCGAGCAGACATATATGGCATTGTTCAGCCATGCGTACTTGCTGTCTGCTGGGGCCTCAAAGCGTGGTGCAGCCTTGAAGTAGAATGTCTCCTTGCCATCGCTGTCCCTGCCCGAGTATACTATGCCCTCGTTCCGCACATGGATATTTATGCCGTCGTGGGTTTTTATGGAGTATATGGCTTCGAGCGTCGTCCGCTTTCCGTCGTCGCTTATGAGCTGGTAGTCCGCTCCGCCGTTGATAATCGTGCCGTGGAGCCGCGGCCCCTCAAACACTCCGCCTGTTATGGGGATGACATGCCTGCGCCCTGCTTGTGTCTCGCCTACGGTGTACGCCTCGCCGAGTGTCACATTGAGCTGCATGATGAACTCCATCTCAGGCGTCGCAGCCTTTGGCGTGATGCCCTGTGCGCTGGATGCCACCGGAAAGAACGCGATAGCCATGGTTATCAGCAATGACCTTATCATGTTTTTTTTCTTCTTTTTATTTATTATCGTAATTGTAATTGTCAACAGCCCCGGAGAGTGGGGCGACACACGTCCACTCATATTGTCAAGCTATGGTGTCCCCCTGAGTCTTTGGGCGTGGGTCGCATCTTCGAGGCTTGACTATACTTTCTCTCGCTGCTCCATCGGTTTCTACCCTACCCTACCCTTCTGAGGCTGTGGACACAATTTCTATCCTCCTTTACAGTCTATACAGATAGCTTATATCACGACTGCCGTTCCGCTTGCTGTCACCATAAGCATAGAGCTGTTAGAGCCGAGAGCCTCATAGTCGAGGTCGACGCCCACTATGGCGTTGGCACCCATCATCTCTGCCCTCTCCTCCATCTCCTTGAGCGCGGTATCCTTTGCCTCGCGCAGCACACTCTCGTACGAGCCGCTCCTACCGCCCACGATATCACGTATGCCAGCGAAGAAGTCTTTCACGAAGTTAGCGCCGATGATGGTCTCGCCAGTCACCAGTCCCTTATACTCTCTGATTGGATGTCCCTCTATTGTAGGGGTTGTTGTTATTGTCATAATCTTAGGTATTTTATATTGTTATTATCGTTCCAAGCGTCCAGATGGTTTTTATATTGTTCTATTATTATAGTTCCAAGCGTCCAGATGGTTTTCCTTCTGCCTGTACCTTATCATTCGTCCCGTTCCTCCTGGTTTCTGTCCTGCCCGTCATCCTTCTTCCCTTTCATGTTTCCTGCCAAGATGAGACAGTTGGACAGGCAGACACATGCCACGGCTATTTGCAGTGGATGTATACCATCAGTGTTTTCTCCGAACATCGAGATGCACAGGAACACCACTCCCACCGCCAGCAGCACCAAGATGATTGCGCTATTTATCTTTTTCTTCCACATGGTTTGAGTATATTTTTTTGATGATTATCTCTATATCCCTTTGACGCTACGATATGGTGGAATGCTACACCATCATCCTCACTTTTTTCCTTATATGACTCTCGTCCCGTGTGCCATCCATCCATCAACCCTTCCAGGCTACAGCAGCACCTTCTTATGCCACATCGGCTGTCCGATAAACCTATAGTTACTCATCATAAGTTTTACCAGACAGTAGCAATTCTGCAAACCCAATTTCCTTTGCTTGCTCTCTTTCCATGCCTTCAGGTCAGAAAAAAAATATATCTCTCGTTATTTCCATTCCTATAGTTTTGTGGCTAAATTACACATTTTTACTATGAAAAACGTGACACATCGCACTTTTTTAATATTTATTGTCCTTTAGGGGAGTGAATAACAAGCTAATTGATATCCGTTATATATATACCTGCCTGCCCGGATATGATGACATATAAGCCCATGAAGAACGGGGCGTTGAACTCATACCGTTGAACTCATACCGTTGAACTCATACCGTTGAACTCATACCGTTGACCTTTATCCGTTGAACTCATACCATTGAACTCATACCGTGCAGGTGTTTCTTTCTCATTTATCCAAAGAACGCCGTGGAACTTATATCGTGTATGAAAGTTATCCAACAAACGACGATATCTCTATCAGGTTGCCCTCAGGGTCGGCCACATAGCAGGTGCGCTGCCCCCATGGCTCGGTGGTAGGTGGGAAGACGGGTTGGGCCCCCATGCCCACCGCACGCTCATACTCCTTGTCGACATCGGCAAAGGTCGGGACATCGAAGGACAGCTCCATGGTTCCGTTGGTTACGTCAGTGCCGTCGGTTCCGTCGGGATAGGCATACCTGCGGGATGTCATCTGCTCGAAGGCGGCGCGGGGGAAGAGGATGATGCGCGATGCGCCGAGTGTCATCTCCACATTAGGGTCTGTTCCGTTCCATGCCGTCTCGAAACCGAAGATATCACGATAGAACGCTACCATAGGGGCATTGTCGGTGGTGAAGAGCCCCACGGTGTTGAACGTGAAACGGGGTTTCGACTGCGACATCATCTTTCCCAACTCCACGAGTCCCATCTTGTAGAACATACGGTACATCTCTATCTCCTTCGGCTCGTCGCTATTGAGCAGACGGAGTATCTCGCATGCGAACTCAAGGCTGGCGCTGCCATTTGCCGTGACAATATTCTTGTCGCTGACGGCCTGCTCGTTGACATAGCCTGCGGCGTTGGTGTATGCCTCCCCACCCCACAGCTGCAACTGCTCGATGCCATTGCCCGTATGGCGGACATCGTTGAGGAATCCGCGGCTTGCCATCCATGAGGCGGCATTGCAGATAGCGCCGACTATGCGCCCTTTCCTGATAGCATCGGCAACGAGAGGAGCGACACGTTCTGCCGCCTCGCTCTTCCACCCGTAGCCGCCTATGAGCACGAGGGCGGCATAATCGTCGGGAATGGAGTCAAAGGTATAGTCGGGCAGCAGGCGGAAACCACTTATTGCCTCAACGGGTTCCATCGTCTCCGCCACAATCCTGTTCTCATACTCCGGATGCTCTTTCATTGCAAAAGAGTCAGAGCGCAACGGCTGGGTGAGATAAGGCATCTCATGCTCCGCAAACTGTGGCAGCAGTACATACAATACTTTCTTCATGTCAAAATAATTTATCTGTTTTTATAAATTCCTGCTGAAATTGTTTTTTGCAATGATTCAAGAAACGAAGCACCGTGTCCGCCATCCATCTGTACATGATGGAACTGAAACGATACTGGGAGTGTTGTCTTCAGCCATCCTTTGCGGTATTTCCCCCACATCACCATGGGATTGCAGAACTTTTCTGTGTATTGGTTGACTATGCAATCCAATTCTGTCTCAATCATTGCAGAAGTGCCGATGACCATATAGTCATCCAAAAGGACACTTTCGCAACTGTCGCAGACTTTCTGTGTCACGTGTTGATAATCCTTGGCAAACTGCTGCAAGTCATGACTAAACGGGATGTCACAAGAATTTATGGAGCCACGTATGTTCTCTACGATGACATTGATGGCAAGCCTGTCATATTGATACATCTTCCCTCTTTCAGGCAATAGGTAGAACTCGCTCATCTGGCTTGCAGCCTTGCCTATACACCAGCACATCAGCATGTTGAAACTCAGCTTGTGTCTCTTACTGTATTTTATTAGCCTGCTTACATCCATTGTCTTTACCAGGGTTACCATAGGCATGGGCGATGACATCCATAGCTTGAAGGCACTGCTTCTGCCTGTTTCCTGAGGATTGACTTCTTTTTTCATAATGATTCTTTTTCAATAATTCATTGCAATGATTATTCAGTGGACAGGCAAGCTTGCTCTCTGCTCTTGCTTCGTTCGTCAGCCTCAAACTGCATGAACACATCAAGAGCTAACTGCAAGGCTGCTTGATATTCTTCTTCATTAAGTCTTCTTGTTTCCATCCTTTTTGCTATCCTCGCTGTTTGGGCTTTGCAATTTATCAGTAGCCCTTCAGATTCTCATAAACCTCGGGGGCGTTCTTGGCCAGCTCACCCAGTATGCCGCAGGAGCGCATCTCATCGCAGTCGCCACAGGTATTATATCCTTTATTCATAGCACACTGGCGTATTTTGCACATGTCGCTGCAATAAAATGTCTTACACCCTTCTGTGCGGCATCCCATGCAGTTAATCCATTCTTGCTGAAACACCATCTGGTTCATCTCGCCCCATTCCTTCGCCACTTTCTCCCGCAGACGGTCATCGTCGTTCAGAGTGGCTATGCGCGCCTCGCATTTCTCGCAGTCGAGGCCGCAACAAGCAATAAGTTGTTTCATAAGTCTTCTTATAATTACTGGTGTATGGAATCACTCCACGGGTATCATCACCCCGCATTTATAGTCAGGAGAGTTGATGTCGCCCATAGTGTACCATTCAACGTTCACCGCCATCACAGGCTTATACTCAGGATGCTGCGGGAGCCACTCGTCATACACACTTGTGTAGTTTTTATGGAAAGCAGCCATGCCGCCCTCGAAATGGAATTTCAGCCAGCGTTTGTATTCCACTTTCCTCACCTCCATTCCCTCGGGCACATTGCCGCCCCTGTAGCTGCCGCTGATGAGATAGTCGAATGTGCCGGCAGCCATGTCACAGTCGCACAAGGCGTATTCGCCGATGCTGTTCTCAGCCACAGCCGCCTGCAGGTCGTTGAGCGGCTTGCCGGCCTGCATCATCGGTATGCACAGCTGCTCGCTGAACTCTTTCCAGAACGCGGGGCATTCCTCCGCCCCTTTCCTCATCTCAATCTTCTTCACGATGCCTATCAGTTCAAGGCCGTTGTTCTCAATGATTTCAAATTTCATGTTCATAATTAATTATTAAATCCGGATGCAAATTTACTGCATCAAATTGCTGACAGCCAAAGAATAGGGACAGAATGACTATATATGTGACGGATGGCATGAGACAACATGATAAATAGAAGTGAGATAATAATAAAAAAAAGAATATAATCGTATTTGTTTTTTTGTTTATTCTCATTATTTATTTGTATCTTTGCCTATGAATTGTAGGCTTACCACTCCTGCAACAGTCGCTGACCTATGGGTATGTACATCAATAAAGGCAATAATGATTTCCGTGACATCGTGGCTCACGAGTATGTTGACAAATCGTCGTTGATACCTCTCATCAATGCCATGCTCAACTCGGAGAACAGATATAGCTGCGTTACACGCTGCCGCCGCTTCGGCAAGTCGATGGCGGCAAAGATGCTATGTGCCTACTACGACAAGTCGTGCGACTCACGTGAGCTGTTTCGTGGACTGGAAGCTGAAAGGGACGCGTCGTTCGGGACTTTTCTGAACAAGTACTATGTCATCAGCATCGACATGACCGACTTCACCACGAAATACAGAGGAGAGAGGAACATTGTGAAACTCATTCAGAACAGGATTATAAAAGAGATTCTTGGTGTCTTTCCTCAGATTACCGCACAGGATGACGATGACCTGATGGACATCCTCTACCGCATCAGCGAGAGCACAGGCGAGCGATTCTTTATGATTATCGACGAGTGGGATGCGATACTGCGTGAGATGGGGACAGACGAATTCGTCACCACATCATACGTTGACCTTCTCCGCCGCCTCTTCAAGGGCTCTGGTTCAAATACCGTCTTTGCCGGAGCGTATCTCACCGGCATTCTGCCAATAAAGAAATACAACACCGAGTCGGCATTGAACAACTTCTGCGAGTACTCAATGATTGACCCGGCCTTCCTTGCTCCCTGCTTTGGATTTACAAAGGAAGAGGTGAAGATGTTGGCAGAGAAACACAACGCATCTATGGACGAGTTGAAAATGTGGTATGACGGATATAATATCGGCAGAGAGAAATCCATATACAACCCTTACTCGGTTATGAAAGCCTTACAACGTGGAGTTTGCAAAAGCTACTGGACAACCACGGGCGCCTACGATTCTGTCAACACCTACATTCAGATGAATTTTGACGGACTGAAGGATGATATCATACGCATGTTGTCTGGGGAGCATGTGTATGTCGATACAACGGAGTTCCGTAATGACATGCGGATAATAAGGAGCAAGAACGATGTCCTAACCGTGCTGATACACCTTGGCTACCTGGCGTACGATGGAGATGCACAGGAATGTTATCTCCCAAACAAGGAGGTGGCTGATGAAATGAACAACGCCTTAAAGGCTACCACATGGGAGCCCCTGGTCAAGACTATCAAGAATTCAAAATCACTTCTCGCCGCCACCATCTCAGGCAACGGGCAAGCCGTGGCAAAGGGCATCTCCCAGGCACATGACGAGCACACCAGCATCCTCTCCTACAACGACGAGAACTCCTTGGCATGCGTGCTTTCAGTGGCATATATATGGGCAAGGAACGAGTATATCATCCACCGTGAATATGCCACGGGCAAGGGTTATGCCGACCTTGTTATGATTCCCCGCCGCAATGTCAGCAAGCCGGCACTCGTTATTGAATTGAAGTTCAACCATTCTGCCGACACTGCCATCGACCAAATCAAGCGCAAGGAATATCCCGCTAAGATAGCCGACTACACAGGCGATATCCTCCTCGTGGGCATCAACTACGACAAGGAGTCGAAGCAGCATACTTGTAAGATAGAAAGCTACACGATACGATAAACATCGCACATGCTGTGTGACAGAGCCTCTGATTGTCCTGCGTCAGGCGTTGGTGATAAGCATGAGACAGCTGCCATGAACGCGTTCATGACCATATTCTCCGTCTTTGTTCCAGATGTCATGCTGATTATCTCCTTGTGAGATTATACCTCTCCCGCAATTCTTCTCTCTCCTCCTCGCTGAGGCTGGCTGTGTATGCCTTCCAGCCTGGGCAGAAGCGGGTGTGCCAGTGCCAGAAGCGGGCAATGAGAGATTTCGGGTCCTTGTCATACTTGCGCCGCATCTTGCACTGTGCGCATGGATATTCCTTCTCCATTGTTCTTCTTCTTTATAGGTTTAAGTGTGTGTATTGTCGTCATGAGGGGTGTGGGCAATTCAGTCAAGCAACTCGTGTATATGGCTGATGTGTAGGTTCAGGTGGTTGATATATCCGCGTATCATGGCGTCGAGCGTCACGCGTGTCCCCTCGTAGTCAATCCAGTAGTTCCTGAGCTTTTTCTTGTCCACCGAGCGTATGACATGGCATATGTGCTGGTTGTAAAACTTCAGCAGCATTACGAGTGTCTGCCAGTCCTCATGCTGGTAGTCCTGGAGCTTTATCCACAGGTCGTTGTCCTGCGTGTAGTCGGGGAATACGAGCATGCCCATATCTGTTTTAGGCATGGAGTGTCCGCACCGCGGGGCGTATTGCAGCCTCACCATGCGCTGGTGGTTGTTCGATGCCGAGTCTATGAGATGCCCCACGAGCATCTTCACTGTGCGGTTCTGCACGTTCCGTCTCACACTGACCTGCTCTTCTCTCAGTGAGAGCAGCAAAGGTATCTCGCGGTCCATGACCTTGTTGATACTGTCTATAACGCCTTGGTATTTCATAATAAATAATCTCCAGCTGGTTGTTTATGTTATACAATTAGAGTCTACTGATATTATTTCTCTCCCACAAGCCAGTCTCCTCTTCTATCTCCTATTTCTGTTAAGGCGGTCTTCCCTCCCTATTTTTGTGAAGGCGGTTTGCAAAGTTCTATCTTTCAGTCTGTCCTCCCCTACCCTCTTTAGTCTGTCCTGTGTCCCCGTCTGTCCTCCTGTGCCGTCCTTCTCTATCTGTTTGACAGATATGCTGTGAAAAAAACTACAAGAATAATAAAAAATTATTACTGTCCGATAAACATTCTAAAAGACTCAAGGAACGCGACGTTTAGCCTATATATTGTGGATAAAGAGCAAGCTCATGGCTCTCAGCTGCTCTATCTTCCGCCCAGTGACACTCCATATGCAGCCCAGTGATACTTAATGGGCGGCTCACTGGCACTGAATGGGCGGATAATCAGCACTGAATGAGGAGGGGCATTAAATCACAATCTATGGCAATAACAAACAAAAATGGATGTGCTTGTGTTTGCCATGGGTCGGAACCAGTCATTGACATCATTCGGAATACTCGCTATTACTGACAGCATTCATGTACTGCCGGATGCAGTGATGGTATGTTTTTCTTTAAAACAAGCAAGTTTTCCAGATCAATGTGGCATTTGGCTTAATTCTGATGTGGCATTTGGCTTAATTCTGATGTGGCGTTTGGCTTGATTCTGATGTGGCGTTTGGCTTGATTCTGATGTGGCATTTGGATATTATTAATTAAAACTGTCCGGTAAAACTTTAAGGTGAGAAACGATAGTTTTACCGGACAGTAATATTCTTTTCTTAGGGTCAGGGGACAGTTTACTGATTATTCTCCTCACTCATCATTTCTCATGACCTTTGCAAGCACTCCAAAGGAGACACATTGGCAACCGCTGATCGCAGACCTGCGGCAGTTCCAAGACAGAAGCGAATCAGGGACCTGTCCCCCGACCCTCTTTGGAATCAGTATTCTTTACTCCACCGCAATCTTCACACTCTCCTTACCAATCTTTGCAACGACAATAGTGCCGCTCTTGGCAGAGAATGTGGCAGTGCCGTCTGTTGCTGTGGCAGAGCCGAGGGCAACGCCATCAATAGCGAAGAAATCAACTCGCTCGTTCGCGTCTAGACCGGAGAGGGTGATGAAACCACCTGCTGACTGGATAACAACACCACGAGTCTTTGCAGTGTTGATGTTTGTGCTTATATCAGCCGTTGGAAGCCAATAAAGCTTTGCGGTAGCTACGTCAGAGTTATCATATCCTGCTTTTGTTGCAGTAACTGAAATGTCGTAACATGCTGAGAGAGAAACTTTTGAAGTATTGAACTTTTTAACGTCATCACACTTTATCTCGCTTGCAAATTCTACTCCTTCAGTTGAGCAAGTAAACTCAAGTTCACCATTTGCATAAGAAATAACGGGAGTTTTGCATTTATCTACTTCTGTACCTTCAAGTGCATTAATTGTTCCGAATCCGCTCCATGGAGCTGTTGCCTGATATGAAGATAATGCAGGACCTGGAACATGGAGAGTTGAATATTCAATGTCTGATCCTTTGAAGGCATCAGTATTCGTTGAAGGTAATTCCTCTGCATAGCAATAAACATTTTCTAATTGTTTACATCCTGCGAAAGCATTTTCTCCAATATATTTCACAGAATTCCCGATGGTGACTGATGTCAAGCCGCTACAATATTCGAAAGCATATCCTCCAATACTTGTTACAGAATTCGGGATTGTGACTGATGTCAAGCTGCTGCAATCAGAGAAAGCATAATATCCAATACTTGTCACAGAATTTGGGATGGTGATAGATGTAAAGCCGCTGCAACCAGAGAAAGCACTATTTCCTATACTTGTCACAGAATTCGGGATAGTGATTGATGTCAAGCCGTAGCAATTATAGAAAGCACCTCCAATAATTTGTGAAATGTTTTCTGGAATAGAATAATGACCTGAGTACGTTACTGGGAGGTATACAAACATGTTATTTACAATTATTATATCTTCCAATCTGCTACATCCCCTGTATCTATTATTAGTTGATTATCAGTATTTTACACCCTAAACGGTAGAAAAGTGACTGTGTGGATTCTGTTTAGATACGAAAAGGTAATATTTAACGTATTTAACTTTCGATTACACCAAAAACCAATGAAAAGGGATAGGATGAGGTGTTTCTACTGAAACCGCA
>SAMEA3663208__coassemble_340_pt1 | contig 15577 bp, 14 predicted proteins | sample SAMEA3663208__metabat2_high_PE_004 | metagenome-assembled genome bin SAMEA3663208 (sample SAMEA3663208) | pig gut metagenome | biome: pig gut; feature: pig-associated habitat; material: faeces | place: China | collected 2013
AGATTATTTATTCTCATCTACCGGAAATTGCAGTTCTATGTTGAACTTGCGAATGTGTGGCCAGAAACGGCCGATTGCATCAGCACGTGACATGTGCTCATTATTAATATAAAGGGTAGACGAGAATGGTATAAGGGGCAGGTGAGAAAGGAATAAGGGACATATGAGAATGGGATAATGGGCAGATGAGAATGGGATAAGGGGCAGACGGGAATGGGATAATGGGCAGACGCGGATAATATCAAGGTAATGATATACTTGTTGACTATAAATAGTTATTAAAAGAAGGTCAGTAGTAGGTTAGCACCCATTAAGATATTCACATACCCTATATGGGTTAAGTTGGATAAAAATATTGGACTATACCTAACTACTGACCTATATTGTTTATTCTATCATTGGCTTTGTTTTGGTGTTTTTTTTGATTCACAAATGTAAATACGGTCACATCTAACAACTCCACTAATGAATGGGTCAATATTACATTTAGATATAAATTTGCCGTTGAATGTTTCTATTCAATTGTTCTTTCTAATTATTTTAGTCATATTCTGTTCATTTAACTTATTAGTTATTGAAAGTGTTTTGAATATACTCATCAGAATCAATAGATACCATAGAGATTGCATTAATCAATTCATTTATATTATCAGCAAATTCTGTACAAACTTGTACTTTTTGAGTATTATTAGTGATATTCTCTCGTACAAATTTGCCTCTGATTATCCTTTCTATCATATTGGCATCATTGTAATCATAGTCTGTAACTAACATTCTTGTAAGTGTTCGTCTCTTGTCAATGCCATTTTTTATATCAAGGAATTTTAAGTTATCAATACAAGCCTTCAATTCTGTAACCCAATGAGCAAAATTTTCACATTCTGGATTGAATAATTGACACCATTTACAAAGACACCAATTTTCAACAAGTTGGAATCTTAAACCATCAACTCTTGCTCGATAATCTTTCAAAGGTACAGCCATTTCATTTATCACCCCAATACGCTTTAACACATCATTGACTGTTTCGTTAATCATTTCTTTAAATTGCTTTTCGGTTAAAATATGTTTCATTTTATATTACTTTTACTTTATTTATAAATATTATTTATGCAGCCATTTCTAACATCTGAACTACCTTGTAATCTACTACACCAATGCTTTTCACAAACATCTGCTTGAAACACTCACTACCACTTGTCTTACGATTGTTGTAACGATAGACTGCTTCATCAATGTATCTCTGTAAATACTTGCTTGTGATAGAGTGATAAACACCCTCAATCATTCGCTTCAATGTCGCCCAGAAACCCTCGATAGTGTTAGTGAAATCACCACCCTTAACATACTCTTTTCTGCCGTGATTTACTACCTTGTGAGTATATTTATCAGCCTTGATTCCATTGTATGAGTTGAGTTCATCAGTGTGAATTGTAGAACCCTCTGCAATGAACTGCTCAATGATAGGAAGAAGAGTAGCACCATCAGTCTTTTCGCACTTAACAGCAACCACCTTACCACCTCTCTGAACCATACCAAACACGGGTGTCTTTGTCTTGGTAGAACGACCTTGTGTACCCTTGGTTTTCTTCCACTCGTGCTTGTTCTGCTCTCTACCACCGATATATGCCTCATCACACTCTACATCACCTACAAGTGCAGTAGAATCATCTTGTGAGAACAAAGTTCTAATCTTCTGCAAAATGAACCAAGCGGTCTTTTGAGTAACCTCAATATCTCTTGCCAACTGATGTGAACTAATACCCTTCTTATGGGTAGAGATAAGGTACATTGCCATAAACCATTTACGGAGTCCAATCTTGGTATTCTCAAAGATAGTGCCTACCTTCTCACTAAAGTTCTTGTTGCACTGTGAGCAACACCATCTACCATCTGCTCTTTTATGACAATGATGTTTACCACAATAAGGGCATACAACATCATCACCTCAACGAGATTCAACAATCACTTGTTGACACTTTGATTCGGTGTTGAAATACATTGCAACCGAATACAATGAATTGAATTTGCTGAAATTAATCATAGTCCTAATATTTTTATCCAATGCAAAGATACTAAAAATATTTGAAAAAACCAAATTTCTCAGCAAGAAAATCAGCACTTTATCTAATTTTTATAGTCAACAAGTATATCATTGCCTAATATAAAGACAGGCGGGCAATACGTCGCGTGGAGAGGGGAGACATGTCTATGCAGAGCGGGACAGTGGCAGAGAGGACCCCGTGGGCGGCACCATGGCATAAGGGCGGCACGGCAGTCCGCAGCATTATTCCACCCATGAGGATACCCCCATCCTTGTACCATCCCGCCTCCCACGCCCCGCCTTCTGCGACTTCCCGTATCCGAGGCGCGGAGCCATCGCGTGGAGCCTTGCAGCGCTAATGCGGCGTAAGGCAGAGATGCTCCCGGCGCTTACGAATCGTAACCTCGGGCCGTAGTCTCGCTTACAGTTTTATTGCCTGTCCGTCAATTCTACAAAAGGTACAGGATGAGCCTCTGATTCCTACTGGATGACGAGCCCATGCACTACGGATGGCGTCGTCATTCCTATTGCTTACACTCCTTAACTGCCGCCGTGAAACAGCGAGCATGTTTCCGCGAGGCTAAAAGGCTCTATTGCTTACACTCCTTAACCACCGCCGTGCAACAGCGAGCATACAGGAGCAGATGCTGGCGATAGCAGGCGTGGCATATAAGACAGCCATCTTGAAGCCGGGATTAGAGCCGGAAGACAGGGCACTCCATGGCGGTTGTGGCATGATGAGACGTGGCATATGGGCACAAAATAAGCAGCTGCGAATCTCGCAGCTGCCACTCATTTGCTGTAGCGGGAGGGGGTCACGATCCCTCGACCTCCGGATTATGAATCCGACGCTCTAACCAGCTGAGCTATCCCGCCAACATGTCTTGCTCATGATTGTGTCATACCTTTGTTGCCGACTCGCTAAGAGTGGCCTCAGCAGGCATATCTCTCATTTGCGGGTGCAAAGGTAATACAATTTTTTTATACTGCAAAGAGAAATGACGTTTTTTTTATTCAAATACCACTTTTTTTTGCTCATATCGGATTTTATTCGTACTTTTGCATGACATTATACAATACTTATAATCCCACGCGGGAATATAGGCTGCAAGGCCACACACTCCCAGCATCGTGGCGCGTAAGCATGCAGGATGTCATGCCACGCTGTCCATGCTGGACACGGGGCAGACCATGACGGCATGCTATCCATGCCGGGAAGCATGGAGACACCGTGGCTATAGAATCTGAAACGACAAACAACAGGGTGGGGAAGGAATGCGGACAGGGAGAAACACTGCATAGCCCGGCTCCATAACACAGCACGACATGGCCAAAGCCATGCGACGGCACACAGCAAACATAAATGGTAATAATAAAACGTCTTGACATATTCGTGGCACGACAGTTCGCCATGCTCTTCGCCGGAACGTTCTGCATCAGCCAGTTCGTCCTGATGATGCAGTTCCTGTGGCGTTATGTCGACGAGCTTATCGGAAAGGGACTCTCTGTCGATGTCCTCGCACAGTTCTTCTGGTACATGGGCCTCATGCTCGTCCCGCAGGCGCTTCCGCTCGCCATACTCCTGTCGTCGCTCATAACATTCGGCAACCTTGGCGAAAGCTCAGAGCTCACAGCCATAAAGGCAGCCGGAATATCCCTCCTGCAGGCATTCCGCTCGCTCATAGCCATAACAGCTATTGTCCTGTTAGGCTCTTTCTACTTCCAGAATGTCGTGGCCCCCGACGCCAACCGCAAGTTCATGCAGCTCCTGGCTGCCATGAAGCAGAAAAACCCCGAGCTCGAGATACCAGAGGGCGTGTTCTATGACGGCATACCTGACTGCAACCTCTATGTGCAGAAAAAGGATATGGGCACAGGAATGCTCTATGGAATCATGATATACCGCATGACAAACTCATTCGAGGACGCGGCGATAATACTCGCCGACAGCGGACGCCTGCAGACAACAGCCGACAAGAAACACCTCCTGCTGCAGCTGTACAAGGGAGAATGGTTCGAGAACATGCAGACACAGAGCATCGTCGGGAACGCCAACGTACCCTATAGGAGAGAGACATTCGTCACAAAACGCATCCTGCTCGATTTCGACCCAGAGCTCAACGTCGACAACGACCTCTTCGCCGGCGACGCGCGCGGCAAGAGCCTCCACGACATCAGGGACGGACTGAAACAGACAAACCACTCGCTCGACAGCATCGGACGGGAGGTGAACAAGGATATAAGGCGCATGTACTTCGCCAGATACATGCCACAGAAGGAAGACACCGTGGACGGGAAGAAACTCCTCGCCAAGGCCAAGGCAGCGACATACGACGTGGACACCATATACGGACGCCTCACAACAGACGAGAAGAAATCAGTGACAATACAGGCACTCAGCGAGGTGAGGATGGTCCACGACTATCTCGCATTCAGCGGACTGACAGCGGCTGACGGAAACCGCATCGTCAGAGAGCACTATCTCGAGTGGATAAACAAGTACACGACATCACTGCTCTGCCTCATATTCTTCTTCATCGGAGCACCACTCGGAGCCATCATACGCAAGGGAGGACTCGGAGTGCCAATCATCATCTCCGTCATCGTCTACATCATATACTTCCTCCTCGACAATACAGGATTCAGAATGGCACGCCTCGGAGCATGGCCCGTATGGCTCGCAAAAGGCCTCGCGCCCGTCGTGCTCATACCTACTGCCGTCTTCTTCACATACAAGGCCAACAAAGACTCCATGGTCTTCAACATCGACCTGTACCGTAACTTCTTCATGAGACTCCTCGGACTGAGGCTGAAACGGAGCATATCCATCAAGGAGGTCATCATAGAAGAACCACAATATGCCGACGACAAGACACGCCTGCAGACCATAACACACGATATCGTCGAATACAACAAGGAACACAGGCTATACCTTATGCCTAATGTCATCAACGTCTTCTTCAGGTATGTCCCCGACCATGAGATAGAACGCATAAGCGATGAGCTCGAGAGCGTCATAGCTGACCTCGGCAACACACGCGAGCGCGACGTCATGAAACTCCTCCAGCAGTACCCCGTCATGTCCGTAAAGGCACATACAAGACCATTCGACAGGAAATGGATGAATATCCTCGCGTTCCTCATCCTGCCCGTAGGCATATTCCTGTATATACGCATGTGGATGTTCAGGCTGAGGCTCCTCGGCGACCTCAGGACAATACACAACCTCAACGACGGTGTCATACAGAGGATAGATACATTATTATATATTGCGGAACAGACACAAGACGATGTCATATAGAAAAATAGTTAAAAAGTGAAATAAACTCACATAATCTTTGTGATACACGATAAAAATAAGTAAATTTGCAGTCACTACAACAATCAAGCATTATGATGACTTTATCAGAACGACTCAACAGACTCTCCCCCTCAGCCACTCTCGCCATGTCACAGAAAAGCTCAGAGATGAAGGCACAGGGCATTGACGTCATAAACATGAGCGTCGGAGAGCCAGACTTCAACACACCAGACCATATCAAGGCTGCGGCGATAAAGGCCGTGGAGGAAAACTGGAGCAGATACAGCCCAGTGCCGGGATACCCAAGCCTTAAGCAAGCCATAGTGGAAAAGCTCAGAAACGAGAACGGACTGGAATACAAACCATCACAGATAGTATGCTCCAATGGCGCTAAACAGTCAGTCTGCAACTCCATAATGGCTATCGTGAACGCAGGAGACGAGGTCATCATACCAGCACCATACTGGGTGAGCTACCCGCAGATGGTCCTCCTCGCAGAGGGAACACCAGTCATCGTCGAGGCTCCGATAGAACAAGATTTCAAGATAACCCCACAGCAACTCGAGGCCGCAATAACCCCAAAGACAAGGGCCCTCATACTCTGCTCGCCATCCAACCCTACAGGCTCAGTATACAGCAAGGAAGAGCTCGAGGCCCTCAAGGATGTGCTCCTCAGGCATGAGCGCGTCATCGTCATTGCCGACGAGATATACGAGCACATCAACTATATAGGCAAACACGCCTCCATAGCATCATTCGACGACATCAAAGACCGTGTCATCGTCGTCAACGGAGTGTCAAAAGCCTACGCCATGACAGGATGGCGCATAGGATTCATAGCAGCGCCAGAGTGGATAGCGAAGGGATGCAACAAGCTCCAGGGACAATACACCTCAGGCCCATGCTCCGTGTCACAGAAAGCAGCCGAGGCTGCCTTCGCCGGCCCACAAGAGTGCGTGGAGACAATGAGACAGGCATTCGAGCGCAGGAAAAACCTCATCGTTAGACTCGCAAAGGATATACCCGGACTCGAAGTCAACAACCCAGAGGGCGCGTTCTACCTCTTCCCGAAATGCTCATCGTTCTTCGGCAAAAGCTATAACGGCACAACCATCAACACCTCGACCGACCTCGCCATGTTCATTCTCGAGAAAGGACACGTCGCAACAGTCGCAGGAGACGCCTTCGGCTCGCCTGAATGCTTCCGCATGAGCTACGCCACAAGCGATGAGAACATCATCGAGGCAATGAGGCGGATAAAAGAGACACTCGCTCTGTTAGCATAACACGAGATATTACAAAAGAGGAAAAATTACACCGAAAAGGTGTTAAAATTGTTTAATGTAGACATTTCTTCAATAAAAATAATTATCTTTGCGATTGAAAAAACGATGAAGATTGTATGCCTCTATATATCATGAAACACCAAGACATGATTTGTCCTTTCTCATCGTTTTCATACCATGAGGGCTTCACAATTTGTTAATGGCTGATTATTTGAACATTGCAGATGTGACAAATAGCGGTTCACGCTATGCTGGCACACACACATAGGATGGGACAATACACACACGCCAGGACAATAACACGCCTTATGATGTCCAACACCGTGGTAAACGTCTCCAGCTTGCATACAGAAAGCAGACACAAGACACACACCACCACAATCAATCAACCGCAAGGATATTAAAGACAGATTATAAAGAATAATTTAATCGAATTCAAGTTTAATTCTATTAATAACTAAATCTAAAAACATTATGGCAAATTCACAGAAAGCAGCCCCAGCTCAGAAGAAGCAGGGCTTCCAGGGTGTTCGCGCAGCGATTTGGATCATTGTTATCTGCTTTATTGCAGGTGTAGCATTCTTCCAGCTTGTGCTTGGTAACCCAGCAAACTTCCAGGGTGGCGACAACGCAAACGCTCCTCTCCCAGGTAACCTGCTTGGTACTATCTATAAAGGTGGTATCGTCGTTCCAGTCATCATCACTCTCCTCTTCACCGTTATCGCCCTCTCTGTAGAGCGTGGTATCGCACTCAATGTAGCTAACGGTAAGGGCAAGCTCGCTAAGTTCGTTGCTGAAGTTAAGAAAGCCGTTACTTCTGGCGACCTCCAGAAGGCACAGCAGCTCTGCGACAAGCAGCAGGGTGTTGTAGGTAACGTCGTTACAGCATCTCTCAAGGCTTACGCTGAGATGGAGCAGGCTACTGGCCTCAAGAAAGAGCAGAAAGTCGCTAAGATCCAGCAGGCTCATGAGGAGGCCGTTCAGCTCGAGATGCCAACTCTCCAGATGAACATGCCTATCCTTGCTACTCTCGTAACTCTCGGTACTCTCACCGCCCTCTTCGGTACTGTGGTCGGTATGATCAAGTCATTCGCCGCTCTTGCTGCCGGTGGTGGTGGCGACTCTCTCGAGCTCTCTACTGGTATTTCAGAGGCCCTCGTCAATACAGCATCTGGTATCTTGACATCATGGTGCGCCGTTGTTGCTTATAACTTCTACTCAAACAAGATCGATAAGCTCACTTACGCTCTTGATGAGGTTGGTTACACTATCGCTAAGACATACGAGGCTAACCATACAGAAGAGGCTTAATCTTTTTACTAACCCTTTAAAACTTTTATCACTATGGGTAAAGTAAAAATCAAGAAAGCCGACGTCTGGATTGATATGACCCCGATGTCCGACGTCATGGTCCTCCTCCTCACATTCTTCATGTTGACTTCTACTTTCGTGAAGAATGAGGCTGTGAAGGTCAATACGCCAGGATCGGTGTCTGAGATCAAAGTTCCAGAGACTGAAGTTCTGCAAATACTCGTTGATAAAGGTGGCAAGATTTTCATTGGGCTTGACAAACCAGGATACATGCAGGAGATGCTCAACAACTTCTCAGGCTCTGTGTCAAACCTCAACCTCTCTGCACCACAGCAGAAGAATTTCGTTGCCCTCGCATCATTTGGAGTACCTGTTGCAGAAATGTCAAATGTCCTCAGACATGAGTCTTCAGACATCAACAACCTTCAGAAAGAGATGGGTATCCCTACCGACAGCATCAATGGAGGTATGAGTGAGTTCCAGCTCTGGGTGGACGCAGCACGCAACTCGTCTTTCGGCAGCGATATGAAAATCGCTATCAAGGCCGATGCCGCTACACCTTACAAGGTCGTTAAGAAGATGATGTCCGAACTTCAGGACATGAGTGAGAACCGTTACTATCTTATTACCAACTTAAAGAAGGAGGGTGAATAATTATGGCAAAGAAAAAAGGCTCAAGACAGAAAAAAGCCGAGACCCGCGTCGACTTCACCCCGATGGTGGATATGATGATGCTCCTCATCACCTTCTTCATGTTGTGTACATCGCTTAGCAAGCCGCAGTCAATGCAGCTCACTATGCCAAGTAACGATAAGAATGTGAACGAGCAAGACCGTGGTGCGACAAAAGCGTCACAGACCATCACAATATACCTCGCAGGTAACGACGCAGTTTACCATGTCGATGGTATACCTAACTATGACGATCCAACATGTCTCAAAAAGACAACTTGGGGAGCAAATGGTCTGCGTGATGTCCTCATCAACCACAAGACAGAAGAAGGATACACTCCTGTTAAGAACATAAAGGCTTCAAAGGCTCTCCTCGACGCCGAGCGCGCAAAGGACAAGACAATGTCTGACTCCGTCTACAACGCACGCCTTGAGAAAATCAAGAAAGGTGAGCTCGAGACAGGTAAAGTCCCTCCTCTGACTATCATCATCAAGGCTCTTGATACAGCTAACTACAAGAACCTCGTTGACGCTCTTGACGAAATGCAGATTTGTGCAATTGGTAAGTATGTTATCGACCAGGTTAATGATGACGACCTCAAGCTCCTCAATGCAGCTGGCGTGAAATAATACCTGAGAGATAATTAACCCATAAACAGAAATATCCGAACTATGTCAAAAATAGATCTTATTTCAAATGATTGGATCGAGCTCGTCTTTGCCGGTCGTAATCATGCCTATGGTGCTTATCAGTTGCGTAAGTCAACCGGAAAACGTAACCTCTGGTCTATGGTTTTCGTCGCTGCTGTCGCAGCATTAGCATACGTAGGTCTCGCAGCATATAACACATATCAGGAACAGCAGAAAGCTCGCTTCGAGGCTGAGATGGAAGCTTCACTCCTCGAACAGAAGAAAGAAGCTAAGGTCGAGAAGAAGACCGAGGCTCCTAAGATAGAGGTCCAGAAGGTAGAGAAGGTCAAGTCTTCTATCGCCTTCACACCTCCTGTAATCAAGAAAGACTCCGAGGTTAAGCCTGAGGAGGAAATGAAGACACAGGACGAGCTCAATGAGAACAAGACTGCCATCGGCGCCTTCGACGTGAAGGGTAACGACGAGGAAGGCGGTACTGTCCTCAAGGCTGTCGAGGAAATCGCTACTCCAGAGCCTCCTAAGCACGAGGAAGAGAACAAGGTATTCGACGTCGTGGAGCAGATGCCATCATTCCCTGGTGGACCAAGCGCTCTCATGGCTTACCTCTCTTCTCATGTGAAGTATCCTGCTGTAGCTGAGGAGAATGGTATACAGGGACGCGTTACTGTTCAGTTCGTCGTTGAGAAGGACGGTAGCGTGACTGACGTGAAGACAATGAAGTCTGTCGATCCTTCACTCGACCGTGAGGCAGAGCGAGTTGTCAGGTCAATGCCTAAGTGGATACCTGGTAAGCAGAACGGTTCTGCCGTTCGTGTGAAATACTTCGTTCCTGTTGTATTCCGCCTCCAGTAATCATGACAGATTTATATCTTGAATGAAATATAAGTGAAGAGTAGTGGTGAGGCTTCTCCCAAGAGAGGGTTTACCTCTACTCTTTGCTTTTTAATTGTAAATAGAAACCTGACGCTTGTACTTGATTTAGGCCTCATACATAAAGTACGTATATCACATTTTTATGTCGTCCTTACGGCAAAATAGATGTTCGTTATAAATTGCCGCACAATATAGCGTCAAGACTCGCTATCGAGATAAGCGAAAGAACTTTTTACCGTATCCCATCATAACAGCTAAAGAATGAAAGTATCTGAAGTAACCAATCGAAATATACTGACATATATATTGACGCTCACACTCACATTGTTGGTTTTCTGCTCTTGTGGTAACAAGCAGAAGTCCAAGAATGCCAGAACGGACACTTATGCATCAGGTGAGATGGTACTCATGTGCGATGAAAGCTTCAGCCCTATTATAGAAGAGGAACTACGCGTATTCCATGCCACATACCCCGATGCGCATGTCACACCACAATACACCAATGAGCTCGATGCTGTCAACGCGCTTATGCAGCAGAAGGTTCATCTCATTATAACAGCAAAGAACTTTACAGAGAAACAGCTCAACTACTTCAAGTCGAATAATCTCCAGCCACGCTATTTCCCACTCGGATATGATGGCCTTGCACTTATTTGCAACAACCAGAATACAGACTCATGTATAACGGTTAATGATGTGAAACGTATCCTCAGCGGACAGGCCAGAGACTGGAATGAGATTAACAAAGGCTCAAAGCTTGGAGTGATTGATGTCGTGTTCGATAACAACAAGTCGGCTGCCGTGCATTTTGCTGTCGATTCCATCCTTGGCGGGAAACCTATAAATAGCCCCAATATAACAGCCGTAAAGACCAGCGCTGAAGTGATTAATTACGTTGAGAAGACTCCCAATGCCATCGGCATCATTGGCAGCAACTGGCTGAACGACAAGCGTGATACAACTAACGTGACGTTCAAGAAGAATATAACCGTCATGTCCATCTCGCAGATGGAGACAGCAACAGAGATGAACAGCTGGAAACCATATCAGCTATATCTGCTTGACGGTCGCTATGCCTTCACACGCACAGTGTATGCTCTCCTCGTAGACCCCTATCACGGCCTTCCCGTAGGATTCGCCAATTTCCTACAGTCACCAATAGGCCAAAAGATAATTCTCAAATCTGCCCTGCTACCTTATCGCGGAGATTTGACATTTAGAAAAGTTAACGTAAAGACAGAGTGACACTAATTAAACTTTTCCCCGCTCATGTTGTCATAAAGATAAAGGTTACAGAAAATTCTCTTAATCAAAAACTAATGACATAAATCGCCGGCGGTAATGTTCATAGTATAACTTTCACATTAATATAAACACAATACTCAGGAAATAAAGATACATACCGAGACAAGAAGACATAGGACAAGTGAAAACCTTTTCAGTCTATGTAAACTGAAAGAAGACTTGTATAATATAACAGTTAACAGAAAAGTAATAATAGAAGAACCATCTTAAACCAAGTGATTATGAAGACAATTAAATATCTTTTCGTCGGAGCGCTGATGACAGTCCTCAGTGTTCCTGCAATGGCACAGGTGTCCATTGCTGATGCAGTTAAGGAAATCAAGAGTTCAAAGGATGCAAAGGCTACAGAGGCAGTCGTTAAGCAGGCTTATAAGCTTGTCAAGAAGGATGCCGTCGAGGTGGCTAAGCTCGGACGCGCATACCTCGATGTTAAGGATACTCTTAACGCCCGCAAGTATGCTCAGCTCGCCATCAAGGCCAACAAGAACTCTGCTGCTGGCTATCTCCTTCAGGGAGATATCGAGGTTTTCAACGATAACCCAGGTGAGGCTGCAGCATGGTATCAGAATGCCATCTACTTCGACTCAAAGAACGCTGAGGCTTACAAGAAGTATGCGTTCATCTATCGCGGACGTGATCCAAAGCAGGCAGTACAGACCCTTGAGCAGCTCCGCACAGTAGACCCATCTTACCCTGTTGACGCAGAGGCAGGACACATCTATTATATGTCTGCTACCAAGAACTCTGCTTACATGCCTCTCGCACTTGAGAGCTATCAGAAAGTCCAGCTTCCAGCTCTCGCAAAGCTTGAGTCTTACTACATGACAGAGTATGCTCTCGTAGCTTTTGCAAGCCAGAAGAATGATCTCTCTAAGAAAATAGCTGAGTTTGGTCTGCAGACAAAGCCACGCAATGCAGGCTACAATCGTCTCGCCCTTTACAACTCTGTCGAGCTCAAGCAGTATGACGACGCTATCAAGTATGTTGACCGTCTCTTCAATCAGAGCGACTCACTTGAGGCCACAGCCAACGACTTCAAGTTCGCAGCCCTTGCCTATGCAGGTGCGAAGAACTATGACGAGGCTATCAACTATTACACAAAGCAGCTGAATGCCGTAGAGGATGCAGAGGACAAGGCTGCTACCCTCAAGGCTATCTCTGATACTTATAAGGAGAAAGGCGACCTCGTCAACTCTCTTGCAAAGTATGAGGAGTATCTCAAGATCAACCCTTCAGCCAACGCAAACGACTATGCCGGTTTTGCCAATATCTACCGCAATATGGCGGCTGAGCAGACAGGCGCAGAGCAGGCTGCATCAGTCGAGAAGGCTATCGCCATATATAACGACATGAAGGTGAAGTATCCAACTTCTGCCGACTACTCTAACTTTATGGCAGCTCGTACTATTCAGCTGCTCGACGCTGACCAGAAGAAGGGTCTTGCAAAGCCATACTATGAGGCTCTCGTTACCTCTATCGAGACAGCAGGCATAAAGTCTGACGCAGACAAGTCACGCATCAAGGAGGCTTACACATACCTCGGCATTTATCTCTTCAAGATTAAGAACGACAGCGAAGCCGCAAAACCATACTTCGACAAGCTCATCTCTATTGACCCAGAGAATGAACTCGCAAAGAAGGTGCTCGCTACATATTAAAAATAATATTCGTTAATCATACTTCCTGGGGCAGACATGATTGTCTGCCCCATATTAATTTTCTTTGTACTTTTATTCCATTCCCACTTATGCCCACATCTACCACGATATCCCCTGCCTCCTTATCCGACGATGAGCGCTTTATGCGTATGGCACTCGCCGAGGCACATGCGGCAGGGGCCGCTGGCGAGATTCCTATAGGTGCCGTAATAGTCTCACGGGGCATCGTCCTCTCGCGTGCTCATAACCTCACTGAGACATTGTGCGATGTCACAGCACATGCTGAGATGCAGGCCATAACGGCTGCCGCAAACACATTGGGCGGTAAATACCTTACTGACTGCACTCTTTACGTCACTGTTGAGCCATGCCCAATGTGTGCGGGAGCTATCGGATGGGCACAGATAAAGAGGGTGGTTTATGGTTGCCCTGACCCGAAACGTGGATTCAGGGAGTATTCGCCGCGTGCGCTGCATCCTAAGACAACAGTGACCGAGGGCATACTTGAGGATGAATGCCGGGAGCTGATGCAGAATTTCTTCCGCAGTAAGCGCAGATGACATATGGGTGATTATTAGGCGAATAATATGTGAAAAAAACTACTATAGACAACACAAAAGCAAGAACAGACATTTATAATGAAGGCAGATATTGAAATAGCGCGTGAGACGGTGCTCGCCCCAATTCAGGATATAGCGGCAGGCATCGGTATCCCAACAGACAGGTTAGAACAATATGGCCGGTATATGGCCAAAGTCCCAGAGACGCTTATTGACGACGACAAAGTGTCGCGCTCAAAACTCATACTTGTGACAGCCATGACACCTACCAAGAGTGGTAATGGCAAGACAACGGTATCCATCGGTCTTGCCCTTGGCATGGCAAAGATTGGCAAACGTGCCATCCTCGCCTTGCGTGAACCCTCTCTCGGCCCATGTTTTGGCATGAAAGGCGGTGCTGCCGGTGGTGGCTATGCGCAGGTATTGCCAATGGAGAAAATCAACCTCCACTTCACTGGCGATTTCCATGCTATCACCTCAGCCCATAACATGATAACCGCTCTTCTCGACAATTATATCTACCAGCATCAGGAAGAAGGGTTCCATCTGAAGCGTATCCTCTGGAAACGTGTGCTTGATGTCAACGACCGCAACCTCCGGTTTATCACAACAGGTCAGGGCGGCCCTAAGGATGGTGTAACACTCCCGTCGGGTTTTGATATCACTCCTGCCTCCGAGATAATGGCGATACTCTGTCTCGCCACATCACTCGATGACCTCCGTCATCGCATAGAGAATATTATCCTAGGTATAAAAGATGATGACACTCCTTTCACAGTGAGGGACCTTGGTGTCGCCGGGGCTATCACTGTTCTTCTGATGGATGCCATACATCCTAATCTCGTGCAGACAACAGAGCGGACTGCTGCTTTCGTACATGGCGGCCCGTTCGCAAATATCGCACATGGCTGCAACTCCATCCTTGCTACAAAGATGGCGATGACCTACGGTGAGTATGCAATCACAGAGGCAGGCTTCGGTGCTGACCTTGGAGCAGAGAAGTTCCTTGATATCAAATGTCGCAAGGCAGGTATCGCTCCTGCTGCTACTGTCCTTATCATTACGTCTGCTGCGCTCGCTATCCATGGCTGGGAGAATGTTGAGCGTCATCTTTCTAATCTTAGAGCTTTTGGCCAGAAAGTCGTTGTCTGCCTTAATAAGTTCCCTCACGATACAGAAGATGTGATTGCCGATATCCGTAGCCATGTCGAGGCTTACGGAGTTGCTTTCGCTGTCAACCGCTCTTTTGCTGAAGGTGGTGTGGGTGCTATTGACTTCGCACGGACCGTGGTTGAAGTCGCGGAGAGTGGAGATGTGCCATCCGTCGCATATACTTATGATGACAACGACAGCGTGAAGGAGAAGATTCGGAAGGTCTGCATGGGGCTTTATGGTGCCTCAGAGCTGACATACAGCGATGAAGCTGAGGAGACTATTGCTGCTATCGACTCTATGGGGTTGAGCCGTCTGCCCGTTTGTATCGCCAAGACACAGTATTCATTCTCCACCGACGCTAAGGCCACAGGAGCTCCCTCTGGACACACTGTCCATATACGTAACATAGTCATTAATGCTGGTGCGGAGATGGTTGTCGCTGTTGCCGGGGCCATTCTCCGTATGCCAGGTCTCCCTAAGTCGCCACAGGCTGAGCGTATTGATATTGTAAACGGACAGATAGAGGGGCTTTCGTGAGTCGTGTCCCGTCTGGGCTTAGGCACAGCCATTTAGCATACACTGGAACCAGCCCGCGAAGTTGGGAAACCCTAGTCTATCCTTACAGGTCGGCTGTTGCAAATTTTTATTATTACTTTCCGCTAAACATCAATCAAGAAAATACCTAAAAGAGGCTGTGTCGCTTCATTTTGAAGCGACCCCAAAAAGTTGGACAGGTTAAACATTATCCAGTAATAGAAAGAG